>Ga0114931_10000163_pt1 | contig 74952 bp, 76 predicted proteins | sample 2SBtaG_FD_89579 | JGI IMG/M metagenome (GOLD analysis project Ga0114931, IMG submission 89579) | Deep subsurface microbial communities from Kolumbo volcano to uncover new lineages of life (NeLLi) - 2SBTROV14_V59a metaG | ecosystem: Environmental > Aquatic > Marine > Volcanic | place: Kolumbo...
AAACCATTTTAATTTGTATCTAAAAGAAATGGAGTTTAGGTATAATTACAGAAAGGTGAATTTGTTAGATTTGTTGGTCAAAATACACTTTAGTCCTAAATTGTCCTAATCACCTAAATTTATATTGATTCTGATCCGGTAGATCAAGCAGTATAGCAAGTATGTATCCTAATATGCTGGCAATACATAATAAAGCTGTGCCGTCTAATTTCTTTTTGTGATAACGATATGCCCCGAAGAATGACAGTGGGATGAGTGGATATACGGTGTATAAAATTGACATGAGATTATATCCGATAGAAGTGCCGATTTTAGTTTGAACAGGCATTGCAGATGCGGCTAGGTATATGTAGTGAGCAGTCGGTATAAAGAGAATGGGTATTCCTAACACTACTAATAGCAATTCTGTAGATTGTATATTTTTAAAGTAGGCGCAGATACATTGTTTGTTGGTGATAAGCAGTGATATGAATATAGATAAGGGGATTATAATGAGCATGTATATTCCCGTTATTGTGTGAAACATCAGGGCTCCAGATATTGCGATTGCCAGAAGGAGTATGTTCTTTGATGTAAGATTGCCTTTTGAAATACGGACCGATAAGTAGAGGGCAAATGTGAAATATAGAATGCCCAGTGGAGCGCCTGAAAAATTGAAGAACTTCTTCATCAAACTGACAAGTCTCTGATCGCCTCCTAGCCTCATGGATTCATATGTCACCGACTCGATTAAGCTTCCCTTGGAGTACCCCTTATTAAGGATATAATTCAGCGCAACATGGAGAGCCCCGAATAAATTGGTGGAGAATAAAATTAGGAGTGTGTAACAGCTAGTAATGAACGAGTTTCTATTGGCGAGGCCCAATAGATAGAGGATTTTTCTGATCCAGTAGAGCGAAATTATCAGAGCCGCGATATTTAGCAAAGCCGCAATAAGAGGAGGAGGGGTATTGAATATCTCGGTTAATGTGGCTATGAGCGCATGGAAAAGCCAATAGACGTTTGCGGGGTATCCCGGCAGCACTGCGTTTTCAGGAGGGGCGAGTCCGTTTAGGATTTGGTATATGTACCCCAAGTGAAATGAGCCGTGGGCTGAGAGCTGCACTCGAACGCTGGATAGAAGCGCGACCACACCCGGCAATAGAACCAGAAAGGGGATAAGACCGAAGATAAAATATTGAATTGGGAATCGCCCGCTTACTTCTGGATGAGGCTTAAAGTACAGTAGTGATAAGAGCGCACCTAGTAGGGCGGCTATAAATATGATCCCCCATATCTCTATGCCCGGATTCTCAATTGCCTGAGAGCATATGTAGCCACTTATGCCGAAAATCACAAGCGAGATAACAATCGTATATACGAAACACTCAAAGTAAAGAACGAGCTTTGAATATATTCTTCTATACTCCCGTTCAAGTATTTATTTATTACTCTTTAGCTTAGACTCACCTAAAGTTTTTCTTAATTTAATGGTATCTGAAAGAGACATCAAACAAGCTTTAATGAGTTTCCAGTTAGCGATTGAAACCTTACCGGTCTTTCGAGAGAAGTGCTCGACTGGAATTTCCATTACTCTGTAACCTTTCCACTTGGCTGTGAGAGCAAGGAGTATCGAAGGGGCGAAAGCGTCTGGGCTTATATTCACAAGACAGTCCACCAGGCACTTTTTCCTAACTAGTTTGAAAGGTGAGTTTGCGTCCTTCAAATCGAATCCGAAAGATAGCATGTTCATAATCCTTACTAGTCTGGTAATAACCAGCCTGTGAAAGGGGTCGTGTCTTGATCGTCTGTAGCCAATTACGAGATCAGCATGCTCAAGCTGCTTATAGAGCTTCCAAAAGTCTTTGGGGTTGTTCTGATAGTCGCTGTCCGTATGGAAAATTAAGTCGCAAGACACGTTTTCAAATGCCAGCCTGAGCGCTTTGCCGTGACCGCTGTTTTGCCTGGGTCTGAGTACTTTTATCGCGGACAGTTCTTTTTCAAGATTTTTCAATATCCTGGGGCTATCGTCTGTGGAGCAATCGTCTACAATTATGAATTCCGAACCGGGGATAGCTTCGATAATTTCACTGTGGTGTTCACGAACAGTCCTCTCGAGGATTCCCTCTTCGTTATATACGGGCATTACGATCGATATCGTTATTGTTTTCTGCATAAAATGAGTTGGCCGGCTAATTTACAAGTGAGAATTATTACTGTAAAGTGGATAAACTTCTACAAATTGCTCTTAATTGCATCTTTCTATTTGACTAGCGTTATAGCGTAATCTTAATATATACTTCACATTCCTTTTTTGAATCTATGCTTTAAAATGTTTATTATCAGGAAAATGCTATGAAACCGAAATCTTCTGCTACACAACTGATTGGCTATACTTTTCTGGTCGTTTTTGCCAACGACGACACAATAGATGAAAAGGAGCTGGCCATGCTCGAGAAGATAGCTCTCGAAGACCATGTGATTGACGTAGATGAAAGACGGGTACTGCAAAAGATATTCTCCCGCGTCACTAAAGAGCAGGTGTCGGAGAATGTTTGGAAGGAAATAGAGAGTTTTCGAACTAAGTACGGTATATGAGTTTACAGGGTAAAATTACCCCTTAGAATGTATTCACCGATCATCGTGGCCCATATGTATTTCCCTTTTTGTTATGGCACGGTATATCACTTCGATAAATACCGACGACACAATCATTGCGGCAAGTATCCAAATCTGGCTTCGGGTCTCTGTTGCGCTCCAAGTCTGCCAGCATAGCGCTGCGAGTGCCAGGAAGCATGAAACAGCTGCAATAAGCGATGTCCAGGCCGAGCTACCCGTTTCTTTTGCAAGTTTGAAGTTCGCAATATTAACGGCCATAAATATAAGCAGAAATCCCGCACTCCCCATTGTGGCAATTGCGTTTAAGGGGATAAAGTTCGCAATGAACAAAGTCAGGATAGCGAATATTATCATGCCCTCGAGAGGCTGATTACGTATATCGTGCTCGAGTTCTTTTGGCAGCTCACCGTATTTGGCTATTATGTAGGTTAGCCTGCCGGAGCCGTAAAAAGTCGCATTTATTGCGGAGCTTGTGGCCAGAAGCGCGGCCACTACGATCATAATGAACCCGAATCTACCGAGGAACGTACCTGCTGCTTCTGAGAGCGCGTAATCGCTTGCCCTGTGGATAGACGAAAAATCCATGTGGCCCACTACTACGATAGAGACAAGTAAATACAGAACTATTACTATAATTACGCCACCTAAGTAGGCTACCGGTAGCGCTTTTCGGGGATTGATTATGTCCTTGCCTGCGTTTGCAATCAGCTCAAAGCCCTCATAGTTTAAGAATATGATCATCGCGCCCGAGAATATAGCCAAGGGCGGCACATAATTTTCTGGCGACAATCTCGACCATTCAACAGGGGCTATAAGGCCCGCGATAACGAAAACAGCTAGAAGAATCATTTTTAAAGAGTTGAAGAGGTTCTCGGAGCGGATAGCAAGCTCGGCGCCGAAGAAGTTCACTAGTGCGAGAAATATTACAACACCTGTAATCAAGGCGTGTTTCCAAAACACATAGTCGGCTTTTGGGAATAGGCTCGCCCCGTAACTTCCGAATGCGTAAGCGTAAATTGCAAGTAGAACTATATAGCTAAGGCAAAGGAGAATATTTGAGGACCCGGTAAATATCCCCTTTCCGAATCCCCTGTTAAGGAACTCCACAGTGCCCCCCTGACTCGGGTAGCGGAGAGTGAGCTTTAAGTAAGAATAACTGGTTAGGAGCGCTACTATACCCGCTATAACGAACGCTACGGGAGCGGCTCCCCGGGTGAGGTCGACCGTGAGCCCCGTGACCGCAAATATACCTCCGCCGACCATACCGCCGATACCAATTGAAAGCGCCGAGAATGTGCCTATGCCATTATTAACCCGCGGGGAATTGTGTTTTATTTGACTCATAAGTGAATATTAAAAAGATACTGTACTTAGTATGCGATCAGAAATAAAATAAACACACAGTAAAATACTACTTGCCGGAGGATATCCTATGGCTCACTATCATGGTTCGGAGAACTGGAGGGAGAAGATGCATGAAATAATTTTCGAGGCCGACACTCCGGCGGGGAAGCTCTTCGATGAGGTTCTTATAGTCTGTATTATAGCAAGCGTACTTGTGATTATGCTTGATAGCGTAGATTCGTTAAATCAGAGGTTCAGTCATATTTTTTATGGCGAATCTGCTCATTAAAGCACTGACGGCGAGCGGAAGAAAGATTACGATCTTTCTTTTCACTGTCATTACTATTGTTACCGTGCTCGGCTCGATGATGTATATCATCGAGGGGCCGGAAAACGGATATACGAGCATACCTGTGAGTGTATACTGGGCGATTGTAACACTTACAACCGTGGGCTACGGTGATATATCGCCGCATACGAGCTTGGGGCAGGGCCTGGCAGTAATAGTGATGATAATGGGATACAGTATCATAGCAGTTCCTACCGGCATCGTAACAGTCAAGCTGTCACAGGCGGTAAAACAGGGTGTCGCCACACTCTCATGCCGGCAGTGCAGTGCGCAGGGGCATGACAATGACGCAAAGCACTGTAAGTTTTGCGGCTCGGAGCTCTAAGAGCATACGCCGGGTTACCCCCCCATGTGCCATCGACGATTCCCGGCCCAGTATGGCCATCTTTCTCTCGGCCCCCAGCGGTAACCGTTTATGACCCCCATTTTCCTGATCACCCTGTGACAGGGGATTAAATAGGCGACCGGGTTGGACGCTACAGCGTTGGCGACGGCCCTTGCCGATTTGGGCTTATCCAGAAGAAGCGCCAAATCCTGGTAAGAGACTACGCAGCCGGGAGGGATTTTCAAAAGAGCTTCCCATACCTTGATCTGAAAATTGGTCCCCCGGAGAATTAGCTTAAACGGCCCCCCCGGGGTATTCACGTCTCTATCGAATATAGATTCTACGACGCGGCCCGTGGTGGGTCCCTGGTCTTCCGTAATCTCGGCGTTTTGCCATTTACGTTTAAAATCCGACAACACATCTCCGGTCTCTTTTTCATCTATAAAGCCCAGAGAGCAAATCCCGCGCTCCGTTAGGGCTATAAAACACAAGCCGAAAGGGGAGGGGTGTATACCGTAATTAATCTCAAGACCCGCGCCCAAGGGCTTAAATTCACCCGGGGTTACGGCCTCTGTTGTGACGAATAAATCATATAGACGTCCCTGGCTGCTGAGCTTGCTCTTATATGCGGCATCAAGGAGGCTTTTTGAATCTGCGAGAGCTTTTTTTGCATTTTCCTTAGTTAGGTACTTTATAAACCGCTCCGGGCTGAGCCCCGCCCAGCGGGTGAATATGCGCTGAAAGTGATATTCGCTGAGAGAAGCCCTCTCCGCGATCTCTTTTAGGCTCGGTTTACTCTTAAAGTTTGTCTGTAAATATTTAAGAGCACTCTCCACCCTTCGGTAGTCTTTATCCGCCTGCTTTATGTTCAATTGCGACGCCCCCCCGATAATTTTATATATTTAGATTAAATATAGGGATTGAATCTACAACCCGGTTCTTGCTCTCTAAAAAGGGGGAGTGCGCAGCCAATTGCTCTTAGGGATTAGGAAATCTAATCAATCCGTACATGAAGAGAGCTTTTTAAGACTATAGATACTGTGGGTAGATAATTTGCGTAAACGCCGGATTATATATAAAATATCCGTAAATAGATTGTACTAATTTAATATAGATTTCTGACAAAGGATTCTGACAAAGAAAGGATGAGGTTATGGAAGTAAAAAGAAAAGAACAATCGATGGACGCAATTAAAGCCGGACTGCCCCGGGATGTCTGTGACGAGCTCGATCTGTATGAGCAGCAGATAAAGGGCTATCTTGCGGGTAAGACCGGGGAGATTAAATTTCAAAAGATTCGCCTTCAGCTGGGCACATATGCACAGCGGCAACAGGGCGTTCAGATGCAGCGCATCAAGATCCCCTTCGGCGGGCTTAACTCGGCACAGCTAAGGCGCTTGGCTGATGTGTCGGATAAATACGCAAGTAATTTCCTTCATCTGACCACTAGGCAGGACGTTCAGCTTTACTACATAACTATTGATACGGTGGCGGATATGATGCGTGAGCTTGCAGACGTGGGCATCACTACCCGTGAGGCTTGCGGAAACACAGTAAGGAACGTAACTGCTTGCCACCAGGCGGGTGTTTCTCCCACACAAACATTTGACGTAACCCCTTACGCCGATGCTTTTAAGGATTTTATGCTCCGCAACCCAATATGTCAGAACATGGGGAGAAAATTCAAAGTTTGCTTCGAAGGCTGCCAGGACAGAGACCATGCGGGGGTGAGGATACACGACCTCGGGTTCAGAGCCCGCGTGAAAGAAATAGACGGGGAGCTTAAGCGGGGTTTTCAGGTATATGTCGGAGGAGGCCTCGGGGCTTCTCCTTCGCTTGGGGTTCTGTGGACCGAATTTATGCCGGTTGAGGAGATGATTCCTTTCTCGGCTTCAGTGGTGCGTATATTCGACCGTTTCGGAGAGCGTAAGGTCAGGATGAAAGCTCGTATGAAGTTTCTTCTCAGAAAGCTCGGGTTCGATGAATTCCGGAGACTGGTGGAAGAGGAAAGGGCGGTCCTTAAAGTTGATCCGACATGGAATGACTATCTGGGAAATATAGCTGCGGATGAAATACCTCCGGTATTGAATGAGCAATTCTCAGAAGCTCCGGAGGGCACGGAGTCTGACCCTGAATATGCCGAGTGGAAAGAGTCCTGCGTCCTCCCGCACGAGCTCGAGGACCTCTGCATGGTAAATATAAAAGTACATAACGGCGATGTGGATTCGGATACGGCCAGAGCCCTTGCCGATATATCGGACACTTATTCCGCCGGGGATATAAGAATCAGCATTGGTCAAAATTTGATACTACGCTGGGTCAGGGGAAGCTCACTGCCTTCTCTTTATTCGGCCCTTAAAAAAATTAACCTGGTGACTCCAGGGCCCGAAACATTCGAAGATATAACCGCGTGCCCGGGCGCTGATACGTGCAGGCTCGGCATTACTTCAGCAAAGGGGCTTGCATCTCACCTGACAGAAGGTATGAAAAACGGTCTGGGAGAGTTTAATGAGCTCTCAGAAGGGCTTAATATCAAGATTTCGGGCTGCCCCAACGCTTGCGCTCAGCATGTAGTAGCGAGCATTGGCTTCCAGGGGGCATCGCTTGCCAAAGGAGGGAGGAATGTGCCTTCAGAACAGGTATTTGTGGGCGGAGGCCTGTACGGCGATGATACGCGCCTTGCCACATCAATAATAAAAGTTCCGACTAGAAATGCACCTAAAGTCGTGCGGAAGCTCCTCGAGCTTTACCGTGATGAAAGGAAGGGGACGAGCACTTCAATACGGTTATGGAGAGACTAGGGAGAGATAGGATTAAAGAAGAGATAACAGGGTTTACGGAGATTCCGAGTTTTGAGGAAGACCCTTCTTTTTATGAGGACTGGGGTCATGAAGAAGAGAAGTTCGAGCTCCAAAAGGGAATGAAGGGAGAGTGCGCCGGCGCTACAGTAGAGGAGAAAGTGCCTACTTTTGAAGACGCCAGGAAGTGTCTTGAGCAGGCAGAGGCTCTTCTGAAGCACGGTGAGTATGAGGCTTCTATAACGGAGGCTTATCATTCCTGCGCGGCGAGCGCCCATGTGCCGCTGTACACGAAGCTTGTAGACCCCTTTACTACAGAGCAGACAATGTGGGAGTTTGAAAATCTTCTGGTCAGGACAGGGAACGCCGGGGATAAATGGGTTGACATATCGGCAGTGCTTAAGGATATGATCGATCAGGAGCCCGAGGAAGAGCTTGCGGCGGAGATGCTCCAGGTAGCCAGGGATCTATACGACGAGTGCGAAAGAGTGCAGGAGGCGATCTCCACTCCGGCAGCCAAGATCTGAGCTCTTTAAAGGGGTTTTCAGGGTGACGCTCAGTGTATCAGATGTATAATCCAACTCACTATAAAAAGCGCTTGAGAGTTTCGCGTCTACCTAAGTTAACCATTCATACTCCAGTACTTCACGGTACGGGTTCCGCATATAGGGGAGCAAAATGTATATAAAGGGTACAAAAATAAAGGTCGGTATCCGGATAAACCTGGGAGATCGGGTATTCGAGCCAGGGCTTAGGGGTGAGATTACGGACAGCGTCGAAAAGATGGTTGGAAAGGCATATATAGTCAGGTTCGAAGATGGTAGAGAGGCTCAGATTCACGGCGTTCTGATAAAAAACCATACCGAGGTTATTACAGACGCTGTGTAGATTCATTCCTGTCAATTCTCCGTCCGTATTATATTCATACAGTTAGAGGCCTTTACATGGAACAAATAACAAACTTTTTTAGCGCGCTTGGTGTTTATAACGCGCAATACCCGGTGCTTTTCGATATTCTTTCTCTCATAGGGCTTACTGTACTAGCCTATATAGCGAATTTTATAACAAAGAAAATAATATTAAGAACCATCGAGCATTTTACGGCTAGAACGAGTACACGCTGGGACGATTTACTCGTCGAAAGGGGTGTATTCAGGAGGCTCTCCCATTTTACGCCTGCAATAGTGATTTACGTTATGGCCCCGTTTGTCTTTAATAGCGATACCGCTATTTTACTAACAAAAAAGATCGCACAGATTTATATGCTCCTTGTAGCGGTCTTTACAATTGACGCTTTTTTGTCTTCAGTAATCGATATCTACCGGAGTTACTCGGTATCGCAGAAGATGCCTATAAAGAGCATGATCCAGGTTGTGAAAATACTGATATTTCTGGTGATCGGGGTAGTCATTCTATCGATTATCATTGGGAGATCGCCTGCTTTCTTCATAGGGGGCATAGGGGCGATGACCGCTGTACTGATGCTCATTTTCAAGGACCCTATACTCGGGTTTGTGGCGGGGATACAGCTCTCGGCAAATAATATGGTACGTATCGGTGATTGGATAGAAATGCCCAAATACGGGGCGGACGGCGACGTCGTAGATATCTCGCTTACTACGGTTAAGGTCCAGAACTGGGATAAAACTATCAGTACAATTCCAACTTTCGCACTAGTGAGCGACGGAGTAAAGAACTGGCGCGGGATGTCCGAGTCGGGCGGCAGGAGAATTAAACGCTCGATAAATATAGACATGTCGAGCGTCAAGTTCTGTACCGAAGAGATGCTTGAGAAGTTCAGGAAGTTCCAGCATATATCCAAGTACATAGAGGAAAAGAGAAAGGAGCTTTCCGAGTACAATATGAATACAAAGATAGACGACTCGGAGCTTGTAAACGGGCGCAGGCTCACAAACATCGGGACATTCAGGGCTTACCTGACTTCATATTTGAGAGACCACCCCAAGATAAATAAGAACCTCACATTTCTGATCCGCCAGCTCGAGCCGGGCCCTGAGGGAATGCCCCTTGAGGTTTACGTGTTTTCAAACGACCAGGTGTGGGCTAACTACGAAGCAATACAGGCTGATATATTCGATCATATTATGGCGGTAATACCCGAGTTCGAGCTCCGGGTTTTCCAGAACCCTACCGGAGCCGACTTTCAGAGTTTGACTAATGGGTGAATGATAAAATTGATCATGGATTACCGCAGCCCCTTGGAGCCTCACAATGACTGGCACCGAGAATTTGTAGATTGCACGCTTCCTGTACTGGATCCCCTATTAGATCCCGCATCAAGTACGGGACATGTTCGGGAACTACGATTAATGTATTAAATCCTGCTTAATGAATATTGGTGGCCATATCTGTGTACGGGGATTTTGACTCAAGTGCGTTTGCGAGGACTGAGTCCAGGCCGTATATGTCCTTGTGGAAGCTTACCGAACCGTCCGGATTAGCCCAGGCCGTAAAATAGAGGATATATACAGCAAGGGGCTCCTGCAGGTGGACTGTTCTCGTCCTGCCGCTGTGGATTGCGGACTGTACCTTCTGTCTGCTCCAATCGGGGTCTGAGTATAAAACAAAATCAGCCAGTTCTATCGGCTTCTCAACCCGTATGCAGCCGTGAGAGAAGTTTCTCTGCGCTCTTTTGAAGTACCCCCTGTTGGGAGTGTCGTGGAGATATACAGAGTATTTATTTGGGAAGAGGAATTTAATCCTGCCGAGTGGGTTTCTAGGACCGGGCTGCTGACGGAGCCTGTATTTTCCGCTTAGCACCTTTGAGCGGTACTCCGCATAGGCGGGGTGCTCTGTGGGTTCAGCCCGATCGGTCTCTGTGCCGTTTTCTCCATCGGAAGCCTCGGTAATCTCTAACGTTTCTTCTTCCGGAGCGCTCACGTCTTCCTCGATTACGGGCATCTCCAGCCCAACTGCCTGAATGTTTCTGTCTGACATATAGTTGGGGTCGGTTCTTACCCTGGGGGCTATATCGTCTTTAAAAATGCTGGGCGGGATATTCCAGTAAGGGTTTATCACCATGTGCGTCATCTGCTCGCTGAATATAGGGGTATTCCATTGGGGTTTCCCTACAACAATCCGCATAGTTGTAGTATCGCGGTTGTCGGACACCCCATATAAATGATAGTTGGCTATGTTTACCAGTATGAACCGGCGGCCCATGTTCCTCGGAAGTATACGAAAGCGCTCCATCGTAAGCTCTATTTGTCTTACCCGGGCATCTGCCGGGACGTTTAAGTACTCGATTGTAGATTTCCCGACCACGCCGTCTTCATAGAGGCCGTTTCTTTCCTGGAATCTAAGAACCGCCTGATTAAGCTCTTCGTCAAAGATATCGCTATCGGGTGAGGACGGACTTAGCTCCCCGGTGACTTTTAATCGTTCTCTTAACGCCTTAACCCTCGGTCCCCGTGAACCTTTTTTGAGCTTTGCCCCTCCGGGTACAGTCGGCCAGCCTCCGTTCGAGGCTATTTCCCTGTAACCGACAAGCGCCTCCCTGAGTCGGGCGTATACAGGGTAGGCAGGCGCCAGTCCGATTAATGACTCCCGTATATTATTCTCGGCTGCCGATTTAATTAGAAGCTCATTTAGCGAAACCGGAGTCTCGCCGAACATGAGCTCGAGATTTATCTGCTCGGGACTCACACGGCCGTAAAGCATATCATGGCCGTAATTTAAATATGCGTTAGTAAGCAGGAGATCAAGCTCCGCCATTGTCTCCGGGTTTGATTCTCTGCCGAGCACCTGTTCTATCTGGCTTAAATTATATTCGCTTGGGTCGAGTGCTTCTCCCGGGCTCTCCTTAATAACCTCTATCATTTCATAAGCTTGCGGTAGAGGTCCGTCCGCTCCTGTCCATATGGGTTTGTAGTTCCGGCTTTGGTAAAGGGCGGGGAGCGACTTATTCGCTTTTATGCTCTCACCTGATACGAGTAAGTTGGAGGAATATTGAGAGCTCTGAATTTTTTGGCTGATATTGTGGTTGATTTTTGTAGATGAGTTTCCGGCCGAAGGGGTCTCCGGAGTTTTAGCCGGATCGGATATTATTTCCCCCTGGTTTGTAACACAGCTAAGCGCTGTAGCCAGAATAACTATCAGCGCGAATGTTGAAATAGTCCTTATTAACATCAGCCGCCCATTCATTAGTCTTTTTTTTACAGGACTGAAGATGTGAGAGTCGAGTGGCTCTCCAGGGTCCTCATTCCCTCACTATTTACTCAACGCCCGAGTTAGTATAAATGAAAACGGGATAATTTGCATTAGCCCGGCCACCTAGCAAGAATTATAATACTTATTAGTAATAAAGGCTATATTAATTTAATGATGGGGCTTGAATATAGATTATTCCTTTCCGTTATAATATTTTAGTATCGGTTGTAAGATTCAAATCCTTAAATTCTAAACGTTTGACTTTATTGGTGGTGGTTTTGGGGAACTCCTCGAGTCTCAGAGCAAAGTGCCTTATTCTCTTATAGACTTCAAGTGTGAGATTAATCTCCCGCACTTCTTTATTTAAGATTTCCCAGACTTCTTCGGTTTTATACTCTATTCCCTTAGCCTCAAGTACCTTTTTAACCTCATTCTCTTCAGGGTATAGGAGCGCCTGGATAGCACTATCATCGGGGCTGAATACGAGTGCTTCCGCTATAAGCGCCGAAGCCCTTAATTTTTCTTCAAGCTCTTCAGGGTGTATGTTCTTTCCCCCTTTGGTTACAATTACGAACTTTTTTCTGCCGGTGATGTACAGGTAGCCGTCCTCGTCAAAATACCCGATATCACCTGAAAGAAGCCAGCCGTCTTGAGTTACGGTCTCACGGGTTGTTAGCTCGTTCTTATAGTAGCCTTTCATTATGTTGGGTCCCAGAGCGCAAATCTCGCCGTTACCTTCGCTGTCCGTATCCCGTATTTCCACTTCGACGCTCGGTATGACCATTCCGATACTCTTAGGCTTGGGCTTTGAAACCGGATTTACAGTAATAAGGGGTGAAGCCTCCGTAAGTCCGTAAGCCTCTATTATATTAAACCCGTATTTCCTTAATCCTGCCGATACCTGCTCGGACAGGGGCGCCCCTGAGGAAGTTATAAGCTTAGTATATTCGAGGCCGAGATTCCACTTAATCATCTTGCCCAATAGCTTTTTCGGAAGAGCTTTTGTCATCAGTCCTTTTAGACCCTTAGGCTCCGATAGTTCGTTTTCAATCCTTAAATAGAGTCTTTCGAGTATGGTAGGTGCGTTGAGCCATATCGTGGGCTTGGCAATTTTCAGGTCTTCCAGTAACTCTCTTGGTCTTAAGCTCCTCGCGTAGAACACGCTCATTCCGAATGAGAAAGGTGAAATCAGCCCTCCTATACATTCGTAAGAGTGGTGGATCGGCAGGACCGAAAAAGCCCTGTCATTTTCCGTATAGTCCATAATCGAGTAAATATCCGAGACGTTCGACATTACGTTTAGGTGAGTAAGCATAACCCCCTTGGGGTCTCCGGCAGATCCGGAAGTGAAGATTATTTCCAAAAGGTCGTCAGGATCGATATTCTCTCTTTGGGCTCCCGAGTCGTAATCCGAGCATATCCTCCCGATGTTATCCATCGGAATGATATGCCTTAGCTCTTTTAGGTACCGGGCTACAGAGTCTATGGACTCCAAGAAATTATCTGAGGCAAGTATTGCTTTTGTAGATGAAAAGGACAGTATAAATTTGTGGTTATTAGTATTGGATCTTGCGTCAAGCGGCACGGCAACCGCGCCGATCCAGGATACGGCGAAGAACGAAATACCCCATTCGGGTTTATTTTCTCCCAATACGGCAATGTGGTCCCCCTTACCAAGCCCGCGCTCTTTTAGGTGTGCTGCAAGTTTTGTGACATACTCAATTACTTGGGCATAAGTAAGCTCATAAGTAATGTCGTTACGGGGAATTAGATAACAGAGGTTGCGGGCATACTTGTTTGCACTCGACTCTATCATTTCGGGAAGTGTGCGGAAACCCGGATTTTGGTTAATGGTCGAGATTTTTCTTACAGGCTTTGTATGCTTTTTCATATTGTAAAATGTCTCACAGCATACTTATTTTAAATCTTCCAGTTTGGCATTCAATTATAGATAGTCCTGCGTTTATATGAAAGAACTAATCTCAGGTAGCGCCGATACAATGTAAGTCGGTTCCGGATCGAGACCTTCGCGAGGCGCATTTTTCCTGTTTATCCAAGCGCCGTCCATCCCGACTCCTCTTGAGCCTTTAATGTCAGCTTCAAAGTTATCCCCGATAAATAGGGCATCTCCCGGTTCTATACCCAGCTCGGAAAGCGATTTTCTGAAAATTAAATCTTTGGGCTTCCTCCAGCCAACGTCTTCAGAGATAACAATGGACTCAAATAGCTCTCCGATGCCGAATTTATCTATCAGCTTGCACGCGGTGGGCGCGTAGTCGAAATTGGACACAATGGCCATACGATAGCCTTTACCTTTTGTGCGCAGGAGGGTTTGTTTATTGGCCTCCGGGAACTCTACACAGCTTGCGAGCCCCTTCATGTGGGCTTCTACCATGTCGTCTTGAAGTGTGCTCGTTTTTTCGTCCGGAGTTATATCCATTATCCCTAGCATCAGTTTAAATCTTTCCCGGTTTGGAAACTCTCTGTATTCTTTTTTCTTCATCTCCTGAAAGAGGTGGTAACTCTCAATAAAATAGGGGTAGAACTCATTAAATGTTATGTCCGGATAATGTTCTTTTAATACTGTGAAAACCTCTTTACTGGTCGTTCTCGATCTGATTCCGTTCTTATCGACGTAAGGGAGGTGTTTAAAGTTAAAATCTATTATAGTATCGAACAAATCGAAAATGAGGGTGCTGTATTTCTTCATATTAATTTACCCAAATGTTAACGGTACTCTTCCGGAGTAGCGGAACTAGCTTCAGAAGGGGTGCTGTATTTAATCTCAACCCGCGCCGTGTGCCCTTTCAAGAATAACCTGGATAATTTTGTCGTGAAGCCCCAGTGGCTCGGATACGGTATAAGAGACCCCCGGGTGCGGGGAAGCGGCTTCGCCGACCATTCTCGGTATATCCCTGGTGGAGTGTCTTCCCGAGGCAAGGAAATAGGGATGAACCACTACTTCCTCGGCGCCCATAGATATGCATTCGTCAAAAGCCTGTGAGATTGTGGGCTCGGCAAGCTCCATATGGCAATGGGTTACAATGTCGAAATCTGAGCCCGGGGTTTCCCTTATACGCTCAGCGATCTTTCGGAGCAATTCGTTTGCCTCCGGGACGGTGCTTCCGTGGTCTATTAGTATTAACGCTCTTTTTTTCATGATTATTCCTGCCGCCGATCGTGACTTCGCGCTCAGCTCCGTACTTTAATAAAGAATATAGGAAATTCCGGTCGGGATATATAATCCGGGGAATTATAAACCTTACACTTTTACCGGGCGCTCCCGGCGTTAAGCCTTATGGACTCGAGCACAATTTCGGCGCTCCGGTAAAATTCTTCCAGAATCAGGTATTCGTTTACCGTGTGAAGCTCATACATGCCTGTGCCCAAGTTTACGCATTCGATCCCCATCTTGTTGAAATAGTTGGCGTCGCAGCCGCCGCCGCTTGTGTGGTGAGCTATATTGTGGCCGAGGTTGACTACGGCTCTGTCCACCTGACTTGCGGGCAGAGACTCTCCGCCAACGTCCATTTTGTCGTAGCTTCTTTCTATGCGCTCCTCTAATTTTGCCGTAAAAGTCTGTCCCCCTATACTAAGGTTGTCCTCTATGGTGACTTGACGGTCTGCTACGGCGTCGTGGAGGCACTTTCTCATATGATCCACCTGGTCTTTGAGCGTCTCTTCATTGTGGCTTCTGGCCTCGCCTACTACCCGAACAAGGTTCGGGACAATATTTGTAGCCCGGCCTCCCTGTACGATGCCTATATTGGCGGTGGTGAGCTCATCGATCCTTCCGAGTCTCATTTTGGATATGGCCTCGCTCGCAATCTCGATTGCGCTTATGCCGTTCTCAGGGCACAGTCCGGCGTGCGCTTCGAGGCCGTGCACTATGAATTCGAGCTTGTCTGCCGAAGGACAGCGGAGCACAAGGCGCGCAGGAGTGCTGCTGTCGAGCACTATGCCGTGTTTAGCCCTGAATTTTGAGATATCAATGTGCTTGGCTCCCAGAAGCCCAATCTCTTCACATATCGTAAAGGCGATCTCTATATCCCCGTGCGGAACGTCTTTTTCTTTAAGGGTTCTTATGACCTCCGTAATTACGGATACCCCGCTCTTGTCGTCACTGCCGAGTATGGTGGTACCGTCGCTCTTCATTATGCCGTCTCGTATTGAAGGCAGTATGCCTTCACCCGGTCCGACTGTATCCATGTGGGCTGAAAGGAAAAACGGAGCCGCGTCCGATTTATTGCCTTCGATGTGCACTATCAGGTTTCCTACGTTGCCGTTAACCTTCTCTCCCGCGTCGTCGTAATGGCACTCTGCTCCGAGTGAAGTCATCTCGTCTTCGAGCTTAAGCGCTACTTCCTTCTCTTGTTTAGACAGGCTGTCAATTTTAATCAGGTCCATGACGTGCTCCGTCATGCGTTCTTTCTCTATCATTCGGTATATCCTTGGAATTCAGATATAGTCACAATGTCCTGACATCACGGTTATTATAACTCATAAGGCGCTTTATGAGAATCTGACAGAGGGGGACTCTCAGATTATATCAAAGTTCTATTAGAATAAAGGCTAAACAGTTATAGAGTGTTTGTCACAGGAATCTAATAATCAGAATTTTTCGACAGAGGGTCTCAGATCGAGCTCCAGGGTCCAGGAAGTGCGGCCCTGTAAGTGGAGCTGCCAGTACTGCTCGGCAATAGACTCGGGAGAGAGGAGGGTCCGGGGATCTCGCTCTGGCTGAGTCTCCAGGTAAAACGGGGTGGCGATCTGACCGTCTATCACTACATGGGTCACGTGTATCCCCTTCGGGCCGAATTCCCTGGCCATACTTTGGGCCAGCGCCCGTAGGCCGAATTTTCCCACGGCCAGACGCGCGAACATTGCGCTTCCGCGTTTGGAAGCGGTTGCGCCGGTGAATATGATGGTCCCCCTTTTGTTCTCAATCATCGGGGGGAGCGCCAGCTTTGAGCAAAGGAACGCGCCCAAGCAGTTTATTTCCCAGGAGCGTTTAAACCCTTCGGGGTCTATGTCGAGCAAGCTTTGCATTTTAAAATCTCCGGCGTTATAGACGAGTACATCGATTGTCCCCGCTTTTTCAGAGATTTCATGAAAAACACGCTCAAGCTCCTTTTCGCTTGTCAGATCGGCTGTAAAGGGAAGGGCGCATTGGCCGAGGGCTTCTATCTCGTTTTGTATTTCTTCAAGCTTACTTTGAGTACGCGCTACAAGCGCAGCCGTATACCCTTCTTTAGCAAACCTGCGGGCTACGGAAGCCCCAAGACCTGGTCCGGCGCCCGCTACAGCGACTACTCTATTCTTCTTCATTACCGTATTAGATCGGAAATGCGTGTATTTGATTCATTTCGGAGCATATATGCTTTATGCTTAAGCGCTTATTGCGCCGTCTACCGACCATTTGCCGCCACCTTTGATGAGAACGACTAAGGCAAGTCCCGTAGCCAGTATATGGTATTCGTATCCCTCACCGGCGTTACTGCCGAACCAGTTCATAAAGAAACCGTTCTGCAGGTGAACAGTAAAGATCGCGCCGAGCATGATTATAGCGATACCTGCGGCGCATATACGGCTGAGGAACCCGAAAATTAAGCCTATTGCCCCGAAAGACTCACCCAGTATAATTAAAATCGCTACAAAGTAAGGTATGCCGCTTCCTACGAAATAGTCCACACCCCTTGTAAATCCCGGCCCACCGAACATACCGAGGAGCATCTGGAGCCCGTGTGGAAGCATGACAAACCCAATTGCTATTCTAGCCACAAATACAGCGAAACCCTCATCAGTCTTTAGTATATATCCCATGGTCTAATCTCTCCTATCATCTCTGAAACAAGGTATTTAGAAATAATACAATCTTTTGAGAGTAATAATCAAGACCGGAGATTCCACAGCCCGGGTTAAAGGGCGTCCTCTCTTAGCTGATGATAGGGAGTGAAGTATCTTTTGAATCTGAGGTTAGTGAGTATGAGTGAGGTAACTCCGACCGAAAGCGCTATCATGTACATGATGATAATCTGGTATTTGACCGCGGTGAGAGGAGAGGTGCCCGAGAGTATCTGACCCGTCATCATGCCGGGGAGTGAAACAATGCCGACGACCATCATGGAGTTTATAGTAGGGATCATCGATGCCTTGAGCGCAGATTTTATACACGAAGAACCAGCTTGTCCGGATGTGGCACCCAGAGCGAGATAGGCTTCGATCTCTGCGCTTCGGGATTTGATCTCGGAATCTATACGCTCGACAGCAAGCGTTGCGCCCGTCAAGCTGTTGCCTAAGATCATCCCAGCGATCGGTATCAGATAGTAGGGCTCGTACCAGGGGCTTATATTTAAAAGGAGCTGAGTGAGTATGAAAACGCTGAGCCCGGTGCCGGCGAACATAGAAAGACCTACGATATACGGAAGCTCTTTTGTGCGTTTATCTATTCTCCCTGTTACGGTTATTATAGAGACCCCGAGCATAATCACAATGACCAGTGCAATAAAGTAAGGGTTGTTCGAGTTAAATATAAACTTGAGTAAGAAGCCCACGGCGATCAGCTGAATGAAAGTCCTAATCGAGCTTAAAACCAGGTCCCGTCCCATGCCCAAATCCTTGAGTCTTGAGAACCCCGCCGTCAGAATCATAAGGAGGAGTCCTATAGCGAGGTCGATATAGCTTAAGTCTATTAATGCGTATTGATTGTTCATATCTGCGGCTCCTTTAATTATCTCTGTTATTGTCTCCGGACTGTTTTAACCAGCCCCTCCGATAAGGTTATCAAATCTCCCCCCAAGAGCTCCGCGTGCTCTCTTTGGTGGGTGACCATGATCAGGGTCAGCCCAAGCTCCCGGTTTAACTCCTTTACCGACTCAATCAGTCTCCGGGCGTTTTGGGGATCTAGCGCTGAGGTAGGCTCATCCAGAAGCAGTACCTCCGGCGAGCAAACGAGCGCCCTCGCTAGGTTCAAGCGCTGTTTCTCCCCGACTGATAGACGGGAGGCCTTGCGCCCCAGTATGTCCGGCTCAAGACCCGATTGCTCGAGATAGCACTTAAGCTCACTGTCATCGGGGGTAATGCCTGATTTTTCCAGAAGATAGGGTACTATCAGGTTGTCCTTTACTGAGCCCTCGAAAACGACCGGTACCTGAAAGACGATCCCGACTTTTCTTCTGAGCTCAAGTACCGGGATATCTCTAATGTCCGTTACCATGTAAAGTATGCTGCCGGAAGTAGGTTCATCCATTCTGTTGATGAGTCTTAGAAGAGTTGATTTCCCAACCCCGGAGGGCCCGACAATAATATATTTTTTAGTATCGTAAAACTTTAGATCGATACCCCTGAGCACCTCTCTTGAGTCTCTTACCTTTTTAATTCCCCTAAGCTCGATCTTTACATTATCCGTATCGGCCATATCCAATATTTTACTCCTATATTTAACACTGAGAAAGTCGGAATAGCCTTACTTTAACTTTCGAAAACTATGGGCAAATAAATATAGGACAAAGCATGAAGTGTGATATGTAACTATCTTGAATGATAGGATATATATATGCATTCATACCGAACGTTAAGTGTTTCCCCTTTACTTTAGGTTGGAATATTAGATTAAAAAGTTATTAAAGCGATTGAGTAGATAGCTTCTTTAACATACTGTAATTAATAAAAACCCATAGTTAAAGCTTTATCTCATTTTAGGATATAAACTTAAAGAAAGCTACCTTATATTGGTTATAATTGTAGTATAGAGTACATATAATAGGTATAAAAACTGTAATATAAGTTGTATCTAGATACCTAAACTTCTATATGAGTCATATAGATGAAGTAATATATATATATACTTGATTACCTAGAGTGGCTTTAGTATACCCGTGCCGGTTCCGGGAATTACAAACAGGCTTTAAGTCTTATTAATTTCTTTTTTGAGATCCCTTGATTAAAGCGCTCTCTTCTATCCTTATTCTCCTCCTGAGAACTATTAGATTAAAAAGAGTGAACAGTGCCGAGGTTATGTAGCAGGAAAAAATTAGAGGAATAACTGCAATCTCAATCACTACAGCCAGGTAATTTGGATGTCTTATATACTTGTAAGGTCCTTTTGAAACAAGAGATGTGCCAGGGATAACCAAGACCTTCGTATTCCAGTACCTTCCTAAGCTCAATATAGCCCAGTATCTGAGAACTTCTGCTGTGAGCAAAATTAAAAGCAAGAGGGGCCAAAGCGTATTTAAGCTTCTCCTGAAAATATAGTACTCAGCTATGAATGAGAGGAAAAAGATTGTATGCATTGCTACTATTCCCTTATAACCCTGAGGGTCATATTCCACGGCGCCTTCGCTTAAGGCCTTCCTCTCGTTACTGCGGGCAATCAGAAGCTCGCTTATACGTTGAAGGGCTATAATAATTATAAGAATCCAGAATAACATTATGTATAGAGTATAGGAATTCGCGGGGTTTTCACTTTAAGTGCTAATCATTAATAACTCCGAAGTAAATCCGGGGCCGAGGGCCGAGACAATGCCGTAGTCACCCGCCTTGTAATCTCCTTGGGTTATAAATTCCTTAAGCACGTACAAGACAGTGGGCGATGACATGTTGCCGTGCTCCCTTAACACTTTCCGGGAATCCTCGAATGTCCCTTCGGCGCGTCCGAGCGACTCCTCATAAGCCTTTAATACTTTCGGACCCCCCGGGTGCAGTATAAAATGCTTCAGGTCGTCCGGGCTAAGTCCATGAGCCCTGAGAATCTCAAACACATTCGGGCTTACCTTGTCTCTAACAATAGTAGGGATGTCCTTACTGAAGATAGCCTTGAATCCGTTTTCTACAATTTCCCATCCCATTACGTCTAGAGTGTTGTCGTATGTAGTGGTATGAGAGCCCAGAAGATTTATATCGGACTGTACGTAGAGTTTATGAGCGCTTCCTGCAACAAGACAGGCTGCGGCTCCGTCTGAAAAGAGCGCAAGCGATACAATGTTACTTTTCGAGTAATCTTCTTTCTGAAATGCCAGGCTGCAAATCTCAACGCATACAACCATGACGGCGCTGTCCGGGTGAGCAGTCGTGTATTCGAGTGCGCGGCTAAGCCCGGTGGCGCCTCCTACGCAGCCAAGACCCCAGAGAGGAGTCCTTTTTATATGCCGGTCGAGTTTCAGCTCATTTACAAGGTGAGCATCGACAGTGGGGGTGGTTACTCCGGTGCTTGAAACAAAGATGATATGGTCGAAGTCCGGATACTCGGCCCCGCATTCCTCCAGACAATCGGATATAGCTGATTTTGAGAGTGTGATGGAATTTCTGAGAAACGAATCCGATCTTTCTATAAATCCCCTCGGTTTATCGAACCACTCGGGTAGATGGGCAAAATGGCGTTGCTCAATGCCGGAGTTATCGAACACGCCGATAATTCTGTCTATCATATGACCGTTACGGGAGAAAAGCTTGTATACGTATTTTTTAATATCTTTTTGACTGAAAACGTAGGGAATTTCGGCAGTACCCACTGAGATTACTCTTGACATATTAGGGCGCCGGTAAGATATAAAAGTTTTGGGATCGGACTACGCATAATTTATATATATGCAAAAGTATAGCCGATGGTTTGATGAATATATTGTTTATATTAAAAAAACCGCATCCGGCTACTATAAACCGGCGCGGTTTTTTTTAATCTTATAGTATCTATAGCTCTTATTTTCTATATCAATCTTTGTATAATAGAATTCAGAAAAATTATTGAGCTCTCATAGAACTATGTTCACTTTCCGTCAAGGATTCGAGATAATATTTCATGTTCTCGATCTTCTCGCTGTTTAGTGAATAAAGTCGGTTTTGTCTGACCTTACGCTCATTCACTATATCGGCTTCCTTAAGGATTTTGAGGTGATTAGAAATTGCGGGTTTAGAAATCTCGAACTTGCCGGCAATTTCTCCCGCAGCAGTCTCACCCTGACTTAAAAACTCCAGAATCTTTCTCCTGGTGTCGTCTGCTATAGCTTTATATGGGCAACCCATAGATACTCCCTCCTTGTGGATTTATTTGCTTCTGTGTAAATTACATGCTCGTATATAAATAAACGCCAATCACTATCTATTTATTTACATTTGGATGTTTTGTCTCTGATGCAATAAATAACTTACATGAAGCTTATTTAATCTGTTGAGTGTTATTATATATACCTGATTACCGCTCTTTTTTCTACTCCTATTATTAGGGAAATTTAAATAATTTTGTTTTATGTTATTGTGGTATGCTATTCACTCTACCCACTAATATCTAAGGAGAAAAATATATTGGAGATAAGCAAATCTGATAAAAATATATTGAAGCTGAAGGCAGATGCATTGGTAATCGGGGTGTTTAAAAATGAAAAATATTCCGGAGCTCTAAGAGATTTAAACAAAGAATTAGCCGGTGTGCTAAGGAATATATCCAAGGACAGGGGTTTTGATGGCTCTGAGGGTGATTCTATAACCGTGAATGCTACATTCGGCAAGATCGGAGCTGACAAGGTTATGCTTGTCGGTCTCGGTCCAAAGTCTGGTTACTCACGAGGTACAGTTAAGAAAGCTGGGATTGTTACAGCGGGAGAGCTCTGGGGGCATGCTGAAGAGGTTGCATTCAGTTCTGAGTTTTCTGAGTTACAAGGCGGCGTCTCAGCTTTGATACAGGGGCTTATGGAGGGGAGCTATGATTTTGATAAATACAAGACTGCCTCTAAACCGAAGAAGAAATTTAAAAAAGCCCAGCTTGTCTCAAGACACCTGAAGGAGAGTGCATTAAAAGAGGAGGTTCGGTACGCAAAGATTATTTCAGAATCAACAAAAATGACCCGCGATCTGGTGAATGAGCCTCCTGTGTACGTGACCCCGACTAAACTTGCTGAGGTCGCCGCAGAGATTGCGGAAGAAGGGGGTCTTGGGTGTGAGATATTTGACAGAGCTGAGATCGAAAAAAGAGGAATGGGCGGGATCGAGGCAGTGTCCCGCGGCAGTGACGTGCCTCCTAGGTTTATCCATCTCACGTATGAGCCCAAGGTACATAAACCCGGGAGAAAGCCGAAACGAACTATTGCGATAGTCGGTAAAGGCATAACCTTTGACTCCGGAGGTCTTTGTATTAAGCCCGCTGACAGCATGAAAACTATGAAAATGGATATGGCGGGCTTGGCTGTGGTCTTGGGTGTGATGAAGGCGCTTCCCGAGCTTTTACCCTCGGTCAGGGTGCACGGCCTTATACCTGCAAGCGAGAATATGACGGGGGCTAAAGCGTATAAGCCCGACGACGTCATCAGGGCTTATAACGGTAAGACTATTGAGGTAATCAATACGGACGCTGAGGGAAGGATTGTGCTTTCGGATACGCTCTCATATGCCGTGGGGCTCGGGGTGGACGAGATAGTGGACCTGGCCACACTAACCGGGGCCTGTATGGTGGGACTAGGCAGTTACACGGCCGGGGTGATGGGGAATGATCAGAAGCTCGCTCAGAAAATACTAAGCGCTTCACAGAGGGCGGGCGAAAAGATGTGGCAGTTGCCGATGGACGATGAGCTCCGTGAGGAGATAAAGAGCAGCGTTGCCGACATTAAAAACGCAGGGAGCAGGCTGGGCGGAGCAATAACGGCCGCAATGTTTCTGGAGCAGTTTGTCTCAAGCGTCCCGTGGGTACATATTGACATCGCAGGCCCGGCTTACTCTGAAAAAAGAAACAGTTTACGCAAAGTCGGAGCCACGGGGTTCGGCGTAAGCACTATCATAGAATATATACAGAGCAAGTGAAGGTTAGATACTCTTTTAGTATAGACAATGGGTTTTCTCACATAGGAATTAACACTATGAGTAATTCATATCATAACCCTGGCTTCTTACGTCGCTACAACTTTTTAGAAATCGAGCTTACAGGAGATATTCCGGAAGAGATTGAGAGATCGTTCTTTCCCTTTAGCGGTGGAAGAAGGAAGTTAACACACTGGGAAGTTGAGAGTGCGCTAACTTACGCACAAAAACACCCGGGCATATTGGGTGTAATCGTTAAGCTGTCTAACCTCGGGATAGGGCTTGGTCGCGCAAATGGGATAAGGAGGCGTTTACTGGCACTCAGGGAAGAGGGTAAGCGCATAATCGTCTTTCTGGAGAGCGGCGGGAACGTCGAGTATCTTATTGCCTCTTGTGCTGATTATATATATATGCCCCCGTGGGGAATGCTAAACCTGATAGGCCTAAAAGCCGAGCTGACGTTTTACGCCGAAGCGCTTTCAAAGCTGGGAGTCAAAGCGCATATGAAGGGGCTTGGAGTGTATAAGAGCGCGGCAGAGACGTTTACCAGAGACTCGATGTCGGGGCCGCACAGAGAGATGATGGATTCTCTCTTGACAGATCTCGAAGAGCAGTTGGAACGGTCTATCTCAGAAGGCAGGGGCATAAGTGTAGAAGAGGTTAAAAGCTTGATTGACCAAGGGCCGTATACTTCTGAGAGTGCGCATGAAAGCGGTCTTTTGAACGGAGTCGCTTATGATGCCGAGATTCCAGGTTTAATAGAGCAGAACAGCGGCATTAGGATTAAAGCCCTAAGAGCCTCCAGCCTTATTGTTTTTATGAATTTAAGGGATTGTCTGAAATCTATTTCCAGATGGGTCTTTCGTAAGCGGAATGTTGTGGCGATAGTGTCTTTTAACGGAATAATCACTTCCGGCCGCAGCAGGAAAAGCTCTAAGGCCGGAACCATAGGCTCAGGCTCTCTCCTAGATATGCTCAAACGGGTGGAGAAAGACAAGAGTGTCAGGGCTCTTATCCTGAGAGTGCTTACGCCCGGGGGCTCTGGGGTTGCATCCGATGTCCTGAGGAACAGGCTCAAGATGATATCGGAGAAAAAACCCGTGGTGGTTTCAATGTCTGATGTAGCTGCCTCCGGAGGTTATATGATAGCGCTCGGCGCCGACAGGGTTGTAGCCGACCCGATGTCACTTACAGGATCGATTGGTATTGTTTCAGGTAAGCTCGATCTAAGCGGGTTTTACAAGAAAGTCGGAATCGGAAAGGAGGCGGTCTCTAAAGCTAAGCGAGCACTAATCTTTTCTCTCCACAGAGGGTTCTCAAAAGATGAGGACGAGAAACTCCTGGAGATCATGGAATCTTATTACGAGAAATTCGTGGAAATAGTATCTACTGAAAGGGGGATGGGCATGTCTTCAGCCGAGAGTGCTGCCGGGGGTAGAGTATGGACAGGCAATCAGGCTAAGGAGCTTGGGCTCGTAGACGAGCTGGGCGGGCTTATCGACGCATATCAAACCGCAGTAAATATATCGGGGCTTAAAGACTCATCTCGGGTGGAAGTTAAATTCATATCCGAAAAGCGCGGTATCCAGATATCTGACTTAATGCGTGTAAACTCGCTTTCTTACGTAGTAGATCTCTTGTTTGAAAGTCTAAGCTCTCTTACAAGGGAGAGGGTTCTCACGATTATGCCCTATGATATTGATGTCAAATAATCGTCAATAGAGCTTGAATTCCCGGTCTAAAACTAGATGACTCAGATATCCTACAACGACAGGGGTATAGTATTCGAGCCCGCCCAAAGATATTCCGGGTTTGATCAGAGGGAGCACTAAAAGCGGGGAGGGGACTAAGAAAGCCGCAGACAACGAATGGGTCCAGCCCCTGTGCTTTGCTACAACTGGAAGTAGCGCGAAAAACCCGAGCACGGCTGCCTCTTTGTAGCGGTCTGTAAGAAGAAATACCGAGTCAAGCACTATAAAAAATCCGTAAAAGAGCTTTTGTCCCATGCTGTTTGTATCGACGTCGGGCCAGATGGAGCCGAGTATGCACAGGCCGAACCATGTAAGTACCTCAAAAGAGGGTTTGTAAGCGAAAAAAACAATAAGAACCACTAAATAGATAACGAATGCGAATGAGCCGCCGGCCAAGTGACCTTTATAAAGACTCATTCTTGACTTTTAGCAGGGAGGCGGTGTCGAAGAACTCAAGCCAATCAAGGAACTTCGGATCCCTTCCTTCTACTATATTGAAGAACCTTGACTGAAGCCTTTTTGTAATAGGGCCAGGTTGCCCTGAGCCGATAAGTCTCCCGTCGACTTGCCGGATGGGAGTAATCTCCGCTGCGGTGCCGGTAAAAAAGGCTTCGTCCGCAATATACAGCTCGTCCCTGGTGAATCTTTCTGTCTCAATTTCTATATCTTCATCCTTCGCTATCTTGAGCACCGAGTCCCTCGTAATGCCTTCGAGAACAGATGTTAGGGGGGGGGTTTTCAGAACGCCTCTTCTTACTATGAATATATTTTCCCCCGTGCCTTCGGCCACATAACCCTCGTGGTCGAGCAGTATAGCTTCATCAAAACCCAAAGATGTGGCCTCGAGCTTAGCTTTAACAGAGTTTGCGTAGTTTCCAGTTATTTTGGCTTTGGTCATAAATGAGTTAACGCCCATTCTCGTAAAGGAGGAAATTTTGGCTGTAATACCCTTTGAGAGCGCCCCCTCGCCCAGGTAAGTGCCCCAGGGGTAGGCAGCGATCACAAGCTCTATAGGGTTGTCTCCGGGGTGAAGACCGATTTTGCCGCCTCCAATATACGCGATGGGTCTGATATACGCTTCGACAAGCTCATTAATTTGAAGGAGCTCGAGTGTGGCTTGGAGTGTTTCTTCCCTGGTGTAGGGAATCTTAATCTCCGCTATGTGGGCAGATGCGTACAAACGCTCTATATGATCCTCTAGTCTGAATACCGCCGACCTTGAATCGTCGCACTTATAAGCCCTTATACCCTCAAACGCCGCCAGACCGTAATGCAGGGTATGAGTGAGCACGTGCACCTGGGCTTGATCCCAAGCGACGAATTCGCCGTTGAACCAGATTTTATAGGGCTTAGAGGGCATGTAATGCTCCTAACCGAGTAGTATTATAATATATATACCCTGTTAAATATTCCTTTTTTTCCCTTTAGTTGTCAAGTTCTATATTAACATTTTCTTGACTCCACCCTGTTTCTTTGAATAATTATAGCTATGGCCAAGCAAGAAAAAGAGAGCCCTGGACAGGTAATAATTAAAAAATACAGCAACCGAAGGCTGTATGACTCTACCAATAAGCGTTATGTTACTTTAGAGGATATATCCGAGCTCATACGTGAGGGGAGCGAAGTTAAGGTAATTGATTCTCAGAGTGGGGCGGATATTTCCAAAGTTATTCTGATACAGGTAATCCTGGAGAGTGAAAAGAATAAAGAGGACATACTCCCTGTGTCCTTTTTGCATATGCTAATAAAGTACGGTAATAAAGTCGCTAAGGATTTTTTCGAAAATTACTTCCTGATGATGTTCCAGCCCTACCTTTCAGTTCAGGATAATTTTAAAAAGAATATACGTATGTGGCATGAGATGGGTTGGTTTCCGCCCGGAGCCGGAATGGCCCCTAATTTCGATAGTAAGAACTCTCCTGGTGAGACAATGTCGGAGAGCGAGATGAGTAATTATTTAAAAGAGATGTTTGAAGCCACAAGCAAAAAAGCCAAAGAGTCTTCCGAGTCTCCCAAAGATGTCGAGCTTCTGATGAAGAAAATTAAGGAGCTTGAAGAAAAGGTTAATTCCTTAGACGATGAGAAGTAATCCGACCTTTTACTGAATCACTTATAGACTTTAATCCGGGCAATTAATCTTTGCTTAATATAGTCTTTTTTATCTTTAAAGAAGATCTATAAAGTCGCCGTCTACGTTATTTCCAGTTTGCAGGATTCCTCGTATCTCAACCCTCTGCCCAATTAAAACTTCTTCGCAGAGTATTTCGTCACTGTCTCTTAGTATGTCGGTTGACGCGGAAATCTGTACTATCACATCGGTCGATTCACCTTCTCTTGACGCTTCTACTTCTATAATGCCTGAATTGCCGACGCAGGTATTGGTAATAACATCACCTTCAAACGTCACATCAAGAATGTCCGATAGTGTGACGCCGCCGTTTTCAAGAGTTATATTCCCCAGCTCAAGTTTCGCCGTGGGAAAGACATTAAGATCTCTAAACCCCAGTGACAGAGTCCCGCTAAAGAACTCTATGCGTGGTATACCTGCAAAGGTCCCAGTACCGCTCGATATGCTGAAGAAGCCTGCTGAATTGGTGGTGTCCATGAATTCGACATTATCTTTGTTGGTTATAACTACCGTAATACCTTCCGTGTCTTCGTCAGGAATGATGTCAATAATCGTTCCCTGCACTATCTCGGGGTTGCTGCTTCCACCCCCACCGCCACCACCACCGTTGTTACCCCCGCCGCCAAATTCCACGTCACAGCCGCCTATAGTTAGAAAAGATACTAGGAACAAAAGGATTAGAGCCGTTCCGAACGTGGGTGAATTTACTTTTCTCATTTTCCCTCCTGGAAAGACCTCGTATACTATAAAAATATATTATACCCTTACTTATTGGTTTTTCATTATAAGTTGGGGGATTGGCCTTATAGATATAAGCATGGTAGGATTCCATGTTCAATATTCCCCAAGAGTGTTATAAATGAAGCCATTGCCTAAAGTGCTTTTTCTTAACCACTCCGTAAGAGACGGAGGGCCCGGTAAGAGCCTATTCTATTTACTTAAATATCTGGACAGAGAGAGGATAAATCCTTACGTCTTGGTGCCAAAGGACGATGTGTTTTCCGAGAGGCTTAAAACGGAAGGGCTCTACGAGAACGTCATAATAGACAAAAGGTTCCCCGAGAACTTGAAAAGGCCCCGTATCTTCAATGATGCGGATGGCCGGGGGAAAAACGATGGGGGCAGAGGCGAGCGTTCTACAGCGATGCCGGGGCGGATAAGATTAAGCGTACAGGGGATTACAGCATTATTAATGAAGTTTATTTCTATCCTCCTTAACCTGCTCGATCTGAGCTCTCTAGTCGTAACCTCCCCTCACATAATAAAAAAGAACGGTATAGATTTAATATACTGTAACGGCACTCAGGCAAAGATTGCAGGGGCGCTTATGGGCCTCGTGAGCGGACGCCCTGTAATATGGCATGTGCGGAACATACAGCAGACAAAGGTTTTGGGCTCTATTATATACTCACTCGCAAGGCTTCCGCAGGTAAAGAGGATAATCTGTGTCTCAGGGCCGACCGCAGAGCAGTTCCCTGCAGCAAAAGAAAAGCTTGTCGTTATACACAACGCTATAGACGAAGAGGAATATGACCCCTCTGCCACCATCGGGGACTTACGCTCTGAATACGGTATTCCCGCGAGCACTACTGTAATCGGAAGCACAGGGAGAATCGTGCCCAGAAAAGGTTACCCTCTTTTTGTCGAAGCCGCACGCTTATATCTTGAAAAGGCCCCGGTCAAGAACAAGAACGTAAAATTCGTTATAGTCGGAGATACGCCTTATTTTTTTCAGGACAACCATCTTACGTATATAAAAGAGCTTGTAAATAAGTACGAGCTTCAAGACTACTTTATATTTACCGGTTACAGGCCCGACGTGAAAACATCACTAAAGGATTTTGATATATTCGTGATACCCTCAAACTATCCGGACCCGTTTCCCCGCTCGGTTATAGAAGCTATGTCGTTTGCGCTTCCGGTTATAGGGTTTAAGGCGGGCGGGATTGTGGAGTCGGTCGAGGACGGAGTGACCGGGATTTTAAATGAGCCTGGGGATACGGAGGGTATGGGTGAAGCCATACTAAAACTCTCCCGCGATAAGAAACTCTTGAGGAAGATGGGCAAGGCGGGGCGGGACAGGGTGAAGGCTAAATTTGCCGCAGAGCATATTGCCCATGAGATTCAGGACAAAATTCTGGAAGTGCTCGGTTGATTTCAGTAAATATAGGATTCTAGGAATTTGATTTAATCTTTTTTTCTCTCCGAGCGGAATATTAATTTTATAGGCGTGCCTTCCAAGTCGAATTCCTGACGGAGCCTGTTCTGCAAAAACCTCTTATAGTTTTCCGGCACCCCCTTTATCTCGTTTGTGAATATTACAAAAGTAGGCTGTTTGGTCATGGGCTGGGATATATAGTAGAACTTTATCTCCTTCCCCTTGTGTATAGGTGGGGGGGAGGTCTCTATAATATTGCGTATAAAGTAGTTTAGCTTTTTAGTCGGTATGCGCTGAGAGAAGTTTTTGTATACCCGGTCCACTGTTTTAAAAATCTTCTCGGTACCTCTTCCGGTAAGGGCCGAAATAATAAGCACGGGGGCGTAATCGACAGCTATCAGGTTGTCTTTCAAAATGCCTTCTATGTCCGGGGTCTGTGATACTTCACTCGGCACGAGGTCCCATTTATTGAGCAGCACTATGCAGCCTCTCCCTTTATCGGCAATAAGCCTTGCGAGTCTTGCGTCCTGATGGGTGGGGCCTTCTCTGCCGTCAATCATGAGGAGCGCTAAGTCTGCCCTTTCCATTGCTCTTACGGCCCTGAATACGCTGTGCCTTTCGACTGAAAAATTTATTTTGGATTTCCTTCTTATCCCTGCGGTATCTATAAAGAGGTAAGTGCTTCCTTCCCTCTCTATGTAGGTATCGATTGTGTCCCTTGTGGTTCCGGGCTCGGGGCTTGTAATGAGACGGTCTTTGCCGAGAAAGCGGTTTATAAGCGTCGATTTGCCAGCGTTTGGCTTTCCGAGTACTGCAATTTTAACCACTCCCTCTTCCTCTTCCTCGAAGACTCCTTCTTGCTCCGGAAGCTCCGCCACAATGTTGTCGAGAAGCTCATTTATGTTCCTGCCCTGCATGGATGAGATCGGGATATATTTATCTATACCCAGCGAGTGGAACTCAAGCGCGGACGGTTCATGCTTTTGGTGATCGATCTTATTTACGGTGAATATCACGGGCTTGGTTACGTGTCTCAGGAGCTTTATTACATCTTCATCGTGAGGCATAACGCCTTCTTTACCGTCTAAAACAAAAAGGATGAGGTCTGCTTCTTCTATGGCGATTTCTATCTGTTCTTTTATAAGAGAGGGGTATTCGTCCTTTCCTCCGGGATCGAACCCTCCCGTGTCAACAAGGCTGAATTCCCTGCCGTCCCAATCCGTGTCGGCGTAGATACGGTCTCTGGTTACACCCGGGATATCCTCAACTATTGACCTACGCTCACCGACGAGCCTGTTAAACAGGGTCGATTTGCCGACGTTCGGCCTGCCCACAATGGCGACAAGTGGTTTTCTTGAGTAGATTGGGGTGTTCATGATTTGTTCCATAGATATTTGCCTGTGCAATCACTTTGTGGGCTCGGGACCCGAGCCTTGGGTATGGGTACCTGCCCGGAGCTTATATTTAGTTCCGCTATTGCATATCAGCATATACTTTTAATGTAATTCACCGTATTAGATATAAAAACTATCTTACCTACACTCTAATCTGCCGTTTTGGTTTATCACCTCAGCGTAGCAGTCACCGACATCAAGCGACGTCCAACGCCAGCTTCCGTCTCTTCGCTGACACTCGGCGCTCAGTATGTCTCCGTTCATGCCAAGATCGCGGCAGGTCTCTTTATAGCTTCCGCGAGGCAGCATGTTATTATGGTGTCTCCGACCGCATACAAGTCTTCCGTTCTGGTTTGTTATATCCTGATAACAGTTCCTGTAGTCAAGAGAGGACTCACGCCACTCACCGTCCTGCATCTGACATCTGGCCCATAGCTCATCGCCCCGGGTGTTTATATCACTGCAAGTCTGCTGGTAGCTTCCGGTCGGGACCCGGTTATTTCCTCCCTGATTACATGTAAGGTTGCCGTCGTCATTATGTATGGGGCCGTTGCATGAGCCGAAATAAAGAGCGGTGTTCTGCCAGCTACCGTCCATTTTACGGCATTTAGCCTCTAGCATATGCCCTATTTTTATGAGGTCCTCGCAGGAATCTTTGTAATTACCGGGCGGGTAACGCTGCGCAAGCGTAGTGTCGCCGAAGAAAGAAGACCCAGAAAATAGGAACATACCCATAATAAATACCCATAGCAATCTTTTGAATGGTTTCATATTTGTTTACCCCCCTCTGTATCAATACTATCATTATTATATATTTAGATTTTGGAAGTCAAGGGGTCGGGGGATTCAGGATTTTTTTCTTCAAAATACTTTTTAACACTGCCGAGTACAAATTTATGATGATATGCGAGCTGCTCTTGGGAATACTGCCGGTCGTTACCGTGAGGACAGGCGCGTCTAGAGGCGCAGCCGCTTGAGCATGTAACCTCGGTAAGCCTGAACACCATACAGGATTCCCAGTCCCAGCCTCTCTCGGATATAGTGCTGGCCGGGCATGCCTCTATACACGGCTTATGGCAGGAAGGGCAGGGGTCAAAACCGCTTAACGCGCTGTCGTAGCTGCTGAGCTCAAGCTCTGTAAGCAGCGCCCCTCTGAGGGATATCCAGGGGCCGTAAGTGGGGTGAAGCAATATACCTAAAAGGCTCCTGACGCCGGCGCCGGAAACCTCTCCGAGTTTTACAAAGTCCAATAATGCGCCGCCTGAGCCGAACGGAAATACTGCTCTGTACTTTACTCCATTCTCCTTCAGCACATCGGTTAACTCTTTGAATACCATGAGCGAGTAGTTGTCTATCAGGTCTTCACCCCTCTCTTTAAAGCTGGGATTGTCCCTAATATAAGATTTTAGGGTACCCCAGAAGCTGTTTCCTCCGAAGCCTATGAGAGTGATTGATCCGGCGCCTGGTAAAAGCCTCGATGCGCTTTTTTGTTCGTAGACAATGTTATCGTAAGCGCGCGCGCTTATAGTCTGGGTAATATTAAAACCGTAGTCCCTTGATAAGGTCTTAAGTCTTTGTAGTACGACTTCAGGTTTCATGACTTATGCCGTGAGGGTTTGAGGGTAGGGGTTCCTCTTGCTCCCCGGGATCTTCCGGTATGGCCGGAATACCCGTTTCGAGGTTCTGGCTGATCTCGTCAATCTCCTTTAAGGTAGGTAGGTCGCCGAGGCTCTTTAGGCCGAAAACCTCAAGGAATTCACCGGTCGTGCCATATAGGAACGGTTTCCCTATAACCTCTTTTCTTCCTTTAATCTCTATAATCTGCCGCTCAAGCAAAACATTTATTACACCCGAGCAGTCAACGCCCCTTATACTCTCGATCTCAACCCTGGTTACGGGCTGTTTATATGCGATAATTGCTATTACCTCTAAAGCCGCGCGGCTGAGACGGAATTTCTTGACCCGTTTAAGGAAGTTCGTTATATGGTCGCTTGAGCCCGGAGCTGTCCTGAATTGGTATCCACCCGATACGTTTGCCAGGAAAATGCCTCTTCCCATCTCCTCCCATTCTGTAAGAAGCTCCTTAAGACAGTTTCTGATCTCCGAGCGTTCTATATCGGGGAATACCTGCGAAAGCTTATCCACACTCACAGGTTCTCCGGATACGAATATGATACTCTCAACCGACTTTTTGAAATCAGCTTGCTCCAAAATGATTATCTCCTGCATATACTATTATTATAGAAGAGTCGGGTGATTCCCTAACTATATGAACCGAGTCCATCCTGGCGAGCTCTAGTAGAGATAGAAATGTTATGACCAGATCGAATTTAGACTCGCACTCGGCGAATAAACGCTCAAATTTAATTTCACCACTTGCCCTGATTCTGTTTAATACATGCTCAATCTTTTCCTCAATTGTAATTTCTTCTGTAATATATGCCAGGTCCTCGGCCCATAGCTCTTTTCTTCTGTCGTAAAATTCTCGGAAAGCCTCTATGAGCGACCATAGATTAACCGGCACAAGCTCAACTTCCTCTTCTATTCCCGGGTCTTGAGTGTCAGGCTCTCTTTTGAATACGTCCCTCCCGAGTACATCTCCCTCAAGCAGATCAGAGGCGGCATCCTTATACACCTGATATTCAAGGAGCCTCTTCACTAACTCCGCCCTCGGGTCTTCATCGTCCTCTTCTATCACAGGCTTGGGCAGGAGCATCTTGGATTTAATTAGCGACAGCTCCGCAGCAATTACCAAGTAGTCGCCTGCGACTTCGAGGTTAAGCTCCTTCATAAGCTCAAGGTACTCGATATACTGCTCCGTAATGGCAGCGACCTTAATATCGTATATATCCATCTCGTTCTTCTTTATCAGGTGAAGCAGGAGGTCGAGCGGGCCTTCAAAGAGGTGAGTCCTGATTACGCAAGGCTCTTTGGGCTCGAGCGGCCCCGCTCCCGGGATTTGGTTCTTCATCCTATTAACTGTCCTATAATACCCCAAAGCTGACCGAAATTGTAGCCTGAGAGAAATTTCGATAGTAGTGACGCAGGGAGGAAAATATATCTGAATATCCAGTCTGCGAAAATGAAGATTCCGAACAGAAGCAGCACACCGTAAGGCTCAAACTGTCTGTACATTCTTAGCTGCTTATCGGGCAGTACCGCATACAGCACTCTAGAGCCGTCAAGCGGAGGGATAGGTATCAGATTGAATATCGCAAGTGCTATACCGTAAACAAAAGAAAGTATTATGAACGCCGGTATCACTGCGTATGCGCCTTCAAATACAAGCTCTCCCGTTACCATTCTCGGTATCATAAAGCTGATTATCAAACCCGCAACAACTGCCGTTGCGAGGTTAGAGAGAGGGCCTGCGATTGCCACAAGCAGGGTGCCTTTCTTGGGGTCCTTAAAATTCCTGGCGTCTATCGGGACGGGCTTTGCCCATCCGAACCCCACAACGAACATCAGGATGGTGCCGAGTACGTCCAGGTGAGCGATCGGGTTAAGCGTGAGCCTGCCGTTTAATTCAGCCGTCCGGTCTCCAAGCTTATTGGCCGTCCACCCGTGAAAGTACTCGTGTATCGTCAGCGCGAATAAAATAGCGGGGGCCTGTATGAGTATGAGGCCGAAATTTATGTTGTTTAGGAAATCAGAATTCATAGGCTGATTAGATTAAATGGAGTTTCAAATAATATACTCAATCTGTAAATATTTACGACTGTGAAGTTTTACGATGTTTGTTTAGATTTAGGGTCTCGGATGGTATTTTTTGTGGATTTCCTTAAGTCTCTCGCTCTCTACGTGAGTGTATATCTGTGTCGTGGAAATGTCCGAGTGGCCGAGCATAATTTGTATAGTCCTTAAATCAGCGCCACGCTCAAGCAGGTGAGTGGCGAATGAGTGGCGGAGAGTGTGGGGGCTAATTTTCTTGGATATACCGGCTTTAAGGCTGTAATTTTTGATTAATTTCCAAAATCCCTGCCGGGTCATTCCACTTCCCCTCCTGGTTGCAAAAAGGGCTTTTGCTTTTCTTAATTTAAGAATCAGGGGCCGTGCGTCCGCTAAATAAGCCAGCATCTTTTCCCTTGCTTTTTCTCCTACCGGTACAATACGCTCTTTTGAGCCCTTACCATAAACTATTACATAGCCGTGGTCGAAATTAACGTCATTGAGCTTAAGACCGACGAGTTCGGATACGCGGATGCCGGTAGCGTATAGAACCTCGAGCATGGCGGAGTCTCTAAGACCCTCCGGAGTGGACTCGTCAGGGGCTCCGAGCAAGGTTTCCACATCATCGAGTGAAATAACGCCCGGGATACTTTGTTTCATCTTAGGCGTTTTTATCTGGGAAGCCGGGTCTTCCGTTATTAGTTTTTCAATGATCAAATATTTGAAGAACTGCTTTATAGATACGATAGAGCGGACTATGGTGGTCGCGGTAAACCCCTTTTCTTTAGAAAGAGTCAGGAAATCTGCTATATGCCGGTATTCCACATCGGAAACTGCCGCGATTTTCTCTTGCTCCAAGTACACAATAAACTTCTTAACGTCTCTCCCATAGGACTCAAGGGTATTCTCCGACAGTCCTTTTTCGACTGCCAGGTATGAGAGGAACGAGTCCAGGAGGTCATGCATAAGTTAAGAATATTACAATATTAAGTGCCCATTTCCCAGGAGCTCAGATACTTCTTCTGCTCGGGAGTGAGCTTGTCAATGGCAACACCTTTGGCTTTGAGTTTCATCCTTGCTACGGACTGATCGACCGTTTCCGGGACGTCGTAAACGGTGTTTTCGAGTTTCTTCGCCTTTTTGACCACGTATTCCGCACAGAGCGCCTGGTTGGCGAAGCTCATGTCCATGACGCTTGAAGGATGACCTTCGGCAGCGGTAAGGTTTATTAGTCTGCCGTCTCCGAGTACGTTTATTCTCCTGTCGGTCTTCAGTGTGTATTCCTCAACGTACTCCCTTACGGTACGTTTTTTCTTTGAAAGCTCTTTTAGGCCCGGGAGGTCGAGCTCCACGTTAAAGTGGCCTGAATTTGAGACGATCGCGCCGTCTTTCATCACTTTGAAGTGCTCTTTTCTAATTACGTTTATGTTCCCTGTGACAGTGCAGAAGAAATCCCCTATTTTTGCGGCCTCGGCAATCGGCATCACTCTGAATCCGTCCATTACGGCTTCAAGCGCCGCAAGTTCGTCAACTTCCGTTACTACCACGCTTGCTCCAAGCCCCCTTGCTCTCATAGCGAGTCCTTTGCCGCACCACCCGTAGCCGCATACTACGAATGTCGTTCCGGATATCAGCCTGTTAGTAGCCCTGATTATTCCGTCGAGCGTGCTCTGCCCGGTGCCGTAGCGGTTATCGAAGAAGTGTTTAGTATTGGCGTCGTTTACAGCGATTATCGGGTACTTGAGCACCCCGTCCTCTGCCATACTCTTAGGCGTATAACCCCGGTTGTGGTTTCTTCCGTGCCTCCCAGGAGACCTTGGAGCTTTTCGGTTCTTGATTTGTGGAGGGTCGATACGATATCGGCCCCGTCGTCCATGGTGATGTGAGGGGACATGTCGAGCGTGCTGTTAATATGGCTGTAATAAGTCTTGGTGTTTTCTCCCTTTATAGCGAATACGGATATTCCGTGGTTCTTTACCAGATATGCCGCAGCGTCGTCCTGCGTGCTGAGTGGGTTCGAAGCGCAAAGCCCCACCTCTGCCCCTCCGTCCTTTAGTGTAATGGCCAGATTTGCGGTTTCGGTCGTTACGTGAAGGCACGCAGCTATGGTTATTCCCTTAAGCGGTTTTTGTTTTTTAAATCTTTCACGAATCTGCTCGAGCACAGGCATTTCTTCCGCCGCCCATTCGACCCTTAGCTTTCCTTCCTTGGCGAGTTTTAAGTCCTTTACATCGTATTTCATTCTTGCCTCCGTGTAGATTAATAAATGGTTTGTATTTCCGGGTTATCCGACCGCTTTCTTGAGGTCCTGAACCCTATCGGTCACTTCCCAGGTGAATCCGGCGCCGTTCCGGCCGAAGTGGCCGTATGCTGCGGTTTCCTGATAAATGGGCGTTAGAAGATTAAGGGATTTGATTATGCCTGCCGGTGTTAAATCAAATACTTCCCTTACTGCGTTTGATAGAATCTCTTCCGGAATCTCGCTTGATCCGAACGTCTCTACCATTACGGATACGGGCTCGGCCACACCGATCGCATAGGCGAGCTGCACCTCACATTCTCTGGCTAACCCACCGGCAACTATGTTCTTTGCCACATAGCGCGCCATGTAAGCTGCGCTCCTGTCGACCTTAGAAGGGTCTTTCCCCGAAAAAGCTCCGCCCCCGTGTCTTGCCCAGCCTCCGTAGGTGTCGATAATTATCTTTCTTCCTGTAAGCCCCGCGTCTCCCATCGGGCCGCCGGTCACGAACATCCCTGTGGGGTTTACGTAGATTTTAGTTCTGTCCGTGATCATACTCTCGTCAACTGAGGGCTTTATCACCTCTTCCAAAACCTGCTCATAAATCGTTCTCTGGTCTACGTCAGGGGAGTGTTGAGAGGAAATTACTATAGCGTCTAAGCCAACAGGCTTCCTGTCCACATAACGCACGGTGACCTGAGACTTTCCGTCGGGCCTCAAATATGGAAGAAGTCCTGATTTCCTGACGTCCGTTAATTTTTTAGACAGCTTATGCGCGTACATTATCGGCGTAGGCATAAGCTCTGGCGTCTCATCGATCGCGTATCCGAACATCATGCCCTGGTCGCCCGCTCCCTGTTCTTTGTCTTTACCCGAGTTAACCCCGAGCGCAATATCGGGGGACTGCTCGTCCATTGCGACGAGCACCGAGCACGTGTGGGCGTCAAACCCCATAGAGCTGTCCGTGTAGCCGATTTCCCTGACCTTGTTCCTTACAATGTGGTTTATGTTCACGGTGGCCTTGGTGGTTACTTCTCCCGCCACTACTACGAGCCCTGTGGTTATCAAGGTCTCGCATGCGACTCTACTATGCGGGTCGCCCTCGATCATGGCGTCAAGCACAGCGTCAGAGATCTGGTCAGACATCTTGTCCGGATGGCCTTCGGTTACAGATTCCGAGGTAAAAATAAAGTTTTTAAGTGACATAGTATTTTCCTGTGTGTGAACTAAAGGTTAGACAATAAAAGCAAGTATGGTAATTAGTTTTCGGGTAACTGTCAAGAAGCTGCGAGCAAAGAATCAATGGAGCCGAACGTTCCGTTCTTATGCATTTAAATTCCCCCTTAGAAAAAGGGGAGCTAGAGGGTGTACTGCACACCTCTTTTGTCAAGAAAGGTTTAAGTCGGAATCAGGGGGAATATACTAACCTCACGTTTGATGCCTTATATAATAAATCTAACTAAACATATGTACCTATTGCCGGGGGGTGTCACCACAGTTATGCCAACCAATCCACACATTCCTGGGTACTCATAGTGAAGACGCCAATATTTTCAAGTTCTGACAATCCTTGATCGTATACCTGTGAGATAGCGTCTTTGGCTAAGATAATTTTCAAATCCCGCTCACTTGCCTCATAGATGCTGGTTCTTGGGCAATTGGGAAAATTGCAGCCACAGAACACAAGTGTATTGACATACATATTTTTAAGGTGCTCCTCCAACGGTGTATTATAAAATGCTCCCCACCTGGGTTTGTACATGATCCATTCATCTTCTCTCAACTGCTGCAATTTACCTTTGAGTAGTAAGTCAGCGTTGAGTTTCGAATCAATCGATGGTTTAATTTCATTTGCAAGTTCGGCTCCATTACTATGGGGCGCTACTATTTTTTTGCCTGATTCTATGATTTCTTTTCTGCAGAGATCGACATTGGATGCATCGGTCAAATAAAGCCGAATGACATGTATAATGGGTAATTTTTTTTCTCGAAATACATCAAGTAGCCTACGTATGTTCGGAAGAACTTCTATTGTTCCAGGAATTTTTGCTGGTGCATCCTCTAATATAAAGTCATTTTGAGTGTCTATAGTAATGAGGGCCGACTTAGCTTTTTCTGGTGAAGTGTATTTATGCATATTACGTATTAGGAGGAACTGTTTCTGTCTAAGTAAATACAAATAGTTTTAAAGATTAAGCCGTTACGGTACCATTTTCCTAGTCCGATCTCAACTCCATAGTATCCAGCACGATTCGGTTTCTGACGGAAGCAACCCCAGATTAAAAATGAGACAAAGGCTTTGTCTGTCTTTTTTCATGGGTTTAATGTGCCGCACCCTTTTCTCAAGCAGTGCTTCTATGTGAATTACTATTATTGTAATACACCTCTTCCGCCTGAATCGGTGTTCGGTATCTGAGAGTTGAATGAAGGGTTTTGGAATCCCTTCTCCTTCTTTTCATTGCTCCCCCTCCTTATGTCTTTTTCAAGGTAATTTACTAGCTTTATTCTACTTGGTTCTTAATGGCGGTCGGCATAAGTTCCCTCGAATATTTTTTAGTGGTATAATCCGTATCCACAAGTTAACGAGGTTCCCATAAATTTTCATAAACATTCATAAACAAAGGAAGAGAATATGAAAAAATTAATTGCTCCCTCGGTGCTCTCGGCTGATTTTACCGTACTAGGGGAAGAGATACGCGCAATCAAAGAGGCTGGAGCCGACTGGATTCACGTAGATGTGATGGACGGGCACTATGTGCCTAACCTGACGCTGGGCTTGCCCATTGTCGAGGCTCTCTGCAGGACGGGTACACCGCCGCTCGACATTCATCTTCAGATAGAAAAGCCCGAGGAGTTCTCGGAAAAATTTATAGACGCCGGAGGAGAATCCGTCCTGGGGATTACGGTACAGTACGAGACTACGAGGCTTCTACATAACGCAGTATCGAGGATAAAAGCAAGGGGTGTAGCAGCGGGTGTGGCGATTTGCCCGATGACCCCGCTCTCGGCGCTTGAGGAAATTCTGGATTACGTGGATATGGTCTTGGTCATGACAGTTGAGCCCGGGTTTCCGGGGCAGAAGTTTATTCCCTCGATGGCCCCGAAAGTAAGAGGGCTGAGGGAGATCATTGACCTGAGAGAGCATAAACCGCTCATTCAGGTAGACGGCGGGATAAAGCTCGATAATATCAAGCTTATAGCGGAGGCAGGAGCGGATGTTATTGTGTCGGGCTCCGGTATATTCGGGACCCGGGACTATGCCGAGACTATCGGGGAGATGAGGGCCTTAATCGGAGATTAAACTTCCAGAAGTTAATTGTAAGTATGTGCAAATTAATAAAGGAATATTAGTGTCACCCCGGATACTGAATTGATCCCGTATCGAGTACGGGACGTGTTCGGGAACGACGAAAAGGGTGGATCACTGAATATTCTTATTGTTATTTTGATATCGAGACGTATGATTTATTATTAACCTTAGATCAGATGACGCAAAGCGGCCGGTATATAAAGGATGTGGAGAGGTATTTTATCTCGCTTGCTGGGGAGGGGATTATGCTATCTTCCGAGGACTATGCGCTTATATCCAAGCTCCGGGATAGAAAGGTGCCCAAGGAGGTAGTGCTCCGGGGAATAAACCGCGCGTTTAAGAAGCTAAATGTAGAGGATGATAAGGGGAAAAATAGGATAAGAAGCATGAGGCAGTGTTACTCCTTTATTGAGGAGAGCATAGACGAATATAGCCCCTTAAAAGAGAGGAAAATATCTCGGGAAACGAATAGAGGACGGACGGGAATAATAGGCGAGGCGGCAGGTAAACTCAGCGATTTTATAAATGAAGAGAAAAAGGCATCCGTCCGGGATTATTATATAATATTCAGGAACAGGGTTTTGGAATTGGAGCATGTTGAAGAGGATAATGCGCTCGGCGCTATAATCTCTCTTGAGGCCGATTGCTTGGAGCAGTTCTTCAACTCGCTGACAGATGAGGAAAGGCAGTCCATAGCACTCGATGCCGAGCTTAGAGTGAAGGGTAGGGGGCGATATATGACGGAGAAGGCGTTTGCTGAGAGCATTATATCTTTTCGGAACGAAATCATTCATAATAAATATGGAGTAAGGTCTTTATATAGTTACGACCAGGGTGAGCATGGAAATTAAAAGACAGCAGATAGGCTGTGACGATTGTCACTGGTCGGGGTTCCGTGTTTTAGAAGGCGAGACCTATGCCCGTGCAGAGCTCTGCGGATGTGTTGACCACTGCGGCCGGTGCGGGGGCTCTGGCAGCGTATTGTCTCAGAAAAAAAGCGGGTACTCCTATATCTCCCCGTGCAGCCTCTGCGGCGTAGTGAGGAGAAACGTAAAGCTATATAACCTAGCCGGGATGCCGGCTAAGTATTCACATGTGCTTCAGGTGGACGCGGGGCTTGATCCGCGGAAGATAAACAAGTCGCTTCAGATGGCGCTTAAGTACGCAAAGGAAGAATTTGTAAAGAAATATCCTACAAAAAAGGGTTTTTTGTTGATGGGTCCGTCGGGGCTTGGTAAAACGCACATCGCTATCGGAACGATCTCCGAGCTTACACTGTATCACGGGGTGAGATGCATGTTTAAGGACTTTTTTTATCTCCTGTCTGAGCTAAAACAAGCTTACTCTGAAGGGACCCCCGAAAATGAAGTTATAGTTCCTCTGATTGAAACCGAGGTACTGGTGATAGATGAGCTTGGTAAGGGGAGGAGCAACGAATGGGAGCTTAATATCCTGGATCAGCTTATATCCAAACGCTATAACTCTTCCAAGAAAACTGTCATTACCACAAATTATATCTCAAATGACGTAGCGAGAGAAATAGGTGAAGAGAAAGAGATTCTCGAGCTCAGGATAGGGGAGCGCATTGCTTCAAGGCTCTATGAGATGTGCGAGTTTATGTACCTTGAGGGGAAAGATTATAGAAAAGAGAAACGAAAGAGCGGATTCAGCTAAAAATCCCAGTATTGCGAGTACGCTTTCTTTACATTCTCAATAATAGAATTTACTTGAGGTATATCTTCTCTTACACTGTAATCACTTGTTTTTTTGTCAAGCAGTTCTTCGACTACTTCTTTGCTCGATACCCACAGGCCGTCCAGGTTATAACCGCCTTCTAAAATGAAGACAATATTTCCCTTTGAGTGTTTATCTGCCCGGTCTGTTAAGAATCTGGTCATCTTGGCGAAACCCTCGGGGGTAACTTTCATACCGCCAAGGGGGTCTTCTAAAAATGTGTCGAATCCTGCTGAAACGAGAATAAATTCGGGTTCGTACTGCTCGATTACAGGCCCTAGAATCTCACTGAAGATTTTAATGTATTCCGCGTCTCCCATACCGGGGGGCAGGGGGACGTTTATATTGTAGCCTTCACCTTCGCTGCTACCTCTTTCTTCAAGACCTCCGGTGCCCGGGTAATAGGGGTGCTGGTGTGTCGAGAAGTAAAGTACAGACGGGTCGTCATAAAACATATGTTGAGTGCCGTTTCCGTGATGTAAATCCCAGTCTACTACGAGGACGCGGTTAAAGCCTCTTGCGCGCGTTAAGAAAGCGGCGCCGACGGCAACGTTGTTAAATAGGCAGAAACCCATAGCCCTATCAGCTTCGGCGTGGTGCCCTGGGGGTCTGACAAGAGGAAGAGCCCTGTCCACTTCTCCTTCGAGCACGCTCTCAATAGCGGATAACACACCGCCCGAGGCCCTTACCGCCGCATCGAAAGACACAGGGCAGGTGGAAGTGTCAGCGTCCAAAAACACTTTTGGTTTGCCTTTCGTAGAAGCCATTTTATCAAAGTGCTCGGCGGTGTGAACAAGTGTGATTTCTTCTTTGGTCGCGTCTCTCGGGACAATGTTCACCACTTCGTCTATGAGCTTCGTGAACTTGAGCATATCCACAATTGCAAGGATCCTTTCGTGAGACTCCGGATGACCCATACCGTTGTCGTGGTCTACGTAAAGCTTGTCCAGCACTATTCCTACTTTCGGCATTTTTTCGCTCTCTCCTTTGTGGTTTAAATGCTAGCACAGGAATTTGTTCATATAAAGCTTAGATGTTTATTACACAGAACCTATCCGGAATTCATATCCATGAGCGCCCCTATAAGATATAGCGAGCCCGAGACGCATCCGGGCAGGCTAGAGTTAATTAATTCACGGTATGCTTCTTCATAATCCTCTATTATTATTACGTTATTTATATGTCTTTTGGCCCTTTCGTATAAGCGCCGTGTGATTGCCGTTCTCTCGGACGGTGTTTGAGTGATTATTATCTTGTAGGCGATTTGCGCTATTTCCTGAAAAAATGCGCCGTGGTCTTTATCATCCAGCATACCGATCAGGAATATGAATTTAACTCCCGGATAACTATCTCTCAGGGAGGAGACGAGAGCTTTTGCAGCGCCCGTGTTGTGAGCACAGTCCAGGATTAGCGGGGGGTCTGTTCTCACAATCTGAAACCTTCCTCTCCAATCGGTATTCGCGAGACCGTTCCCTAAGGTTTCTTCTTGTATGTTTATACGCCCCGACTCTGTGAGCATCTCTATGGCCTTAATAGCCAGAGCCAGGTTTTCATGCTGGTACGAGCCTTTCAGAGTAGACGATATGTTCTCGATATTCCAAATACTACCTATATAGTATAGCCCTTTATCTGATGTATCCACGAGTTTAAAGTCTTTGCCCGATATATATAGCTCGGAAGAAGTTTTATGCGCTTCGTTCTTTATCACTTCGAGCGCCTCACCTCGGGCTCCGGTTATAACAGGTGTGCCGGTTTTAATTATGCATGCCTTCTCGGAAGCTATGTCCTTTAAAGTATCCCCAAGGTATTCCGTATGGTCTTTGGATATATTGGTGATTACGGAGACGAGCGGTTTAATGACGTTTGTTGCGTCCCATCTTCCTCCCATGCCGACTTCAAGGACATTAAAATCATTCTCATTATCAGAAAAATAGAGAAATGCGCAAGCCGTCAGCGCCTCAAAATAACTCGGCTCAATAGAGTTTTTTTCCGATGCTCTTCTGATCCGGTCGATATAACCTGAAAGCTCGGATTCTTGAATCTCTCTGCCGTTTATCCTGACTCTTTCGGAGAGGTGAACTAAATGCGGGGAGGTGTAAAGGCCTATTTTATAGCCGGCCTCGCTTAATACAGAGGAAATTGAGGCAGCAACGGAGCCTTTACCGTTTGTGCCGGCGACTATTATTCCCGGAACCTTTAGCTCAGGGTTTCCAAGAATTCCCAGGATTTTTTTAATTCTATCTAGCCCGGGTTTTACTTTATGAAGCCCGATGGAGCTTAGATATAGAATAGAGTTTTGAGGCATGTTATATTATTTCGGGTAGAGGTTTTGGATATTATATCACATTTAAATTAGGCGAAATGGTAATTGTTTGCAAATAGTAGTATTGACCTCTTGATATTTTATCCTCTTTAGGTTATTATTGATAATTATATTCAATATCGGAAAGAGGCATAAAATATGACTCCTGTTGCGAAAAGAAAAATGGAACGAAGAAAAACCCTTAACGATTATATATCGAGAATGCAGCTTAAATCAACTAAGCAGAGGGATATAATATTTGAGGAGTTCTTTAATAACTATATGGGTAGACACGTAACTGTAGAGGAGTTCTATGAGGATATAAAAAAGAACCACCCTAAGATAGGGTTTGCTACGGTATACAGGACGCTTAAACTATTCAGGGAATCCGGTATTGCTGCGGAAAGAGACTTCGGAAACGGTAAGGCGAGATACGAGCCTATTCGCTCAGAGACCGAGCATCACCATCATATGATATGCACCAACTGCGGGAATATATACGAGTTTGCCAATACGCAGATAGAACTCTGCCTGAACCAGATTGCGAAGTTAAACGACTTCGACGTAAAAGACCATAGGCTTCAGATTTACGGACTCTGTTCTACCTGCAGTAGGTCTTAATATCCATTCTATTTCCAGTTCTCGCCTACCGGACACTCCCATAGTAAGTTTTTATAAATACGTCCTAGTAAATACTGAGCAAAATTCTGGCTGCACGAAACCCTATGTCTGTGGGCGCTTGCCTGCATTTTCTTAACACTATTTATCTATGTCGGAAATAATTCGCCCTTCGACAAGCTAAGGGTGAGTGAGTTTATTCGAGGACATATAAACTAACCGCAAAGGATGAGCATATCGCTTACGGCTTTTTCTATGCCTACGAGGACTGCCCGCGAGACGATACTGTGGCCGATGTTAAGCTCTTCTATGTCCTCGAGTTGAGCAACGTACTCGGTGTTTTTATAATCGAGACCGTGCCCTGCGGCAACTCTCAGGTCGATTTTTACAGCGGTATGAACGGCGCTCTCGATCTTATCAAGCTCCCTTTCCATTTCTTCTTCGATTGACGCTTCTGAATAACTGCCGGTGTGAAGCTCTACCATTTGGGCGCCTGTTTCTTTAGAGGGCTTTATCTGCCCGTGGTCGGGGTCTATAAACAGGCTCACGAAGAGCCCGCCTGCCTTTAGCTCTTTTACGGTACGGGATATGTTCTTCAGGTTGCCCTTTACATCAAGACCGCCCTCTGTGGTAAGCTCCTCTCTCCTCTCGGGCACGAGGGTAACCATATCGGGTTTTACATCTTTGGCGATGCGGACCATTTCCTCAGTTGCGACCATCTCCAAGTTTAGCTTTGTTTTGACAGTCTCTCTGAGAATCATGACATCCCGGTCCTGTATGTGCCGTCGGTCTTCTCTTAAATGAACCACTATACCGTCTGCTCCCGCAAGCTCCGCGAGCACGGCTGCCGCCACGGGGTCGGGTCCGACCCCGCCTCTTGCCTGTCTTACTGTCGCTACATGATCTACGTTTACATTGAGTTTAGGCATCTCTTTTTAAGCTCCTATCTCTTGTCTTATTCTGTCCATTAGCGTTTCTGCGATCTCGTTTATGAGCGTATGGTTTTCACCTTCGACCATTACCCGTGCAATGGGTTCAGTGCCCGAATACCTGATGTTGATGCGGCCCTTACCGTTTAAGCGTTTTTCCTGCTCACTCATTAGCTCTTTTAGTCCCGGTATCTCGTTAAAGTCCCTTTTCTCATTTACGTTTAGATTAAATAATACCTGGGGGTAGAGGTCGAAAATACGGGAAAGCTCGGAAAGGGTTTCCTCTTTTCTTTTCATTATGCATAGAAGCTGGAGCGCGGCGAGCGTACCGTCTCCGGTTGTCGTATGGTCGAGGAATATAATGTGGCCTGACTGCTCGCCTCCCAAGTTGCAGTTTCTTCTCCGCATTTCTTCGACCACGTACCGGTCTCCCACCTGGGTGCGTATGAATTCGAGCCCCTTCTGCTTTATATATCTCTCAAGCGCCATATTACTCATCAGCGTTGTAACTACAGCGTTTCCACTGATAGTAGAGTTTTCAATCATCTCATTTGCGCAGATAGCGATAATCTTGTCCCCGTCCGTAATGTTCCCCTTTTCGTCAGAGAATATGACTCTGTCCGCGTCCCCGTCAAGCGCTATACCGACGAGAGCGTCCGTATCAAGCACTTTTTGTTGGAGAAGCTCGGGGTTAAGGGAGCCGCAGTCGGTATTTATGTTCTCACCGTCGGGGTGTACACCGATAGTTATTACCTCAGCGCCAAGCTCCTGAAACACCGCGGGAGCTACCTTGTATGCGGCGCCGTTTGCGCAGTCAAGCACTATGCGCACTCCCTCTAGTGTGAGATCTCCGGGGAAAGAGTTCTTCGCGAATACTATGTAGCGTCCCTGTGCGTCGGCAATCCTGTACGCTTTTCCTATGTCGTTCGGGGAGCCTTTTACGTTCTCTGCCTCTCCGTTATGCATGAGCTCCTCGATTTCAAGCTCTTTATCATCAGGTAGCTTAAAACCGTTACGGTCGAATATTTTAATACCGTTATCTTGATAAGGGTTATGAGAGGCAGAGATAACTATCCCGGCGTCGGCTCGCATGCTCGAAGTAATAAATGCTATAGCGGGCGTAGGAAGCGGCCCCACTAATAGCACATCCGCGCCCATTGAAGCTATGCCCGAAGATAGCGCCTGCTCGAACATATACCCTGAGAGCCTGGTGTCCTTTCCTATGACAATTTTGGGTCTTCTAGAGTCCGACTTATTTTGTTTCAGGATATGAGTTAGGGCCTTTCCAAGCCTAAGGCTCATCTCGGGCGTCATGGGGGCACTATTGGCTATACCCCTTATACCGTCCGTGCCGAAGAGGCGTCTTTGTTTAAGTTCCAAGCTGATTCTCCTGCTCAGTTTAGTTTTATCTCGATAGTCTTCGGGGACTGACTCTTTAACTTAAGTACGTCCTTATGCGGATAATTGACACTGACCTTTAATTTATGAGTCTTAGTATTGTCATTATTTATGTCGCTTCCGTCAACGAAAAGCTCTATATCTTCGCTGCTGAGGTTGTTAATCACGCTGAAGGGGCCTTCGAATGAAATCTCGGTCACAATGTTGCCGTCTGTCTCGAAATCAAAATTGTCGAAGTTAACAAAGTTTATGGCAAGGTTGTTAAATTCTTTCTCTAGGGTTCTTTCAACAATGTTCACTGTAACGCGCACCGTATTGTTGCCGACCACTTTGACAAGCGAGTAGGGGGAGCGGAGCGGCACTTCAATAGTAAATTTAGCCTTTTCACCCTCAAGCTGTACCGGGTCTGTCGTGATACTGTTGATTTTACTAACCAGACTTTCGGGTCCGCGAATTTTGACTTCGGAGGGAAAGACTTCGGGCTCTCCGATTATTTTAAAACCGGGCTCGAGCGGTCCTATGGACGGCACGACTTTTACGTTTTTGTCACTGAGCTTGTCTATATCGACCTCAATCTCGGCTGGGCTTATACCCGTGACTTGTACATCGCGCGGGGGAATAATCTGATCCGTGGTTACATCAAACCGTGATATGCCTTCGCCCAGATTCGATAGGTCTATTGTAAATAGCATGTTTTCTGAAGTGGCGGAGGAGAGCTGACTCCTCGGGCCCCTCATTCTAACTGTGAGCTTCTCAGGCGGGTTGTTGGTAATAACTAGTCCGGGGGGCAGATTTGCGTAATTGATATCAATATTCATATTTTTATCTACATCGTGCTGGAGGTTCGCTACAAGCCACAGAGATATGGCGATTACTAAGGCGAGCAGCTTCTTCCCCATATCCGAAAAGAAAGGAGTCTTTGTGTCATTACTATCGCCGCTATCCGAATGATAGGGTTTTTTTAGCCAGTCCACCATATCTATACCCTAAGTGTTCGCTTTTTTGCTCTCCTCTTTCTTGGCTATAGTAACTTGTGCTTTAGATTGATCGGGCTTTTTAGTCCCCAGTATCTCCTGAAGCATGTTGTTAAGAGCTGTCGCATCGAGCCCCCTCGTTATCTCACCCCCTGAAGTAAGGGAGATAATGCCGGTCTCTTCAGATACGACGATTACAATAGCATCAGTCTCAGCTGAGAGCCCTATCGCCGCTCTATGCCTAGTTCCTAGGTCCCTTTCAAGATCGGGGTCAGTCACAAGCGGGAAAAACGATCCTGCGGATACGATCCTGTTCCCTACTATTATTATCCCGCCGTCGTGGAGCGGAGAGGCGGGGTTGAATATGCTGATTATCAGCTCTCTTGATACCAGAGCGTCGATCCTCATGCCTATCTTTATAAAATCAGATAAGCTGTTGTTCCTTTCAATTGCTATCAGGGCGCCTATATGCCTGTTGGCCAGGTAGCTCGCCGCTTTCACCACCTCTTCAGCATAGAGCTGTTTTGATTTGCCAGGGGAGAGTTTGAGTAAAAAGGGCCTCCTTCCGATTGCCGCAAGGCCCCGCCGAATGTCGTTCTGGAAAAGTATCACCACTATCAATATTATCGAACCCAGGAATTGCCCGAGTATCCAGTTAAGCGTGAAAAGACCCCTCTGTGAGAAGTAGTAAAGTATCACTAAGAGTACCAATCCGAATAGTATCTGAACGGCCTTTGTGCCCTCGATTATCCTTAGAGCATAATATATTACGAAGGCGACAAGTATAATGTCGAGAGTGTCCCAAATATAACGGTAATTAATTATAGCATCGAGCATAATCAAATTATAACTTATTACTTAGAAAAAGTTAAGACATTTCAATAACTTTCGCAACTAACATTAAGTATTGCATCAATCATTTGAGATACGCGTTTCATATACCCCGTTTCGTGAACTCTGATAATAGAGGCCCCGTTTAGTATCCCGATGGCTATGGTGGCTGCCGTACCCTCAATTCTGTCCCCTGTCGGAGCATCAAGGACTTTGCCGATAAAAGTCTTGTTCGAAGTACCGATCAATATAGGTTTATTAAGCTCCAGGAACGATTTTAGATACTTAAGTATGGCTAAATTCTGCTCTACTGTTTTTCCGAAGCCAAACCCGGGGTCAATGACAATAGATGCCGGGTTTACACCTTTTAACTCGGCTATATTCACGGAGTTTTTAAGTGATAGCTTTATGTCTCCGAGAAGCGATCCGTACTCTGTGTTGCTCTGCATATCGAGGGGTCTGGATGTAGTATGAGTAAGCACAATGCCTGCTCCGTAATCGTGTGCCACGTCTGCTATATCAGGGTCGAACCTGAGTCCGCTTATATCGTTAACAATCGATGCACCCTCGTCGAGCGCTCGGCGGGCGACTGCTGATTTCGTTGTATCTACAGATAGCGGTATGTCGAAGCGTTTTCTGATTCCTCTTACGACGGGAATTACCCTTTCAAGCTCTTTTTCTACGGAGACCGGAAGCGACCCGGGGCGTGTTGACTCACCGCCTATGTCGATAATATCTGCGCCTTCCTCCATCATTTTTTCCGCTTGTTTTAAAGCGGCGTCTAAGTGTGTGTAATTCCCGCCGTCATAAAAGGAGTCGGGCGTGGTGTTCAATACCCCCATAATATGAGTCCTAGAGCTCAGATCCAACTCGGTATCCCTGCATTTGAACGCAAACGTATTTGTATCAAGCGCCCCCCGTTCGTCTGACAGACCTAATTTAGGTTGTTTAACCGCATTCTCACGCAAGATCACTGCCTCGCTAAAGGGATTTATATAGTTGAGCCAAACAGTAAATTAGCTCCGTTTTATATGCGAAATTAGAAAACTCCGATGCGCTGTGCCGTAAGTAAACAAGTTCTTCGGATCAAGCATCTTTAGACTTATTGCTGCTCCTAAAGGCAACCGACCCTTCCGTAGCCGGGTTCTGCCAAGGGGAAGGATAATCTTTTTGGGGCTTATGGTTACTAACGAGCTCCTCAAGCTCTTTTCCGTCTATGACTTCCTTATCAAGGAGCGTCTCGGCAAGCTTATGAAGTAAATCAATATTATCTTCAAGCGTGGTTTTGGCCTTCTTATAGTTCACCGTAACGATCGAGCGTATCTCACTATCTATTTCAATAGCAGTCTCTTCGCTGTAGTCTTTGGGCTTGGATATTTCTTTCCCTAAGAAAATCTGTTCTTCACCCTTGCCGAATGTAACAGGGCCTACTTTTTCACTCATTCCCCATTCACAGACCATTCGGCGCGCAACATCCGTCACTCGGTCAAGGTCGTTCCCTGCACCGCTCGTGCGCTCGCCAAACACTATTTCCTCAGCGGCTCTCCCTCCGAGCAGAACCATGATGGTTGCGTTAAGGCTTGTTCTCGAGAGCGTATATTTGTCCTCTATAGGCAGCTGCTGCGTGACCCCGAGCGCCATTCCTCTCGGGATAATAGTGACCTTGTGTATAGGGTCCGTTCCCGGAGTAAGCTTTGCTACAAGCGCATGACCTGCTTCATGGTACGCCGTGATCTTCCTTTCGGCATCGCTTATAATCATACTTTTTCTCTCAACGCCCATAATGACTTTGTCCTTTGCAAACTCAAAGTCCTGCATCGAGATTCTGGCTCTGCTGTGCCTTGCCGCATGAAGAGCCGATTCATTCACCAGATTTTCAAGATCTGCGCCGGAAAATCCCGGAGTGGAGCGCGCGATCACTGAAAGCTCAACATCGCTTTCAAGCGGAGTGTTTTTCGAATGAACTTTCAGGATCTCCTCTCTTCCTCTTACATCAGGCCTAGGGACCACCACCTGTCGGTCGAATCTACCCGGTCTGAGGAGCGCCGGATCTAGCACGTCGGGGCGGTTTGTGGCCGCCATTAAAATAATTCCTTCGTTAGATTCAAAACCGTCCATTTCCACAAGCAGCTGGTTTAGTGTCTGCTCCCGCTCGTCATGACCTCCGCCTAACCCCGCGCCCCTATGCCTGCCTACCGCATCAAGCTCGTCGACGAAAACTATGCAGGGTAAGTGGCGTTTGGCCTGAACGAACAGGTCTCTAACTCTTGATGCGCCGACACCTACAAACATTTCAACAAAATCGCTGCCGCTGATGATAAAGAACGGCACGCCTGCCTCACCGGCTATGGCTTTTGCCAGAAGAGTCTTCCCCGTTCCCGGAGGACCTACGAGCAGGATGCCCTTTGGAATGCGGCCTCCAAGCTTTGTAAACTTTTTAGGGCTCTTCAGGAATTCCACAATCTCCTGGACTTCCTCTTTAGCTTCATCTACACCCGCTACGTCTTTAAATGTGATCTTATTCTGGTTCTCGGACAGCATCCTGGCCCGGTTTTTGCCAAAGGACATAGCCTTTGTACCGCCCGCCTGGAGCTGCCTCATAAAAATAACCATAATGACAATTAGAAGGATTAACGGTGCCCAGTTGAGCAGAATATTAGTAAGAGAGCCTTCTTTGTTGGCATCGAATTTAAATGAAACCCCTTTTTCCCCGAGTGTTTTTAAGAGGTCTTCGCTCGCTGGGCCGACTGTTTTAAAGCCCGTTTCAGAACTATCCCCCACAGGGCTTGAAAACTCACCTATTATTACCTCGCCCTTAAATTCTATCTCCTTTACGTCCCCATTATCCACATAGTCTAAAAACTCACTATAGGGGATTTCAAGAGTGGTGGCTCTCGGGGTATGCACAAGCTGGTAAAGTGCTATGATTGCAACAAAAATTACCAGCCAAAGGACTAAATTTTTAAATAATTGGCTATTCACTTAAACCTCGTATTATTGAAAATATAAATGCCCGACAACATACAAAAAGATAACACATTTAGCACTCGTTATCAAACTCCCGTGTTTCCAGAGTTACTTCCCCGGCATCGCTGTTCTAATTTTACCCTGCTCTCGCTCATAATAAACATTCACTCGCCGCCCCCACCGGCATCGCTGTGAGACGCTCGCCTCCGTCCCCATAAAATATTAATTATAATATATAAATACTGTACTGGTGTTAATATATTAATCGTTTCCGAAAAGTCCAGTGCTCAAGTAGCGCTCGCCGGTGTCACAGAAAATTGTAACCACCTGTTTACCCGGGCCTAGTTTCTTTGCTACTTTAAGGGCTGCGAGTCCCGATGCCCCCGATGAAATACCGACTAAAAGCCCTTCTTTAAGCGCTATTTCTCTTGCAAATTCGGCCGCTTCTTCAGCTGAGATCAGAATTATCTCATCATACATGCCAGTGTCCAGTATAGGGGGTACGAATCCCGGCCCTATGCCCTGTATGTCGTGCATACGGGGTTCCTTTCCCGATAGCACTGCGGATTCAGCAGGCTCTACCGCAACCAGGTGGACATCCGGGTACTTCTCCCTGAGCGCGCTTCCAACACCCCTTAACGTGCCCCCGGTGCCCACAGTCGATACAAAAGCATCTATTGGAGGCGGGACCTGCTCTATTATCTCTGCCCCTGTGCCAAGGCGGTGCGCTTCGGGGTTTTCCGGGTTTTCGTATTGGTTTAGCATGATCGAGTCGGGGCGCTCAGCAGCTATTTCCTTGGCTTTTCTGACGGCGCCTGCCATCAGCTCCTCCGCTGGGGTTAGAATGACCTCGGCCCCATAAGCCGACAGCAGCTGTCTCCTCTCAAAACTCTTACCTGCAGGCATTGTAAGAATGAGCTCGTAGCCCTTAAGCGCCGAGACGAGAGCGAGTCCAATGCCGGTGTTACCGCTCGTAGCCTCGACTATCACTGTTTTACCCGGGGTTATGAGTCCTTTTTTTTCAGCGCTTTCGATCATTCTTAGAGAGATCCTCTCCTTTAAGCTCCCCGCGGGGTTCAGGTTCTCGAGCTTTGCCCATATGGTGGCTGAGTCCTCAGTGGCTATATTATGGAGCTTTATGACCGGTGTGCCGCCAATGAGATCAAGTATGCTGTCTGCCGTACTCTTATGTGCTTCCATTTTGTTCATATCTCTAGTGCTACACTTATTTCCTCAATTATATTTTTACAGTCTAATGATTATGCATGATATTAGTGGAATCCCGTATTGTTCTAATATTTCAAAACGGGCTAGCTCCTACACATATATCCTAGGGCTAGATTAAGCGCAGTACTTCCTTGGCTATGGCGATGTTTTTATCTTTTAATGAGGTAATGATTGTTTCTATAGTATCCTTATCAGCGTCTGTTTTGCGTATTTCGTTTTTCAGCTTTAGCAGTACGCCCTTTATTTCCTGGTCTTTCACTCCCTTGATGTAGGTATCGAGTGATAGAGAGTCTTTTGTGTCTTTTTGTTCCATGTAACTAAAATCCGCTTAATTTAATGCTTTATATAAACGCTTTATCTCAGGTATAATTACGTTTAATTCCCATTCCGGCTCAAGCGCCTCCGAGCGGGCAGCGTCGAATCTCATGGCTAAGAAAAAGAAAGTAAAATTTAAATCAAAACCTAAAAAAAGCAAGCTTTTGATGTTTCTTGTGACGGTTTTTTTTATGCTCCTGATCGGAGGGGGGCTGGCCCTGTACGCTGGGTATAAATACTATACTCGCGACCTTCCGGATTTCACTGTTGTGACGGGCTACAAGCCCAAGCTAAAGTCCGAGGTGTACTCAGCAGACGGCATTCTGATAGGGGAATTCGCGTCAGAGCGCAGGAAAATAATAAGTTATGAGAATATCCCTGCTCATGTGAGAAACGCTTTCATCGCAGTTGAGGACCGGCGCTTTTTCGAGCACGAAGGAGTGGATGTAAAAAGTATTATAGCCGCGATGTTAGAGAACATTCAGGAGGGCGATTGGGTAAGGGGCGCAAGCACCATAACCCAGCAGGTAATCAAGAATATTATCCTTACGCCTGAGCGCACTCTTACCAGAAAAATAAAAGAAGCCATACTCGCCTACCGGATCGAGAATAACCTCTCAAAAGAAGAGATTCTCTTTCTCTATCTCAACCATATATATCTGGCTGACGGTACATACGGGGTAGAAGTGGCCAGCCAGGATTATTTCGGGAAATCGGCCAAGGATATAAATATTGCAGAAGCGGCGCTCCTTGCCGGACTGCCGCAAAAACCCGAATACTACTCGCCTCGGAACCACTTGGACCGTGCGCTGGAGAGGCAAAAAACTGTGCTCAGGAAAATGAGTGAAGGAAGGTTTATTACCGAGGACGAAAGACTTGATGCCGAGGGTTTTAAGATAGAAATTAAACCTAAGTTAAGGGTTAACTCCAAACTTGCACCTTATTTTGTTGAGCACGTAAGACGTTATCTCGAAAACACGGTCGGAACCGAAGAGTTCTTAAGCGGCGGCTATATGGTGTTTACTACTCTGGATGTGGACCTGAACCTAGAGGCACAGTGGGCAGTCAAGAGGGGGCTTCTCGATTTAGAGTCCAGACACGGGCGTGGAGTCGTGGTTAAAAACCTTTCAAACGATAGTCAAATAAAAAATTACTTGAGCGCTCAGAAAATCGGCGATATTCAAGCAGGCAAGGGGTACAAAGCCGTAGTGACCTCAATAAAAAAGAACGAGAACTCAGAAGATAAAGAATCGGCTCTCTATACGGCCGGGATTGCGCTCGGAGCTAAAAAGGGTGAACTTCGCTACGTCCTAAGTCCTACGCTCGGTAAAGTGGTTCCGGGGCTTAGCTCTCCCTACACGCAAAAGTACGTACCGGCCGACGGCTACAGAGGGTTAAGTCTTGTAACTAAGAACCTCAAGAAGGGAGATGTAATTAAAGTTAAAGCGATTGAGTCCCCGGGCGGAGAATACGAGTATGTATTGAATTATATGCCTGAGACGCAAGCGGCTCTGGTCGCAATGGACACAAGGGGTAATATTAAAGCCCTCGTAGGGGGTTTTGATTACAGGAGCTCACAATTTAACAGAACTGTCCAGGCGGTAAGGCAGCCGGGCTCGGCATTTAAGCCCATAATATATTCCGCAGCGATTGATAAGGGCTACACCGAAACATCGGTTCTATACGATATGCCTGTAGTTATTAAAGACTGGGCGCCTCAGAACTACGACGGTAGCTACGAAGGGGCAATAGTGTTAAGGTCGGCCCTCGCCAAGTCCAGGAACCTGGCGACAGTCAGGCTTATGCTCGATATAGACCCCAAATATGTGGTCAGTTATGCGAAGAACTTCGGTTTTGAGACCGAATTCAATCCCTATCCCTCGCTTGCGCTCGGGGGAGCCGACGTAAAAGTAATGGAGATGGTAAAGGCTTATAATGTATTTGCAAACGAAGGGAAGCTTGTAGAGCCGATATTTATTCTCAGGATATATGACCGTAACGGTAAAATAATTGAAGACAACACCGGCGGGCAGTTCGTATCCAAAGAAGAGTCATTGAAAGCGGACCGTGAGGCTAAGAGACAGAACATAATAAGAGAGCTCGCAAAGAAAAAGGGCTGGGACGCGGATCAGGTTAAGTCTGACTCCGAGTTTTTAGAAGAGGGTGAGTTTTCGGATTCACAGGGTTTTGCCTCAAACTCAGGTGAATATAAATTTTTTAACCCTACAGAGTTTCTCGAGCTGGTTCGTTCCGGCTCTGTTGATTTCTTGTCGGGTGGAGAAGAAAAGCAGACTCTAAGCCCCGAGACGGCGTACATAATGTCTGATCTACTTCAAGCTGTAATCAAAGAAGGCACCGGAAGGAGGGCCGCACGTCTAACTTCACTAGCCCCCCTTGGGGGAAAGACCGGAACGACGAACGAATACACGGACGCCTGGTTTGTCGGGTTCAGCCCGCGAATTACAACGGCAGTTTGGGTGGGGCTAGACGACCATAAGACTATTGGTAACAAAGAAGCGGGCTCAAGGGCCGCACTCCCGATATGGATAGACTTTATGGAGGAGGCTCTGGAGAAGTATCCGGGGGGTAAATTCAAGAGGCCCTCACGTATAAAAACCGTAAGCACACCCTATGGCAATGTGCCCTATAGCATAGACTCACTGAGGGAGAATGTGCTGGATTCCCTAAGGGACAGAGTGATGATTAACGGCGGGGAGTTCGGAAGCGAATCCGTATATACTCCGAGTGACTACGGCCTTCCGAAGGACGAAACGGAGACTGAGATAGATTTTTTGCTGAGACGCTAGTCCAGGCTTATCCTGCCCTTCAGGGATTCCATTGTTTTTTCCCCGATTCCCCGGACGTTGTCCAGCTCCTCCAGGGTTTTAAAACCTCCTGATTTTTCCCTGTAGGAGATTATGCGCTCTGCGGTTTTGCTCCCGATTCCGGGTAGGGCCGTCAGGTCTTGAGCCAGGGCTGAGTTAATCCCAATCGGAATACCGAGAGATAAACTTTTGATCCCGCTTATACGCCCGGTCTCAATGCTTCCGTCACTGCCTATAATAATTTTGTCCCCGTTACGTAATTTGATATCGTATATATTCGATATATCTATAATATCGCCTGGATTATTTAACGCGTGTACCGTCCTGCGGCCACCCCGCTCGATCTCTATGTACTTTGTATTAACCGAGTGCAGTATGGGGGTGGACGGGGACACGGAGCCTGAAGCTATTAGATAATAAAGGAGGCATGACAGGGCGAGGTAGAGCACGGACATGTTTTTTTCAGGAGCGTATCGCTTCATGGCTCGGCCACTCAAAATTTGCTTCCGCTTACATGATCCCTTTACTCAGGCCGCCGTCGATTAATATGGTATCGCCGGTGATATAGCTTGCGCGCTCAGACGCCAGGAATACGACGAGGTTTGCGAACTCGCCGGGCTGCCCGACTCTTCCAAGCGGGATGCCATCGTCCATACTCTTGAGCGCTTCTTCAAAGCTTATACCGCTTTGCTTGGCCCTCTCTTCGGCAAGCTGCGTAATTCTGTCGGTGTGGATCCTGCCCGGGCTTACGTTGTTGACCAATATATTGAAAGGGCCAAGCTCGTTCGATAGCGTCTTTGTAAGCCCCGCAATACCTGCTCTTACAGTGTTTGAGAGGATGAGCCCTTCCACAGGCTGCTTTACCGTATACGAGGTCATATTAATAATCCGGCCCCAGTTGCTCTCTTTCATATACGGTATTACAAGCTTTGAAAACGTGATAGTGCTGAACAGGTTCAGCTCAATCGCCTTTTGCCAGTCTTCGATCGAGAATTGCTCAAACGTGCCAACGGGAGGTCCCCCCGCGTTATTCACCATTATGTCCACGGTCCCAAATTTATTAACCGTATCTGCGACTACTTTTTCGATCTCTTCTGATTTAGATACGTCACAGGGAACCGCCAGTACCTCGGTCGAGGTTTCGGATTCAATCTCGCGGGCGGTTGTTTGAAGCTCCCCTTCACCCCGGGCGCATATTGTGAGCTTCACGCCTTCTCTCGAAAGACCGAGTGCTACCGCTTTACCGAGCCCCTTGCTCGAAGCGGTCACTATAGCGACCTTGTCTTTTATTCCCATGTCCATAACGGGTATTTATTATAAACTTAAAATGAGAGTGTTGTCACTCTATGAGCAATGATTGTAAGCGAGCGCACAATCGGACGCTCGTACCTACAAGGGAATATGCAAATTAAATTTATGGCACAGGACTTAATCAAATTCTAATACGAAGAATCTCTCTTTTGTAGTTACCCTGGAACACGAGCCGTTAAGTTGCCATTCTGAGGAGCGCAGCGACGAAGAATCTCGTATTTCATTTTTAGGATTGTTTGTAATAATCGTAAAATAGTGATAGGACAATATCTGAGGAACTACTATGTTTGCATAATGACGAACAAGTCAAAAACACTATATACAGGTGTAACAAATAACTTATTACGTCGGGCACAGAACTAAAAAAATTGAAGGGTTTACCAAAAAATACAATATAACCAAATTAGTCTACTTTGAAGAAACAGATGATGTTTCTATTGCGATAGCGAGAGAAAAAGAAATTAAAGGGTGGGTACGAAAGAAAAAGATTAATTTAATTGAATCTGCGAATCCGGAATGTAAAGATTTAAGCGAAGGAGAATTTGATACATAGCAGGGCAGGGCGTTAAGCAGACTTAGCTTTAGCCTTCGCTTTCTTGGTCTCTTTTTCTATCGACTTAAATGTCTCGCTCGGGTTTGACGGGCCGCTCGATTCGGCTACGGTCGTTGTTCCTGTGCCCGCTTTTCCGTTGCTGTCTGAAACCGCCGGGTTCTTTTGGTCTTCTGCTTTTGGAGGTATACCCGGCTTCTTAACATAATCTGTCGCGTACCAGCCTGTGCCCTCTAATTTGAATGAAGATAGGGATATAAGCTTTTCGAGCTTGTTCTTTTTACAGTGCTCGCAATTTTTAAGCGGCGGATCGCTGAAGCTCTGTAGAGCCTCTGTAATATTTCCGCAATTTTTACATTCATATTCGTAAATAGGCATAGCTTTGTCCTCGGCCAAGAAATATTAAAAGTAAATTAGAGTAAATATAATAACTTATCCCGGTTTGTTCAAGGGGCTTACTTAATTTCATTCTTTGCTTTACCGAATCCTATAGCTGAATTATTCGTTCAGATTATTCATAAAATTAATAATTTTTTTGGCAATAATGACCGGTTTCTCCTCCACAGCGAAATGGCCAGCATCTATCAGATTGAGCTCTGCATCCGGAACGTCACGTAAATATGCACGTGCGCCCGGTACGCGGAAAGCGGGGTCGTTTTTACCCCATACAATAAGCGTAGGTGGTTTGTACTTTTGCAAGTATGCCTGCCACTTCGGGTATGACATAAGATTGGAGTAGTAGTCCTGAAAAAGCTGAACCTGAATATCCCGGTTTTTTTCAGTTTGGAGAAATGCCAGATCATGTGTCCATGTATCGGGGCTCATGGTGTATTTCCTCTCTCCCGGAACATCTCTCAAGTATTGATAATTGATAATCGCGTCTTTACCGGTGTAACGGTTTAGCTCGGAGACCTTATCATTTGAGTGGTCTTCATTAGCGCTCTTAAAGAACGCTTGTTTCTCAAGCGTCATACCTTCCAGGTATGCGTTTGCGTTCTGTATTATTAGCGCTTTCAACTTTTCGGGTTTATCCAAAATCACCCTGTAGCCGACCGGTGCGCCGAAATCCTGCATGTATATGACATAATCCTCAAGCTCGAGCTCTTCAATAAGGCTGCCTAAATATTCCGCCAGGAGGTCGAAAGTATAAGTCGTCACGTCAGGATCGGGTCGTGAGCTAAAACCCGAGCCCAGGTTATCGGGAGCGATTATGTGGTAGCGACCTGATAAAAGAGGGATCAGTTCTCTATATGTATGGGATGAAGAAGGGTAACCGTGCAAAAGTAATATTGTAGGTTTATTCGGGTCACCGGCCTCTCTATAGAATACCCGCTGATCCTTTACATCTTTATAACGGTAATAAGTTTTTTCAGGCCATAGTGGTTCTTGTGCGGTCGCCCATATCGAAAGCATAAAGAAGGCTATTGTAAATAATAAAACTGTATTAGTCGGCCCGTTGAATTTAGTATTTATCATAGTTAGGTAGGTATTTATAAAGATCTTAAAGAGTCCGGTGAGCTTCCTGAAGATCACTAATAAAATCTCTGAATTTTTTCTTCCCTAGGCTATTTTGAACTCTATCGAATAACTTGTTCATGACTCTCTGAATACTCTTAACTCGACTTCTACCAAGCTTAGTAACAGCAAGTGTGCCGCCTTTTCCTTTATTCTTTCTCTCTACGAGACCTTTTACAGCTAAAGAATCGACAAACCGGGTAATCGTAGAGGCGTCGAGCTCCATCAATTCGCTGAGCTGTTTTTGAGATATGTGTTTATTATCAGCTATTGCTACCAGCAAATAGCCGTGAGAGGGTGATAGGCTCAAACGCTCGAACTCGTCCTGCCAGATTTTTGAGATCTTTCTCGTAAGCGTAGCGAGGTTGAAATATATGCATTCTTCAAACATTAGCTGTCGCCGTCTTGTCTCATAATATGTATGTACATACATACACTATTCCATATGTTTATGGATTGTCAATAAAGCTCCGGAGCACGGATATTGTGGGCTGTTCAAGGGATCAGGTTACACCGAGCTGAATTCGTACTCTATTAGCTGAATCGGGATAGAGTGCCAGAAGGTGTGTGGGTGTACGGGTTTGTCAACCGGTCCGTCTAAAATCCTGGCAGGCACGTGCACTCCGAGAGGGTCGAGATCGAAGGGGTAGGGGTCTAGTCCTACCTTCCTGTCCCCTTTGGGAATTACTTTCATTGTTACCCGGTCGTCCCAGCTCTTTTTAGGGACGTGCAGAAGATCGAACTCGTCCAGACCGAGTCCTTTAGAATCTCCCTCACGGGCGGGGATCAGGTCAGAGCATATGGAGAGCGACAGGCCGTCTAAAATTTGTATCAGGCGCGCATGGGGGTAGAGGTTATCGTTACTTAGCCAGCCGTTTTTTGGCCCGTCCCTATTTATTTTCGCTACGAGCGCGCTCTGTAACCCCCGTAATTCTTCTACGAAGCTAAGCGCATTAGAGAGTGCTTGTCCCTGAAGCACGGGGGAAGAATCCTCCGCGTACAAGTCCGTCCCTTTCCAGAACAGCGGATGTACGAACGCTTCGTTCGTATCGGCTCGGCTCGAGTGCGCATAGAGCCAATAGGCGTGGTAGCTGATCAGTAGGCTTGCATAGGGATGCTTCTCGCTTATCCTGGGTATCCCGAGTCTCCATCTGTTCATCCCTTCTTCCTGGTTCCGGAGCACTGCTGTGAGTCCCTTGGGCAGGCCGTCTTCTGTTTCCTCTCCGAGTGTCGCTTCCCATTCCCACCAGCCGTTATCGTGCTCGGCTATGCCCAGCACTGTTTCAGCACGTAGTTTCTCGTGCTCGGCGCAGGACGCGTAATATCCGGGGCGTGTGAATTCGTCGTTCCCCCAATGCGCCGCACAATATCCCGCCGCCGCCGCATGGTCCGGCTGTATAATGAAGTAGATATTGTTATTATGGCGGGTTCTCAGCATGGTCTAAATGATAGTCCAGGGTATAAGTATCATCAAGCAATACTTTCTCATCATATTTTTCCGATCATTCAGAAAGGGCTGCAGCTCCTAAAGTTGTTATAGAATTTTACTAAAATCGCGTTTATTCTTTCCAAGTGCGCTTAGAAGTCTGTTATAAACGCAAATGAGATCCTATCCATGTTTTCAATCACTTATAAAACTCTCAGGGTGTATTGACGAAGCGTTTGTTTTTGTAACGCTTTAGAGACGATAATTAAAACAAGATAGGGTTCTGTGAAATCAACAGATAGTCTGTATAATATCGGTAAAGTGAAAATCTCTGATATATCTTCTAAAAAAAATTACCTACGAACTCTTATTGTTCTAGGGGTTGTTTTCGGTGATATAGGGACCAGCCCTTTATATGCGTTCCGAGAATGTTTTTCCTACAAGTATGGAATTGAGGCCACTCAACAAAACATATTAGGAATTCTTTCGCTGATTTTCTGGTCTTTAATAATTGTTATCTCGCTTAAGTATACAATTTATGTAATGCGGGCTGACAATGAAGGCGAGGGGGGGATTCTCGCTCTTTTGGCACTGCTTATTTCCTCGAAAAAAGTAAACCGAAAATTCACGTGGATCATATTTGCTCTGGGTATTATCGGAGCGGCGTTATTTTACGGCGATGCTATGCTGACACCCGCGATATCTGTATTGAGCGCGGTAGAGGGGCTTGAAGTTGCTTCTCCGGCATTCGGTGGTTATGTGATTCCGACTACTCTCGCAATACTTATACTCTTCTTTTTTTTCCAGAGCAGGGGGACCGCTCACATTGGAGTATTCTTCGGCCCGATAATGCTGGTCTGGTTTCTTACGCTTTTTGTCCTAGGGATTGTATGGGTCGTAAAAGCCCCTAATGTACTGTATTCCCTAAATCCACAATACGCGGTGGAGTTTTTCATCAATAACAAATCGCCCGGCTTTTTTGTATTAGGAGCGGTATTCCTGGTTGTGACTGGCGGTGAAGCTCTTTACGCGGACATGGGACATTTCGGAAAAATCCCGATCAGGATGGCCTGGTTTATATTGGTATTGCCTTCGTTGCTGCTTAACTATTTCGGACAAGGCGCTTTGCTGCTCGCCACGCCTGAAGCTGTTGGAAATTCTTTTTATCAGCTTGTACCCGTGTGGGGATTATATCCTCTCATAGTGCTTGCAACTGTAGCAACGATAATTGCCTCTCAGGCCGTAGTTTCCGGAGCGTTCTCCCTCACCTCACAAGCTTTACAATTGGACTTACTGCCCAGGGTGAGAATCATACACACCTCTTCTGAGGAAATCGGACAGGTTTATATTCCCATTGTGAACTGGGTTATGCTTGCGGGTGCGGTTTTCCTTGTCCTAAACTTCCACTCATCAGGAAACCTGGCAAGCGCATACGGAGTTGCAATAGCCATTCTAATGATTATAACGACTATGCTTATGTATTTATGCGCTATTTTAATTTGGAATTGGAATACCCTCGTAGCTCTTGCGCTGACCGTGTGTCTTCTGGTTGTTGATTCCGCATTTTTTGGAGCCAACATAGTTAAGCTTGATCAAGGCGGATGGTTCCCGTTTTTGATCGGGGCGATAGTGTCCATAATCATTATCACTTGGTCGGGCGGGAGAGCTCAAATAGAGAAAAAGTTTCGTAAGGATGAATTATCGTTTGAAACATTTCTAGCCGACACCAACCTGAAATCTTTTCCCCGTGTCTCAGGAACCGCGGTTTACATGACGAAGAACCCGGGAGGGGTGCCGAATATTATGCTTCATAATATAAAGCATAATAAAGTTCTTCATAAGCGCGTAATAATCTTGAATTTACATTCAGAGCATGTTCCGAGGGTTCCATGGGCAAAGAAATTGGAGGTCGAGGAGATTGCCAAAAACTTTTTTAGGGTCATAGCGCATTATGGATTTATGGAGACCCCTAATGTTATTTTTTTACTAAAGCGCCTTAAAGAGCAACACGGGATTAAATACAATCTGGATGACACTACGTTCTTCCTCGGACGCACAACTACAATTATCCGTAAAGCCAAAGGAATTGCCGGATTAAAGAAGAAACTATTCTCGTTTCTGCTTCACAATATGCAACCCGCCACAGTCTACTATAAAATCCCGTCTAATAGGGTAATTGAAATTGGCATGCAGGTAGATATATAATAGAATTAACTCAAATCTTGCGCGGTTCACATAATTTTTGTGAGGGGTGTTAACACTCGAGTATCCTTCGTCTTTCCGCTAATTCATTTCAGCAAGATACAACAGGCCAGACAGTTATTCTATTTGTCTTTAGAGCTAATTCAGGAAGTTGGTAAAAAAGCCGGTTTGACAGTACAAAAAAGGGAGCCGAAGCTCCCTTTGAAGTATTTAAAATGTTTTTAGACTTTAAGCAGCGGCTTTCCTTCTTCTCATAACCATCAATCCCGCTATACCCAATACTCCCGCCATTGCTATAAGACCCCATTCCGATAGTGTTGGTACGTTTCTTGGCTGCAGGTCCGCTATAGCAACGCCTTGAGGGGCATCCCCAACCGGAGTAGTAGCAACTACCATATTGGTTGCCGTGTCGATCACCGAGACATTAGCTAATCTATTAAACATATTCTATCCTCCATCATTCATTGGGCAATAGTAATAATTGCTATTATAATATGTAATTCCCAACTTTTCTATATCCTTGTCAAATAGCATGTAATTCCGGGGATTGATTCAAAAAGTGTGCATGAGTAAAATAAAAAGCAGGACATGCTAATGAACAGTTCGAAGAAAACCGAAGGGATACACACTTGCCCCGGCTTGTAGGTATGGAGTATCTGGAGTGCGTCAAGAAAATCATATTTTCGGCAAAAAATCTTCTTTGTATAGATCAAACTTGTATCGTTATAGATGCGGAGCTAATAGCCCTTACATATGGTTACAATTATGAGAGTGAATAGCGCAGGGGATATATTGAGAATTGAGAAAAGATGAACTTATAAGTTTACATAACATATCTTATCGGACGCTATACTATTTTTCTCCGGTTTTCAGGGATTTTTCACCATTTTCAGGAATATGGTAATATAAACGCTAGGTAGATTATATTATGAAAAAAAGTTTTTTGATAACTACAATTGCTCTATTCTTCTTATGCTTGCCGAGTCAATCTCAGGATTTAACTACAAAAGAATCTGACATTGCTGAGAAGATTGCTCAGGCTTACGGCATAAACGGTTTCGATAACATACAGGAGCTGCAATTTACTTTTAATGCTAGAATCGGAGAAAAAGTAATCAGCCGCGGGTGGCTGTGGCTGCCTAAAGAGAATAAAGTTACTTATCTTGTAAACAGTGAAACTAACCAACCACTATCTTATTGTAGAGAGAATATTGCGGCTGAATCAGAATCGATTAAGGAAATAGACTCATGGTTCATTAACGATCAGTACTGGCTGCTCTTCCCCTTCCATCTAGTTTGGGATGAAGGTATAAAAATAGAAGTCGAAGAAGAAAAGGTAAATTTACCGATTGGAAGTGGTATTACTACTAAGGTCAGTGTAATTTATCCGGACGAAGGCGGCTATACCCCGGGCGATATTTATGAGCTATATCTGGATGATAACAATATAATACTCGAATGGATTTACCGCCAAGGCGGCTCTGAGACCCCCACCCGAATTACTACGTGGGATGATAACCGCCAATTTGGTCCGATAATAATATCTGAAAATCACCTTGGCCCGGATAACAACTTTCGAGTATGGTTCAGCGATGTTGAAGTAAAATTATCAGGCTTCGGGGACTAGCTGAAAATTGATTATTAGCCCCCGCGCATCCTAGTAGTGAGCTTGTCGAACTATCGAAGGATGTCATTCCGAGCTGGGCGAAGAATCTCTCTTTTACCGTCATTCCGGGCTACGACCCGGAATCTCATTTTTTATGCTGTTATTCTGAGAACGGTTCTGAACGAGTGCAAGAACAGGACTACGTAGAGTGAATATGAGAGAGTTGCTAAAATACCGGACTGAACTTTCTGAAACCAAAACGTGGCGACGCTAGTCTCGGCGTAGCCCTGCGCGAAGACGGAAAGAATCTCTCCTTAATCCTGCATCCTGAATCCTGTTTACTGAGGCGAAGCTTAAGCGAAGCCGGGTATCTTGCATCCTGCATCATGCTGTTGCCCTCCCCAAATAATCGTCCAGATTATCAAACGCCTCGCTCCAGCCTTGGTTGTGGCTATCCCTCGATTCGACTGTCTCGAATATTTCTTGCCGGAAGAACATTTTAGTCTTATTTCCTTCATAAGGTTCAAAATTCACAGTTACCAAAGTCTCATAGCCAATCGAGTGCTCTTCTTCTCCTCCTATAGCTTCCCAGGCCCATGTCATAACCAGTCGTTCAGGCTCTTCAATTTCCTGAAATACTCCACCTTCCGTATATACATTCCCCTCAGGTGACTCCATACTGCTGCGCCAGGCTCCGCTGACTCTGAGATCGACCTCGGCGGATACCACCTTGAAACCTTTACAGCAAAACCACTGCATCAAGCGCCCAAGCTCTGTCCATGCCTTGAAAACTTGTTCTTGTGGCGCGTCAAAAATGCGTTCAATGATTAAAACATTTGGATTTTCTTTAGCCACTGCTTCAGCCATTTTCTTTCTCCTTATTTGGTTTGTTCTTTTCGGACTCTAAATATTTGTCTAATGCGTCAAAACGCTCGTTCCACATCCGGCGCATATTCACCAACCATTGTTCCATCTCGCTAATACCATTGGTGTCAATCGAATAAATACGCTGCTGTGCCCGCTTTTCCATCCGCAGCAGTTTTACTTCACGCAGCACCTTTAAATGTTGCGAGATAGCAGGCGGGCTTGTGGAGAAATTATCGCTTATATCGCTTGCGGACAGTTCCCCCCTACTCGCAATCATCTCTATTATGCTCCGACGTGTCGGATCAGCTAGTGCTGTAAATGTATCCATGCACACATTATAAAGCACACACTTAATTAAGGCAAGACTAAAATATAATAAGCAGGCAAGTTGTTGTTTTATGAAACCGGTTATCTTTCAGTGTTCTAATTGATTACTTTTGGTGATATAGAGCAATCGTATCTATCTGGTAAACTTGAAGCATGATGAAACTAAAGGGAAAAAGAGCCCTAATAACCGGCGGCAGTAAAGGAATCGGTAAAGGCATAGCAAAGTCTTATTTAAAGGAAGGAGCCGAAGTCGCAATTTGCGGACGCGGTATGGAATCGCTAAAGGCTGCAAATGACGAGCTGTCTCAATACAGTGATATCAGCTACATTACGGCGGATATTGCCGATAAAGGAGATGTTAAACGTCTGGCCGCGGAAATTAAAGAAAAATGGGGGAAACTCGATATATTAGTCAATAATGCTAGTATATTAGGAATAAAAGCTAAAATCATGGATTACCCCGAGGATTTGTGGGAACAAGTGGTTCGTATCAATCTGAACGCCCAGTTTTTCGTCACAAAAGCCCTACTCCCTCTATTAATAAAATCTATAAATAGCTCAATAATCAATCTGAGCTCCACCGTGGGCAGAGTCGGGAGAAAGGACTGGGGGGCATACTCCGCATCAAAATTCGGGGTTGAAGCGCTTACCCAGATACTCGCCCAGGAGATGGAGCCATATAAAGTACGAGTGAACTCAGTAAACCCGGGCGGGACCAAGACAGATATGAGAGCGGGCGCCTACCCTGATGAAGACCCGGGTACCCTCCCTACCCCACTCGATATATCGCCGGTTTTCATATATTTAGCTTCCGATGAATCGATAGGTGTAACCGGTAAGGAATTCGACGCCAGGGATTGGATAAAAACTCCCTAAGGTCCCTTCTTTATAGCCATTTAATTAAGGTAAAATTTGTGTGTTGAATTTAATTTCTTTTTGGCACCATTGTAATAAGGAGATGATAATGAAATACATTTTGGTTTTCTTCATTCCGTTTTTATTACTCTCACTTTACGGCGGGTGTAGTGATAATTGTGCGAATTGTAGCCCTCCATTGCCCAGGGATTGTACTTCGATTGAAGACGTAATAGAATCTCAATGTTTAGGAGAAACAGTAAGCAATAGCTGTTTTGGAATATCTTGCGAAACCGACCCACGTGTAATCGTGCCCATCGGTGCAATTCTATTTTGTGATGAAATAGATTGTGATATTATCATGCAATGCGGTGATGTAATTTTTACTGATTTGAACAGCGATGAAGAAAATCTCCTCACCGCGACTATAATAGATAACGGTGTCGATCTTGGGAACGCAAGCTGTAGCTTCGTACAGAACTGATTTATGAGATTATGACATACAGCTCTTTCGGGCCGTGCACGCCGAGGGTGAGGTTAAGCTCGATGTCGGCTGTCCGGCTGGGGCCGGTGATAAACGTCATACAGCTTTTTACGTCCCCCGAAGTATCGATCCTGTCTTTAAGTAAGATAAACAAATCTCTGATATTGGATACCATATTCTCAGGCCGAAGGATTGCCAGGTGTATGGGAGGCAGTAGTGACACGCCGCGGGGCCGGTCTTTATCTGTAAGCAAAACGAGCGTCCCGGTATCGGCTATCGCGTAGTCGGCTTCCGTAATACCTAAATCGGCTTTGGCAATGCGGTTTTTATTCTTCACTGTTACGACTTTTAACCCTTCTTCTTTTAAGCGCTCTTTTATTCCGAGCTCTTTTATATATGCGGTGTCCCAGAGCGCAAAGGATTTCAAGCTCTTTTCTTTAACCAGCCTAAGTATTGACTGAATAAGCTTCTTTGAATCCTTAGCCCTCATGACTGATGTATTTACATTTTGTGCTTCTGTAACAAATCGCTCGACAAGGTTATCTTGATTATTCCTGAGGCTCTTGATTACCGCTTTCGCTTCTTTGGAGAAATCTCTACTGTCCGGCGGAACTAAAGCCGGGGTCTTTACTGTTGCAAGACCTTTACGTACCCTGTGTAGTATTTCCTCGCGTGATCGCTTACTCATGTTTTATTTTTGCCCTCCCCCAGCTCCCGTTTAATTCTGATCCATCTCTTATGAAACGGTTTTTTGGCTATCTGCGGAAAGTCTCTTTCATTTGTCCATCTTGAAAGTGGATACGGCAGCGAGTCCAAATTACCGTTTCCTTTTTTCCAGGGCGTCTGCAAATAGTAGGCAATCTTATTGGCAGCTTCATATAGCGATCTGTGTTCCACTACGATTCGCCAAAACTTAATTCCGAGTATCTCAAAAAGATGCCACCCTACCCTGTTCGTTCCGCTTTTTTTGTCGACTACCTGTTTTCTTAGATCTAGAAGCACTTTGGGGAAATCGATCTTTACCGGGCAGACGTCTCTGCACGCTCCGCACAGGGAAGAGGCGAAAGGGAGTTCGGGCGCTTTGTCTATGCCCATAAGCTGAGGGTTTATGATCGCCCCTATAGGGCCCGAATAGACCCAGCCGTATGAGTGCCCGCCCACCTGTCTGTATACGGGGCAGTTGTTCAGGCAGGCGCCGCACCTTATGCAGTAAAGCGATTCTCTCGTCTCCTCGGATGAAAGAATTGCCGAGCGTCCGTTGTCGAGCAGCACGAGGTGAAACTCCTTTGGGCCGTCCGTATCGGTATCTCTCTTGGGCCCGGTGGTGAACGAGACGTATGTGGATGACTTCTGTCCGGTGGCGCTCCTGGCAAGGAGTGTCAGGAAGAGTGACAGGTCTTGGTATCGGGGAACGAGCTTCTCTATTCCTACGAGTGCTACATGGATCTTCGGAACAGTAGTGGTGAGCCTGGCGTTGCCTTCGTTTTCTACAATGACGATTGTGCCGGTCTCAGCCACTGCAAAATTCGCACCCGAGACCCCCATGCCGGCGCTCAGGAACTCGCTCCTTAGCCTCTCGCGAGCGGCTTTGGTAAGCTCTTCAGGCTCAGCGTAATAGGGTATACCTAACTTCTCGGAAAACAGTAATGAAATATCGTCCTTGGTCTTATGAATAGCCGGGGCGATTATGTGAGAGGGGTGCTCCCCGGCGAGCTGGATTATATACTCACCGAGATCGGTCTCGACCACTTTTATTCCAGCCCTTTCAAACGCGGAATTAAGCTCGATCTCCTCCGTGGCCATTGATTTGCTCTTAACAACCGAGCTGACCTCTCCATCGCGCGCTATGCCTATTATAGTTTCGCAAGCTTCAGCCGCATCCCCGGCCCAGTGAACTTCCCCCCCTGCCCTCTTTACGCTCTCCTCTAGCATAATGAGGTATTTATCGAGGTTCTCGATTGTTTCTTTCTTAATCTCTCTGCCGCGGGTCCTCAGCTCGTTCCAGTCACCCACCTGAGCACTCGCTCTTTCTCTGGCAGCTCTGAAACGGTCGGTTACGCTAACGAGAGCTTTCCTGAGCTTCTTGTCTTTTAAAGCCCTGGAGGAGTCTTTTTCAAACGCTACTTTTTCAAAGGACATATTTAGCTCACCTTACCCCCTTTTGCCAGTAGATCAGCAATGTGCATGACTTTTATGGGGATTTTTCTTCTACTGAGCGCTCCACCTATATTCATGAGGCACCCCATATCCGCCGAAACCACCGTGTCTGCGCCCGATTTCGTTATACAATCGATTTTCTCATCCAGCATCGAAACCGAGACATCGGGAAATTTAACTGAAAACGTGCCCCCGAAGCCGCAACAGGCGTCGTGCATCTCCATCTCTGTGAATTCTATCCCTTTCACAGAGCGGATCAACTCCCTCGGAGTGTCGCCCACTCCTAGCTCTCTCAGCATATGGCATGAGTCGTGGTACGTGAGCACACCACCGTATTCAGCTCCTACGTCAGTTATATTAAGCACATTTACCAAAAAATCCGTGAACTCAAATGTCCGGGCCGATATCTTCTTCACTATATTTAGTAATGACAGATTATTATGGAATAATTCTTGATAAAATACTTTAACCATGGAAGTGCACGATCCGGAGGGGCAAACTATGTAAACCTCCTTTTCCGAGCCCTCATTTAGCACTCTTTCAAAAACCTTCAGGAACCTCTCTGCCACGACTCTCACGTCGTCCTGGTATCCGCTGTTAAAAGCCGGCTGTCCGCAGCATGTCTGGTCTTCTAAGAACTCTGTTTCCACGCCTAACCTGTCGAGCACCCTTACTACGCTCTCCCCCACTTCAGGAAAAAACGTGTCCACGAGACATGTAACGAATATATAGGCTTTAATTACGTTCTTTTCGAGTTTATTTTGCATGAGGTATGTTTATTACACGGGAGCTATGGGCTAATAGCTTGATTATTGCCACTGGCTGATATAATGTCAATTCCGTGATAGACCCTTAATGCTGGGAATCTTTGAAGATGAGAAATCAAACGAGAATTAAAGAGCTGCCGCTGCCGCCACACTTTGATCCGGAAAAAGTTGCGGAAGTATGGCGCATAGAGTATCAGAATATAGCACGGACTGCAGCTGAGTGGGCGGCGAGGCATAATATCCCCCCGTCCTCAGAGGACGATTTCCGCATATGCCTGATAGCGGTAGACGTTCAGAATACGTTTTGTATTCCGGGATTTGAGCTGTTCGTGGGCGGGCGCTCAGGCATGGGGGCAGTTGAAGATAACCGGAGGCTTACGGAGTTTATATACAGGAACCTCAACCTGATTACGGAGATTGCTCCCACAATGGACACCCATCAGGCGATGCAGATATTCCACAGCATATTCTTTATTAACGAGCTTGGGGAGCACCCGGAGCCGTATACGCTTATCTCAGAAGACGATATACGGGAAGGCCAATGGAGGTTTAACAGGAAGCTTACCCACGACCTGAGCTTTTCAGAAGACTTCATTGACAGGCACGTTCTGCATTACACGGAGGAGCTTAAACGCTCAGGGAAGTACGAGCTTACAGTGTGGCCGTACCACGCAATGCTCGGGGGGATCGGCCATGCCCTCGTCCCATCCCTGGAAGAGGCGATGTTTTTTCATACAATTGCCAGGCTTAGCCAGCCGGATATTCACGTAAAGGGCGACAACCCGCTTACGGAGCATTATTCGGTGCTCGCTCCCGAAGTATCCACAGGGCCAGACGACGAGCCTCTTTCCATAAGGAGCGAGTCGCTCTTTCAGAAGCCCGGCACTTCTTATGCCGTATTTCAAAAACTTATAGATTACGACGCCGTAATTATTGCCGGGCAAGCGAAGAGCCACTGCGTCGCCTGGACAATAGCGGATTTACTCGATTCCGTCTCTGCAAAGGACACGAAGCTTAGGGGGAAGATATATATTCTAGAAGATTGTATGACACCCATAGTAGTCCCCGGGGTTATTGACTACACGGACGAGGCGGATCGTTCGTTTAAAAAGTTCCGGGAAGCCGGCGTGCATATTGTGAGATCTACCGATCCGATTACGGAGTGGCCGAACATTAAGATTTGATTCAGGAACGGTGGAGGCATGATATATTCAAAAACGTAATGTGAAATTAACCGGAGGATAATATATGAGCACTATATTCAAGAAAATTATAGATAAAGAGATCCCAGCCGACATAGTGTACGAGGACGACCTTTGCCTGGCGTTTAAGGATATCGATCCAAAGGCGCCCGTTCACGTGCTCATTATTCCCAAGAAAGACGTAGCTTCGCTCGCTGAAGCGAGTGAGGGAGACAGAGACCTCCTTGGGCATATGCTGCTTAAGGCTTCACAGATCGCAAGCGACCTGGGAATATCTGATAGCGGGTACCGGCTTGTATTAAATACAAATAAGGAAGGCGGGCAGGAGGTCGAGCACCTGCACATTCACCTGCTGGGCGGAAGGCAGATGGAGTGGCCGCCGGGATGACTGCTATGAAGGAATTATAGAAGTCCCAAGGCTTCGGCGTCTCGGTCCGAGAGAAACCCGCCGTCCGAGCGTTCTTTTACCGTACCGTCCCTTTTCCATGAGCGCTCACAGCGGGGCTCGTTACTTATATCGTTTACAATAACCCCTGGTTTCTGCCCTTCCCTAAGCTCTGCCCTGCTGACGCCGGCGAGATCGGCAAGCTCCGGTTCAAACGGTTTTATACGCTCAAAAGATTCCCTGTCAAGAGTTATTACCACGCCTGCGTCGAGAGGGTTGCTCACACCTCCCGACTCCTTTTTCTCCTCAAGGGCTTTAAGGATTTTCGAGCGGAGCGCCATAACCTCGTCCCATCTTTCATCAATCTCGGCGTCAATGTCTTCAGGCATCCCGCTGAGATGTACAGAGAGCTCTGAATCAATACCCTTGCCTTTTAAGCTCAGGTAAGATTCATCTGCACTGTGAACCAGAATCGGGCTCAGGAGCCTGATGAGGGAATCGGCAATCATATACATAGCTGTCTGGGACCTACGTCTCTTTCTGGAGTCTTCTTTCTCACAGTACAGTCGGTCTTTTATGGAAGCCAGATAGACGGCGCTTAAGGTCTCGTAGCAGAAATGGAATATGAGCTCGTTTGCCCTCTTATATTGAAAGTCCTCGTATGCCGCTTTTGTTTCACTCACGAATTTCTTGAGCTCGCCCATTGCCCAGCTGTCCAGTGAGAAACTATCCTCTTCTGTAAACCCCACTGAGTCTTTTTCAGGTTCGAAGCCGTCCAGGTTGCCGAGTAAAAATCTGATGGTATTTCTTACTTTTCTGTATTCCTCGCCCGCAACCTTAAAAAACTCCCAGTCTACTTTTACGTCGTTTGTGTATTTGAGAGAGCTTACCCACCACCTGCAGACATCAGCTCCGTGTTTCTTTAGAAGCTCCTCCACCTCAAGGGCGTTGCCTCCGGATTTGCTCATTTTTTTCCCCTCGGCGTCTACCATGAAGCCGTGGGTCAGGAGGGCTTTAAACGGCGGCACTCCCGTTACGCCCAATGCCGGAAGTAAAGAGAGCTGGAACCATCCCCTGTGCTGGTCCGAGCCTTCCAGATAAAGGTCTGCGGGGTAACCGATCTCCCTTTGCTCAAGCACCGAATGCCATGACGAGCCCGATTCAAACCATACGTCAAATATGTCCATTCCCCGCTTTAGCTTTGCGAGCGCTCCTTCTTCCTTTACCCAATCGGGAGCTTCTCTGTCTTCTCTAGGATTGTAGCCTTCGAGTATTTCGTGGTCCTCGGCTTGAAACCAGTAGTTGGCCCCTTTTTTTCGTATCTTTTCTGTTATAACACTTAGAAGCTCTGAAGTTATCAGAGCCTGGCCGTCATCATTTATAAATGCCGGTATCGGAAGGCCCCAGGCGCGCTGGCGACTGATGCACCAGTCGGGGCGGGATTCGAGCATGCCCCTTAGCCTGTTCCTTCCCCAGTCGGGGTAAAACCGAACCCCCTTCTCCGTGCTCTCGAGCCCTAGCTCTCTAAGGCTCTTGCCGTACTCAGGGATAGTTTTATCCACGCTGACGAACCACTGCTCTGTAGCGCGGAAGATCGTCGGCGTCTTACTCCTCCAATCGTGAGGGTAGCTGTGTGTGAACTCTTCGTCGTAAAATAAATTCCCTGTGTCCCTTAAGCGCTCTGTTATTATTTCGTTCCCTTTCCATACGTCAACACCCCTAAGCCATTTAGGTACAGTGTCATCGAACGTGCCGTCTCCTTTGACCGGGCAGTATATTTCGAGACCTTCTTTGAGCCCGGTTTGATAGTCTTCGACTCCGTGTCCGGGGGCCGTGTGTACGAGCCCCGTTCCGTCTTCAAACGTGACGTAATCGGCTGTGACCACTCTTCCGCTGCGCCCGGCAAACGGGTGGATATAAGTCGTGGTACTTTCAGCAAGCTCTTGGCCTTTACAGGTTCGGAGCTTTGTAAAAGTATCCGCACCGGACTTTTTAAATACCGATTCCGAAAGGTTTTCTACAAGTATGGCGTAGTAAGTTGCCCCGTCTTTTTCTATCCTGTACAGTCCGTAGTCGCCCTCGGGCGAGACAGACACAGCGAGGTTCGCAGGCAGGGTCCAGGGTGTAGTGGTCCAGATCATAAGATAGGGTTTTACACCGGCGGGCACACAGAGGCTTTCGGGGAGGGACTCCGGGTTTTCTATTTCAAACAGTACGTATACGCTCCTGTCTTTTCTGTCGTAGTACTCAAGCTCCGCATCTGCCAGGGCCGTGCGGTTTTCAATTGACCAGTGAACGGGCTTCAGGTCTCTGTAGACAAGGCCTCTCTCAAGGAGCTTGGAAAAAACTTCCAGCACGCCCGCTTCATAATCAGGCGTCATGGTAAGGTACGGGTGGTTGTAGTCGCCGATGGTGCCGAGTCTCTGCATCTGTTTTGACTGGAGCTTTACATACTTCTCGGCGTACGACTGGCACTTGTATCTTATCTTGAGCTTTGATAGCTCCTTTGCCTCGTCACCAAGCTCTTTTAGCACCTTGTGCTCGATAGGAAGCCCATGGCAGTCCCAGCCCGGCACGAATTCCACATCGTATCCGAGCATCGTTTTGGAGCGCACCACTATATCTTTCAGCACTTTATTGAGCAGATGCCCCAGGTGAATGGGACCGTTAGCATACGGGGGGCCGTCATGGAATATAAATTTGTTTTTGCCTTCGGATTGCTGCCTGATTCTCTTATACAGCTCAATATTGATCCATCTCTTTTGATACTCGGGCTCTTTCTGGCTCAGGTTCGCTTTCATCGGGAAAGCGGTACTGGGAAGATTGAGCGTGTCTTTATAATTAATTTTCTTGGCCTCTGACATCGGGTGCTTGGTCTCCTGAATCGCCACTCTGGACTTATGAATTCGGAATTGAATTATACCTGTAGAGAGAGTTTCTATAGCTCGGTTTCAATTGACTGAAAATATTAGCAAAAATATGGGGAAAAGCAAATACAGCAAAGCTCGATTGCTAAAGGGAATTACAATATAAAAATAGGTGATTAGGTCATTTTAGTACTAGGCTATAAAATACCTAGCCATGACATTAAAAAAGCTACAAGAAATAATAAGCGGAAGCAAATGCCTAAGATGTGAAAATACAAGATTATATAAACTC
>Ga0114931_10000164_pt1 | contig 74917 bp, 60 predicted proteins | sample 2SBtaG_FD_89579 | JGI IMG/M metagenome (GOLD analysis project Ga0114931, IMG submission 89579) | Deep subsurface microbial communities from Kolumbo volcano to uncover new lineages of life (NeLLi) - 2SBTROV14_V59a metaG | ecosystem: Environmental > Aquatic > Marine > Volcanic | place: Kolumbo...
CGTCTCGCCACCCACCGCGTTGCCGAACCGATCCACCACGCGGACCCGCGCACCCGTCGCCACCGCCGTGTTCACCGTCGCGCTCTGCCCGTCCCCCGACACCACCGCAATCGTGTCCGCCGCCGCCGGCGATACGTCAATGTTGCCCGACTGTCCATTCGCGACGCCTGACACCGCATCGAGCCGATACGTTTCGGCGCGCTCGTTGTTCGCACTCAACACAATCGAACCGCTGTCCGCCGCCGCGAATACGTACGTTGCGGTATCGCCCGCGCCGTTGGTCACGCCATTTGTCGCGCTGGTCACATTCCACGTCACAACCGTGTCGGAACTCGTGGTCGAAAGATTCGCGACCCCGGTAAACCCGGTCGCCACGTTCCCCTTCGCGTCGCGTGCGACCAGAATCGCGTTGATTCCCGTACCCGCAACGGCCGACGGGCCCGCGGTCCACTCGAATGACGCCACGGTTCCAGGAACAAACTGCACCGTTGCGGAATCGACCACCGATGCGCCGCCAATCATCGCGTGCACCACCCGCGACCCGGCAACCGAACCCGCGAGCGAGCCGGTCACGCGGCCCATCGCGTTGGTCACGCCGCCGGGCTGCGTAAGCACATCACCGGCCTGGGATGAAGTCAGGGATAGAACTACGGTCTGTCCGGATACGGGGTTGCCCTTCGCATCGCGCGCCGTCACCGTGATCGTGCTCGCTGTGACGCCATCGGCAACCACGGGCGTAGTGGCCTCTACTGTGCTCGAGCCGATACTCACCGCACCGGCCACGAACACCACGTCGGAGGTCGCCGTAATCGGGACCCCGGCGATGGTCGCCGACACGGTTGTGGTTTCCGCCACAACATTCGTCGCCACGCCGAGGGCCACGCCCGCCGCGTTGGTGGGATTCACGGGATTTTGAACCGCCGCGCTCCCGGTCGCCGCGAGCGTCACCGTGTCGCCGGCGCGCACGTTGCCGAAAGCATCGCGCGAAGTAACCGTTACGCTGCTCTGGGATACGCCGTCGGCCACCACGGGCGACGACGCGGAAACCCCCGACCCCGCCGCGCTCACCGGTCCGGCCACCACCGACACGTACTCGATTCCGAAAAGCGACGGAGACCCGGCGGGCGTAAATGCGATGAGGTCGTGGGGGGGTCCCGCCGTCGCCAGCGTCCCGCGATAATCTACCTTCACCGATTCTTCGCCCGATGCGATGGTGAACGACCCAATCGGCGTGGCATGGTTCGACGGAGTAAAGAAGTTGCCCGACGAGGGAGAGAGGTTGACCGTACGCGACGATCCGGTCGGTGTGCGGTTGTTGTACAGATCGACGACCACCACGGTGTATGGCGCAAAGTCGCCGGCCGTCACCGTCGTGTCGACCGGGAAAACCCGCAACGCAAACGGGGCACCGGCGACGACGGTGATCACGGGCGAGCCCGCCGCCAGCGGGGTGGGCACCGATCCCGTCGGCTTGCTCTCCACAACGAACGTGTATGTGCCAACCGTGGTCGGCGCCGTAGCGACCGCGCCGGGACGCGTTCCCCCGGCGTCATCTCCATAGGTCAGCGTAATCGTGTTGCCGATATGCAGCGTGTCGACGGCGAGCGTAACGGTGTTGCCCGCCACCGACGGCGCGGGACTGCCCGCCGGATCGTCCGTCGAAACCCGGAAGTACCCCGCCAGCGTCGAGTCGGTATTTTGCGGCGCCGTCCAGCCCGCGGGGATGTGGATTTCCAGCGTACCCGCGGTAAATAACTCGGCGGCGGTATACACCACTGACCACGTTCCGGAGGTTCCGGCGATCACGCTGGCCGCAGGCGTTATCGTCGCCGTTCCGCTGCCCGGCGTGTCCGCGCGCGCGTACGGCGCGGACGCGGTCACCGCGACGGCAACACAGGCTATCAGGTATCGAATACGCCTGGGCAACATTGAGCCGATCTGGATCGTGTTGTGGGTTCGGGGTTTGCCCGTCGCAGGGCGCAGGACGCAGTAGGAAAAAATTGCAAGTCCCGTGCCCCAAAATGGGTATATCACAATAGCATACTGTTATTACATTACTTACAGTGATTTCACCGCCCCCCGGTCCGCCACCGGGACGGCATTCATCCCCACGGATTGGGCGATATTACCAAGCGGCAGGGGAAATGGCAATCGCCACGCGAATTCCGCTTATTCTAGCGGCTTTCGGGCACCCGTACGATCGAATTCCGACCGTCGAATCCGTCGGGTTCCCCGTCGGGGTTGGTGGGATCGGGAACCCATCGGCGGCCGTCGACTACGAACTTGTAGCGGTACACACCAGGAACGAGCGGGTAGAACAGCGTCCAGTTCCCATCGCCGTTCTTGTCGTTCATCGGATCGGCGCGCGGATTCCATTCGTTGAAGTCGCCCACCAGATCGACACGTTTTGCCGAGGGATGTACGAACACAAACATAACTCCGCCTTCGACCACCCGCGTCCCGGGAACGTTGTGCAGCGCCGGTTGCGGGCCACACGCCAGCATGGTCATGGCAATTGCCGCCATGCCGGGAACAATCCAGCGCCAAACTCGTTTCATCTGCTCTCCAGCCTTCCATTTCTCCGGTACAGTACAATCTGCGACGCCGTCCCGGCCGGTCCGCCCGGAACCTGCTCGGGATTGGTCGGATCGACGCTCCAGGTGGCTTCGTCGATCCAGAACACATAGCGGTAGCGCCCGGGACAAAGCGGCACGACGCATTCCCACACGCCGTCACCATCGTCGTCCTCCATCAGCCCGATATCTGCCACCCCGGCCGGGCCATCCCCGCGCGCCCAGTTGTTCGCAGGCCAGTCTCCGGCCAGCTGCACGCGCATCGCCGTCGGTGCGTGGAACGAGAACCGGACGCCGCCTTCGACCACCTCCGGGCCGCCTGAATGTCGGCGCGGCGCGAGCCGAACACACCCGCCCAGCACGCTGACAGCGCACAGGCCGCACACCACCGGCAACGCGGCACGGCATACCCGCCGAAACGTTTCGCATCCCGGGTGTTGTTCTAAAAATGGAGTACGCATTCCACTTTGACCCCATTGATCCCGTCTATTCTGTCTTCCATCTCGATGAGCGCGTCGGTCAGCGCCCTCGCGTGCGCGCGCGTCGCACCGCTGGCGAGCGCCCCTCGCAATGCCCGCGCACGCGCGGTCGCGTCGTAGGCGTTGGTAACCGGGTTAAACGATTCGGGATCGAAGCCAACGCCCACACTCCAATCGATCCACGTCCTGCTCCACGCGATTTCCATATACGCGCCGCGGAATGTCCGCGCTCCTCCACCGCTACCTCGATCATAACGCGCGACGCGCCCGGACAACAGCAATGTCGTACTCCACGGCAGGCGCCTGCGCGCAGACCCGTCGATCCAGGCCAGCGCGTCGCGACCCGATGCGCGGACCCCACCGGCCGTCACCCGGACCGTATCGGGTAATGCGCGGGCGTGCAACTGCACCAGGGCATCGAATCGACCAACCGCGTAGGCCCGCGCGCCGAACGCAGCGAGATCGGCGACCGACAGCTCGTCGCGTGCTCCGGTCCAGAGGTCGCGCGCCGGAACACCGCGATATAATTCGTCGGGGGCCGCGCCGTAGTCCTGATCGACATAGCGCCACTGCGCGCGCGCGCACCGGCCGGGCTCCCGCCACTGCACACCGGCGGTAACCATGTGCACGCGCGCATCCGAGTGCACGGCAATTCCCGGAACCTCATCGAACTCGAAACGCGTGCGCGTCCACTCGGCCCACGCGTTCAGGTAGCGATCGTTCGCACGATCGGATGCACCAATCCGCAGCGGTTCGCGGCGTCCCATCCCGATCATCAGACGGTGCGACTTTTCGAACCGGCGGATCTGGCCGGGCGCCACCGTAGGCGCAACGCCAGGGGCCATCGCGGCGGCCATTGTTCCCCCCCACCGGCGATTGAGCGCGTGGACCGAACCGGTAGCACGTCCCCATGCTACCGTCATGCGTCCTACGACGGCCACGCGGTCAAGACGAAACCACACTTGCGATGCCGTGCGATGCTCGGCGGTGTCATACGCTTGCACAGTTGTCCCGGTGGAATCGAGCGTCGCGGCTCCGAGCACTCCGGGACGCGCGCCCCATTCGTGCCGCATTTCCCACCCCACAGCCACGCTTCCAACCTCGATGCGCGTCTCCCCCGCAATCCGATCGGCGCCGGCCAGCGAACGGGGCGCCACATAAAATGTGGAATCCGAAGCCGGGGTCGGCACACGGGGAGTCACCAGCGTTCCCCGGCGGTTGTCAAAGAGAGCCCGCAGAGCAAATCCCGTTCCCGCGGAAAAGTCAATTGCCACCCCGTCGCGATCAAAACCGGCATTGTACCCGAAAACGCCTTCATGGCCGACCAGTGGATCCGGCCCCGACGACGTCCATGTGGAATCATTGTGCGCACCATGGAACGAGAGCGCCCCCGAACGCGCCGTGATCCGTGCCCGGTCGACGAAGAACCGGTCTTGATCGGGTGACCACGTGCTGTTATCCGTGCGCATGACAACGTCCCCCCCGAGATGCTCGCGTCGAAATCGAACGCCCAGGTCCACCTGGTTGTCCGTCGAGTCAAATCGTGATTCCGCCAGAGCAATATAGCGAATGCGCGGAAACAGCGTGCGCGCCGCCGTCTGAGGCGGGCGCACGGTTTCGGCCAGCATCACGGACCCACCGCGTTCGATAAGGCGCAATGGCGAGCCTCCACCGGGCTGCGACGGCGGATTATCCGGATCGTCGATTCGGCGGCCGTCGACGACGTAGCCGTACCGGTACGAACCCTCCACGAGGAAGAGTGACACCTCGAATCGTCCCCCATCGTTGGCCATGGGTTCGACCGTCGGATTCCAGTTGTTGAAGTCCCCCACCAGGAAAACAGAGTGGGCACCGGGTGCGCGCACAGTGAAGTACACTTCTTCATCGCGCACACGCACGGAACTCCAGCTGGCACCCGGCGTGAAGGTTTCGATGCCCACCGTGAGGGCGCCGAGCATGATCACGCCGAAGACAAACGCGCGCATCAGAAATCCCCTCGAATCGTCACCGTATACACCGGGTCCATCGGCCCGGGCGGCACTCCGTCCATGTCCTCGAGCGTCCAGGGACCGTTGCCGACTTCGGCGTCCCCCCATGCGAGCGCGGCAAAAACCGAACGGGACGGGCGGATTTCCAGACGAATCCACGCCGCATCATCCGACACCGAGTGTTCGCGCTGTACCAGCCGTCCAGCAATTGCCGTATGCGCGCCCAGGTGCAAACGAACGTCGGTGGCAACGCGCACGTCCATTGAGCGCGCGACGGAACTCGCCGCCAGCGCGGACACCGCGGCCGTCCAGGTGGCATAGTTCCATCTGTATCCTGCGTCTGCGAAGTTTTCTTTTGTTGCCCCCACCTCGTCTCTTCGTGTGGCCAGTGCGGCGCGGACGAACGCTTCCCCACCGTTTTCGAACTGTGCGTTCATCGACGCCTCCAGTCGTTCCCGTCGGCGGGACGCGAACGCCCAGCGATTGCTCGATCGGTACAGTACGCGCGCGTCGAGGGCGTGCACGGTATCGCGAATGTATGCACCCACGCTGTGCTCCACCCGCGCCGGCCCCGGCCCGGCCAGGTCGTTCCCCCATTCGCGCCCGGTACTGCTGTAGTTCGCTATCATTTCGAGCCGAAGTGCGCGGTAATGCGCGACGTCGCGAATGCGCAGTTCGGCAAAGGTACGCGAACGATCGGGAAACAACGACGTCAGGCGGGAGGGGGACCATCGCGTCCAGTTCCAGGAGGCGCCGGGCACCCCCGAGGTCCCGCGCTGGGCATACGAAATAATTGCGGTCGCGCCGCGGTAGCCGGCCGATGCGTCGCCCGCGATGGTATACATGGTGCGCGCCGTGTCCGCGGGCGGGACGTCGGCCAGCCACGAAACGCCCATCTCTACCAGGCGTGCCTGCCACACCGCCCGCGCATACCCCACGGTGCGAACTTGGCGTGCGCCATCTTCGAGGACCGATCCGAGTGCCGTCACACGCCATTTCCCACGGGTTGCGTCACCGCGCATTCCGTAGTAGTGGGAATGAGCGACGACCCGGTCGTCGTCGAGCAGTCGTAGCCCGGGTTCCCCGGTAAAGTACAGCCGTTCGTCATAGAACGCGGCGGCCGTGGCCGCATTGGCCGCCGTTGTGGTATCCGCCAGTCGCCAGCGCACTTCGCCCTGTTGCCATTTTATCGGCACATGGCCCGCGCCGTCGCGCGCTGCGCGCCAGCGCGCGGCGACCCTGGCGTAGACGCTCCACGGGCCCCGGAAATCGGACCGTCCGTCGAACACAAGTCTCGTACGATCGGCGATGGACCCGGACGAGAACCCGACCACACCTCGACCCGTGGTGCGCGAGGCCACGAGTTCGGATACGAATCGGCCGCGCCAGAGGACAAGGGGGCAACGACCCACCGAATCCGGCGCGGATGCACCGACCCCCTCCGCCAGCGCGTACGCCGGGGCGCCGGCCAGAAATCCCGGGAAGCAGATGCAGCCACAGAAAATCAGCCACAACGCCGCGCGCGCCACGGGTCCGGCGCAGTTACCGCCGTGACGCATCTCCACCTCCCGCAGTAGAACGCACGTTCAGCGTCACCATGGCCGTCGAACCGAGCCTGCCCCCGGACAGATACGCGAAGTCGAATCCGTATCGACCGGACACCATCCCGATGCCGAAGGTACCGCGTCCCTGTGAAATTCCCGACCGCAGTGCGGCAGATCCCGGTAGCGCCACTTCCACCCCACCGCGCGTTGTCCACGCACGATTCCCGACCCGGCGCTGTTCCATACTGATGGTGACCCGGTCGTTCCAGTACCACGACATACCCCACGACTGCTCGCGGTGCAATTCGGTTCCCGCTGCCGATACAAGGTGTATGCGCGGTGCGTTGGCGTTGCGTACGTTGTAGGCAAGTGCAATCATCGGAAATGGACGAAGCAGTACGCCCCCGCCCAGGGAGAATGCCGTATCCGATTCGTCGAAGCGTTCGGATACGGCCGCACGCGAAGCGTCCAGCGCGATCCCGACCGAGAGCGATGCGTCTTCCGACGTGCGCGTAATGTCACGGGCCAGCGCCAGAGAAAGTACGTTTTCAGCGTACGCACCGCCGAGTCCCCGGTAGGTCCACGCAAGTGCGCCGGCGCCCCACGAAAACGGCGCGGCCGCCGCCACAACCGCCTCATTAACATTGAGCCCCCATGGCCGGCGGCCGGTGATCAGCAACTCGCGTGCACCGAGCCCCGCGAGGCCCGCGGGATTTGTCAGCGCCGCCGCCGCATCGTCGGCCACGCTGACGAACGCCCCCCCCGTCGCCGCCACACGGGCACTCGCCGGCATCCGTTCGAACGCGCCGTGCACCGGCACGGGAGCACACACCACGATCCACGCGGCGATCACCGCCCCACACACCGTGCGCATCATCGCACCACCACCAGCACCACGCGGGCGCTGCCGTCGATGCGACCGGCCACCGCCCCCCACGTCACATTGAGTACATACATCCCGCCGTCTACCACGTGCCCATCGTCGCCGCGGCCATCCCATTCATCGCCCGCGACGGGCGCATTGTTGCCCGGCGGAACGATGCGCCGTTGATCCCGCGCCAGCACGCGTACCCGGCGCCCGGAAATGGAATGCAGCGTAATCGTGACAAACACGCTTAGCGCGTCGCGCGCATTGCTGGAAATCCGAAACACCGCGTGCTCGCCGGCATCGGGAGAAAACGTCCGCGGGCTCGCGGTCACCGAGAGCTTCGTGCGCCCGGGGACCGCCCCCCTTCCCGGCGGCCCGGTTACAACCGTCGCCTCGCGCGGTGAAATTCCGAAATCGGGCCGACCGTCGGCATCCGCATCTACCGTAACCTCGAAGGCCCGGTCGAGCCACGCGCGCTCGAATCGCGAAGACGACAACCGCGCCGACGGGTCGGGGACGGCGTCACCGGCTCCGGTGGCCGTGGCTTCACCGGGGGCGGGGGCGTAACCGAAACCTCGAGGTAGAACCGGGCCGGACGCATCGCTCTCGCCCCGGCCTTTGCCGTCGGCTGCCGATTCCGGTACCGTCGCGTCCCTCCCGATCGGGCCGGTAATGGCCACGACAAGTCGTACAGTCCGAACGCCGGGCGGCATCTCATTCCACGCAATGGCACATTCCAATCCCGCGCGTCCGTTGGCGGCGCGGGCAAATCGGCGCGGCACAACGTGTTCATCCACGAGCCCGGTACCGCGGTTTCCGCCGGCCCGCAACACCCGGGCCTCTACACCCGGGCCGGCGAGCACATAGAGGTTCGGGCGGATCGCGGGGAGTTCGACGAGCCGTCCAAGCGTGCCCAACCCCTCCAGTGAGCGCAGTCCGTCGTTGCCCCACTGCATCCACACCGCGATCGCCGCGTCGGAAATTACGGCATCCACACCGACATATATGTAGCTTTCGTCCCACGTCAGCGCCACACGCGATATGTCGGCGAGCCGACCCCATGCGGAATCTCCCGGACGCTCGGGGAAGGACGACGTAGCGTCTACAATCCACTCATCGGCGGAAAAATCCTGGAGGGACCCGTCGACTGTCATCCGCGGAGAAAGATTTTTCGCCGTTGTGGCGAACACCGGCGTGGGAATGAGGAGCGCGAAGAGAAGGGCCGCGCAGCGTTTCATCCGGAGGAGTCGCCCTGCTCGTCCATTCTCTTGACTCCTTCGAGCATCAGATGGTCGAGCGGGATATTGATCGCGATCTCGTTGTCACGAGGCTGGCGACCGGTGTAAAAGCGGAACCAACCCTTCCTCCACCGCACCACTTCGTAGATTACTTCCTTAATCTGCTCTTCGAGAGCGGCCCGAAGGCTCGCCTCGTCGATCGCACCATCGGCAACAAGGAGTTTCCCGAGCTTTTTCCCCTTGCGATTGCGCACGAGCACACGATTGAGGTCGCTCTGCTGAATACGGCCTGCGGCGACGAGGGCCTCCCCGAGGCGAACGGGGCGGTGGTTGATTTCGGCGAATACCACGTCGCCCCGATCGAAAAAAACGCGGGCCGAATTGTGCCCCGTATCAATTGTCAGCTCGCCCGACACCCGGGCGATGTTGAGCGTCTGGAATATCGACACGGGCTCGAAAACACCGAGATTGCCTTCAAGATCCAACGGGACTCACCTTTCCAGGGAGCGCGAAGTGCGCAGCCAGCGCAGACCGATAACCGCCTGTGATACTACTATAGAAGCAAAACCGAGACCAAGAAAAGGATACAGCACGCGACCCAGGTCCGAAAGCGCATCCGGCCGGGTCGCGGCGGCCGCAACGAGTGCGCCGGCCCCGACGGCCTGCACCACGCCCACTATTTTCCCCGGAATCGTGGCGCGAATTTTGTATGGACCAACCCGGAGGAACAACGCGAGCGAACCGACCAGAAGCATCAGATAGCGTAGGGCCAGGAGCGCAATAAGCCACAGGGGAACGAGTCCGAGCCCCCACAGGGAAAAGAATACCGCGGCGGTGGATAGCACGTCGGCCAGCGGGTCCATCACCACACCCCAGCGGGAACGTGGCCCGATAACACGGGCGACAATGCCATCGGCCACGTCGGTTACCCCGAGCACTGCGTACACGATCAACGCGGGCAGGTAATGCCGCTGGGCAAGCAGCACGACGGTGGGCGCAATCAGGCACAGGCGCACGAGCGTGAGGAAGTTGGGAATCCCGGGAGTGCGCAGTGGCCTGCCGTCGAGATCAAGAAAAAGGTGCGACGCAAGCAACGACCACGCGGTCAGGAGCGCAGAACCGAGGACCGTCGCGACGATCAGCGTAATGTATCGATGCGCCAGGAAACCGGTGTACACCGGGAGTAACGCGACGAGAGCGCCGGCCGAAACAACGGCCGCCGCAGAAAAAAACGCACGCACTATGTCGGCGCGCGCGCGGGCATCGGCAAGCGATTGAACCGTACTATCGGCAAAAAATCCGATTAACGCAGCCAGACCGCCGCCGCGTTCGATATATCGTTGGCGCGCGGTGTGCGAGAACATGTACGCGCCCCCTCCGGACGCACAGGCGGTCAGCCCAGCGCGGACTGCGCGGCGGCCAACCGGGCCACCGGCACACGGTACGGGGAACAACTCACGTAGTCGAGGCCGATCTCGTGGCAGAAACGCACCGATGCGGGGTCGCCCCCGTGTTCTCCACAAATTCCCAGGTGGAGATCCGGATTCGTCGCCCGACCCTTTTGACAGGCCATATGTACGAGCGCCCCCACACCCGCCCGGTCGATCGACTCGAATGGATCGCCCGGGAGAAGCCCCTGTTCGAGGTATGCCTCAATAAACCGGCCCGAATCGTCGCGGCTGAACCCGTAGGTCATCTGCGTTAGATCATTCGTGCCGAAGCTGAAGAAATCTGCCTCGGCCGCCACCTCGTCCGCGGTAATCGCCGCGCGAGGTACCTCGATCATCGTCCCCACCATAAAATCGAGCGACGTATCGAGCCGTTTGAGAACGCGTGCGGCTTCGTCGAGAATGATTCGGCGCATCAATGCGAGTTCGGTACGCGAACCAACGAGTGGCACCATGATTTCCGGACGAACGACCGCACCGTCCTTTGCCACGCTGCACGCCGCTTCGATGACCGCTCGAACCTGAATTTCGTAGATTTCCGGGTATGTGATTCCCAGGCGACACCCGCGGTGGCCGAGCATCGGATTGAACTCGGCCAGGGAACGGATTTTCGCCTTCAGGCGCGCCGGATCCACTTCCAGGCGCCCCGCGAGGGCCTCAATGTCGGACAGGTCGTTGGGAAGGAATTCGTGGAGTGGAGGATCGAGCAATCGAATGGTCACGGGCAGGCCGTCCATGGCGCGAAACACGCCTTCAAAGTCACCGCGTTGCATGGGAAGGATTTCTTCGAGCGCCGCCAGGCGCTCCGCACGTGAATCCGCAATGATCATCCGGCGCACCACGTCAATTCGATCTTCTCCAAAAAACATGTGTTCGGTGCGGCACAAACCAATTCCCTCTGCGCCAAACCGGCGGGCCACTCGAGCATCGTGCGGGGTATCGGCATTGGTCCGCACGCCCAGGGAACGGTATTCGTCCGCCCACCCCATGAACCGATGAAAGTCATCGTCCAGTTCGGGATCCACTGTGGGCAGGCGACCGATGAATACCTTCCCCGTCGTGCCTTCCACGGTAATTTCGTCGCCTTCGTTCAAAACGGCGTCGCCCACGCGCGCAGTTCCCGCCGCGGCGTCGATTTCCATGGCGGTGCATCCGGCCACACAGCACTTGCCCATACCGCGCGCCACCACGGCCGCGTGTGAGGTCATCCCGCCGCGACTCGTCAATATCGCACATGCCACGTTCATCCCGTCGATGTCTTCGGGGGATGTTTCGGTGCGCGCCAGAATGACATCTTCGCCGCTTCGTCCCATCTTTACCGCGCGCTCCACGGAAAACGAAATTTTTCCGGACGCGGCCCCCGGCGACGCCGGCAGTCCGCGCGCAATGGCGTCGGCTTGCACCGACGGATCGATCATCGGATGCAGCAGCTGTTCGAGCTGCGTCGGTTCCACGCGCATCACCGCCGTTTTTTCGTCAATTATGTCCTCATCCACCATTTCGACGGCAATGCGGACAGCGGCACGCCCTGTGCGCTTACCGGTGCGCGTCTGCAGCAGCCAGAGGTGACCGTTCTGCACCGTGAATTCCAGATCCTGCATATCGCGGTAGTGAGACTCCAGACGCTGGTACACGTCGACAAGCTCGGCGTACACGCCGGGCATGACCGATTCGAGGCTTCCCGGCGTCCCGTTTACGGGAAGGGGCGTGCGGATACCGGCCACGACGTCTTCGCCCTGCGCATTGACGAGGTATTCCCCGAAAAAGTGCTTCTCGCCCGTAGACGGATCGCGGGTAAACGCGACGCCGGTCGCGCAGTCATCGCCCATATTGCCAAACACCATTGTCTGCACGTTTACCGCCGTACCCCACTCGTCGGGGTACCCGTGCATCGCGCGGTACGATACCGCACGCGGGGAATTCCATGACCGGAATACCGCAGCGATTGCACCCCACAGCTGCTCGCCGGCGTCCTGGGGAAAATCCTTTCCGGCATGGTCACGAACTACGGCCTTGTATTCGTCGATCAAGGTCTCGAGCTGTCCGGCATCGAGGCGACGGTCCTCATTTACACCGGCCCGGTTTCTGGCCGCCGCCAGCTTTTCTTCAAAATGCTCTGTGCTCACTCCCATCACGACATCGCTGTACATTTGAATAAAGCGGCGATAACTGTCGAACGCGAACCGGGGATTTCCGGTGCGCGCAACAAGCCCCTTCACGGTTTCGTCGTTAAGACCCAGATTAAGCACCGTGTCCATCATGCCCGGCATCGACGCGCGCGCGCCCGAACGCACCGACACAAGCAATGGGTCGTCCACATCGCCGAACCGGCGACCGATCGTTTTTTCGAGCCGCGCGATACTTTCTCTTACATCGTTGGCCAGGGAGTCCGGATACGATCCATCGTGTTGCATAAAATAAGTGCAAACTTCGGTGGTTATGGTAAACCCGGGCGGAACGGGAATTCCGATGCGTGTCATCTCCGCTACATTGGCTCCCTTGCCCCCGAGAAGGTTGCGCATGTCGGCCCCACCCTCTGTTTCACCGCTTCCAAAAAAATACACATACTTATCGGACACGAACTCCACCTTCTTTCGCACTGCAATTTTTCCACCCGACTCCGGCTGCCGGACGGATCCCCCGGCGATCAGTCAATTGGCTCCACCACCGCTCGGGCCACATCGAGCGTGCCCGCGCTTCCCCCGGCGATCAGTCAATTTGCTCCACCACCGCTCGGGCCACATCGAGCGTGCCCGCGCTTCCCCCGGCGTCGTACGTCCGGTGGGCGCCCTCGGCAATTACTGTGGTGATGGCGTCATCGAGCGCACGCATGCGGCGCCCTTCGCCGAGCCAATCGAGCATCTGGCGTACGGACAATATCATGGCCATCGGGTTGACTTTGTATTGACCGGCGTATTTCGGGGCCGACCCGTGGGTGGGCTCGAATATGGCAAGGGCGTCGCCAATGTTTCCCGAGGACGCAAAACCAAGTCCGCCGACGAGCTGTGCGCATTCGTCGGAAATGATATCACCGAACAGATTGGAAGTAACGATCACATCATACTGGTCAGGATTCTTGAGTAGCCACATGGTCATCGCATCTACGTTTGCCGTATTCCATTCCAGATCGGGGTATGACTTCGCCACCTCCTCCGCTTCTTCCAGGAACATGCCTCCCGTACAACGCAAGACGTTGGCCTTATGCACCACGGTTACCCTGTGACGATTGTGATCCCGCGCCCACCGAAATGCAGATTCCAGAATGCGGCGACAACCCTTGCGTGTAAATACGCGCATCGAGATCGCAACGTCTTCTTCGCGATATGCGTTCAGTTCCTCCAGGCTTCGAAGTGCGTCGGGAAGCGGGTAAAACTCAACTCCCGCGTAAAGTCCTTCTGTATTTTCACGAAAAACCACGAGATCGATGTCATCCCGGTAGTTCAGCGGATTTCCTTCGTAGGCTTTGCACGGCCGCAAATTGACGTAGAGCTGGAAGAGGCTGCGCAATCGCACGATGGGGCTTCGATACCCTTTCACATGCGGCTTCGAGGTGATCGCTCCAAACAGCGCACAATCGGATTCCGCAAGGATATCTATCGTTGCCTGCGGCAGTGCGTCTCCGTATCGTTCCCAGCACGTCCATCCGATCTCGGCATTGACGTAATCCGCATCGAGTGCGAGCTTGTCGAGCACAATTCGAGCAGCCTCCATCACGTCGTTGCCAATTCCGTCACCTGGCATCAGGCAGATTCGATACTTTGCCATGGTCAATCCGTCCTTCGCCGCATCGTCGGGGAATCGATCGGCTCTATTCCCCGATCTGCCAGAAGCCGTGGGATGTCGAGAAACGTGTCGGCGACGAACGCGCCGCCGCGTTCGAGTGCGTCGATCTTACTCCGGGCCGTACCGAGTGCTCCCTCTACGATAGCGCCCGCGTGCCCCATGCGTTTGCCGGCGGGCGCAAACCGGCCACCGATCATCGCGATTACCGGCTTCCGCATACACCCGATAACCTCCGCGGCCTGTTCTTCGTACACCCCGCCGATCTCGCCCATCATCACGACGGCCTCGGTATCATCGTCCTCATCGAACAATTCGAGGATCTCGGCGAATGTACTTCCCAGAACAGGATCTCCACCGAGTCCGACGCAAGTAGTCTGTCCATACCCCGAGCTGGTCAGCGTGTCGGCTACGTAGTAGGTGATACTCCCCGATCGCGAGATGGTGCCCACCTTGCCCGGCGCGAACGCGATTTCGGGCATGATACCGATATTCGCCTGACCGGGGCTGATGACACCCGCGGTGTTTCCTCCAACAACGATCGTCCCGGCCTCCTGCGCCTCCCGCCGGATGCGCAACATGTCCTGCACCGGGATGTGTTCGGGAACCACGATGACCACCGCCACACCGGCGCGAATCGCCTCAATCGAAGCATCGAGAACCGCGGGCGCGGGCAGGAAAATTACAGAAGTATCCGCGCGGGTGTCCCGAACGGCTTCCACTACGGTATCGAATACGGGTACCCCGCACACGTTTTCCCCACCCTTGCCAGGCGAAGTGCCCGCGACAATACTGCTTCCATACGCGAGCATGCGCTCGGTATGGAAACGACCCGCCCCTCCGGTTATCCCCTGCACGAGTACTCTGGATTTCTTATCGACTAAAATCGCCATGATCGTCGGGTACCTCAGCGAACATTGCGCGAAGCCGCGATTTCCACAGCCTGCTTCACCACATGTTCGATCGGTGTTTCAATTCCACAAATGCTGACTTCGCGGAAAAGTTTCGGCGTCTGCTTCCTGGCTTCATCGAAAAGCCGAACTCCCTCCTGCCACATGTTCCCCGTCATTCGCATCACAATCGGCTTTGATAGTCCGTTCTCGCGCAGAAACTTGATCACACCGGCGGCAAAATCATCGCAACGCGAAATTCCGCCAAACCGTGCGCCGAAGATCACACGAACCGACGGATTTTCGTCAAGCAACACCAGCATACGCGCGATGCGTTCGGGTGATGGCCCCCCACCACTGTCCATGAAATTTGCGGGACGCCCTCCATACTGCACCACAAAGTCGTTCCCCATAATTCCAAATCCGGCGCCTCCCGGGAACATCCCGATATCACCGTCGAGATCGAGGTATGGTATCTTCCACTCGCGCGCCTGTTTTTCGCGAGGTGTCATCTCTCCTTCTTCGTGACGATCCTGCAACTCCAACCCGGAAAGCGCCGGCTGTCGAAACAGTGCGTCGTCGTCCACGCTCATGCGGGCGTCGGCGGCAACAACATCACCCGCCGTCGTGATGACCAGCGGATTAATCTCCACAACCCTTGCATCGTAGCGCCGGAACACACCCACGAGCGACCGCGCGATCGCGGCGAACTGCTTCAGCGATTTCCCGTGCAGCCCGATCGCTTTGCCGAGCGACACGGCGAGAAACGCGTGAAAGCGTGCGTCGGCGTCGAGGTCACAACGCACCACGTTGTCCGGGTTGTCGGTTGCCGTCGTTTCGATATCCACGCCACCGCGAGACGACGCCATTACCGTCTGCGTATAAATCGTTCGATCGATTGTAACGCCCAGGTACAATTCGCTTGCGATCGATAGCTTCGGGGCGATGAGCACCGCTCCAACCGGATACCCGTGGATCGACATGGCCAGGAGGCGGGAAACGTGCTGCAGGGCCTCACCGCTGTTGCCGGCGGTTAGAATCCCCCCGGCCTTCCCCCTCCCACCGGTGAGCACCTGCGCTTTGAGCACTACGGGAAACTCACAATTGCGCAGCGCCTCTTCGGCTTCCTCCACCGTGTAAATGAGTCGCTCATCGGGGCATGGAATGCCGCCGCCCTGGAGCAATTTCTTCGCTTCATGCTCGTACAGTCTCACGTTCACGCTCCCAGGCCACGCGGCCCGTCGTCTCCAATACAACGGCAGCACCCTGGGCGGGTGCCGGACACGGCAGGACTATCGTTCGGAAGGCGGCTGCCACTCGAGATGGCGCGATCAGGAAACCACACGTGCCCCCCGGGGGTCAAGAGAATCCACGAGGTTGCACGTGCACGTATTCCGAAGGGCCGGATCAGGGCGATTTGGGGAGCTGCCACTCGTCAACGAGGATCCGATCGAGCAGGACCTTGACTTGACCGGGTCGGAAGAAGAACGGTTCGAACGCAAGGAACGCCGATGGGGCCGGAATCGCCCCTGCCCCATTCCCTATTACATCCGCGTTGGTCGATGACCAAAAACCAACGGGCGCCCTGTAGATCGGGGACGAGGCGTCGAGACAACCGAGTCCGTAGAACGGATGAAAACACGGGCGCGGCATGGTGGAATCAAAATACAAACAGAAGTCGAAGTACGGCGGATTGTACAGTTCCACGTTCAATCCCTGGTTTTCATAAAAACGTCCGGTGGACGCCACTTCGTCGCGCAAATCCAGTTCCGGCATTGTCGGATCGAGCGGAAGTGCCTTGCGCATTCCGTCGAGCTGAGGATTGATCCTCCGGATCAATTTTACGCCACAACCGTTCTTCGATTTGTTTCTCAGGTTTGCAAACGAGGTGGCGACAACGTCGAGCACGTCCACGCACGCATCATCATAGGCGAACGAACGGTCTCCCACGAAATTCCCGGCGTCGATCTGGTTCGAATAGTGGCCCGTCTGATTCCCCTCGAGTTCGTACAGGAACAAGAACGGAAAGCGCGGCGACGTACCAAGAAAGTCCAGGTTGATTACCTGCGAAAGCGGCTGCTCCCCACATAGCAGGAGATGGCCGCCGGCGCGCACAAACAGGGACAGGATGTTGGGCTGTACCTTGCCGCCGGAAGTGTTGTTCTTCGTGGGGTCTTTCGACCGGAACTTCACCAGATCGTAGAGAAGTGGTCGTGAATCGAGCGCTTTCCCGTAGCCGCCGTATGTATCCCAAATCACGGACTTATATCCCGCAAATTTCGTGATGCTCAAACTCTGTCCGGCTTGTACCCCGAGCACATCGGACACCGGATTGAAACCCGCGATATCCGATAGCACGTTGAGCCAGAAGTCGTCATGCTCCTGGTCATTCGGCAGTGCGCCCCGTGTCTGAACCAAACCCGAACCGCCCGGTTTCTCGAAATAGTCATCCACTAGCAGAAGGTCACGATCCATCGTGAACTCTATAAAGTTGATCTTTACCTCGATACGCGATCTGGCACCCGAATTATCGATGACTTCCACGTTGAACGTGTGCGAACCAAAAAAGAACTGGCGGGTGGGCGAAATGATTTTCGTCGCGGTGAAAGGTGTAAAATCCACTTCCCACTGCGAGTCGACCGACAGGTCCGCTATGTCCCACCCGTACCGATACCCCGATACGATTCCCCCGTACGATTCCGCCGTAGCCTGCCACTGGAACTTGATTGGAACTCCCGCCGGCAAGTCCACGATAATGACGGGCGTATTTTCTATCGACGTTCGGGCGGTTCCGATGAACTCGTTAAATACGTCGAGTTGTGGTCCCGACCTTCGTTTCGACACAAGAACGCGACGTACATTAAAATTTTCGTCAAAAACGGGCGTCACCGCGCCTGCCTCGTCCTTCGCCTGGACGGCAAACACGTATGTTCCAAAATCCGTCGGCGGCGTAGTCCACGACTTCCCTGAATCTCCACCCGCACGGTAATAGTGCCACGTCGACCATTCGTCAGATTCCGGGTGCCTCCGAACCCAGTCGATTGCTCCTGGATAGTCGCTTCCGGTCACCGGGTGGAGAATCCAGCGCACCGAGTCCGGATCTTGTTTTTCCAGCAGGGAATTCACGTAGTCGGTAGCCTCCCACTGATACGTGGTGATGCCTGGAACGATCGCCGGTGTGAGACCATTTTTCTTCGGAATTTTTATTTTAATCTTCGGCGAAAGCGTCCACGCCGTGAACGATCGATACGCAGGAACACGCGAGCGGGCACCTTGATTGTCCACAGCGCGAATGAAAAATGTGTGGGAGCGTTCAAAACGCGAAATGAGACTGGTTGTGGACGAATCAGCCAGCTGGTCTGCAGTGAACGTAAATGTGGAATCGTTCGCCAACACCGTATGCCATTTATCAGCACCCGTCGTATCGATTGGATCGAACAGGCCATTGGTATTATTGCTTATCGCGTATTCATAATACGCGATTTCTCCGTCGGGATCCCATCCACCCCAGAACAAATGCAGGCGGTAATGACTTTGCGTCCCCTCGGGGGGTGCACTCGACAACCACACATTGGGCGCCATATTGGCAACGGGCTGGCCAGAAATTGAATTGTTCGAACAAGCACCCATCGCGATGAGCGTGGTCGCCATGAGTGCCCACACGCAATACCGAATGTACCGAACGCGCTGGCAGGAACCCATGGCGATTCTGGATGATGCGAAAATTGAATGTCTCACGCAAATCTACCGAATAATAACCAGCCGTCCGAACACCCCGCTACCATCGGCGACCTGGACGCGATAGATGTATACTCCTGAAGTCACCGGTTCGTTCCCGAGATTGCGCCCATCCCACTCTACGTTTCCGAGTGCCCCCCTGTGCGTTGTCTTGTACACGAGGTCGCCGGCAACCGTATATATTCTCAATTCGGAATTCTGCGGGACGTTTACGAACCGAATTCTATTGTCTGGGAAATTGTGGTAATTGGCCCGCGTAAGTCGACTGCCCCCCGTTCGAAACGGATTGGGCACGGCATAAACGCGCCGCAGCACGTTCTGGGCATTCACTTCGAGCTTGATCGGTCGGAGGATTTCCGGGCAATCCACCGGACGGCCGAGTTCCACGAAGCAGTTGTCGACTTTCTGGAGTCCCTGACGTCCCGATGATGGATCAAATCCACGGTCGAACGTAGTAACGGCATAGTAATACGTAAAGCCGTTGAAGGCGTTGCAATCGAACCACATGAACTGTTTGTCGGTGAGCGGCACGTTGACGCTACTACCCAGGCAGTCAAAAGATCCGAATGGCGAGAACCACGTCAGGGAGTCGCGCAACGTGGGAAGAAGGCTGTACAGATAGAGACTGTCGGGAAGGCTTCCCCCCGTACGTCTTCCAAGAAACGCTTCCTCCTTGGAAATTTCCCCGACAATTTCGAGATCACTGCCATCTTTTCTCAAACCACGCCAAATATGGAACCCCTCGAAATCTTCGACAGCTATATTGAACCCGCCCTGCTGGTCGACAATGCCGGGAGACATCGCTACAGAAAGCCCAAAATCCAATTGTTCGTTCCCGACGGTGCGTTGATCATCAAATAGCAGTGTTACATAGGTGCCCGGAACATACGCGCTGCCCACGTCCAGTATCCCCGTCAAATATTCTTCTCCTCGAACCGAATAGGAAATATGCAGCGGCGCTGCCTGTCCCACCGTGCCCTGGTCAAGCGCACGAAAACTGATGCGACGATCCTTGTCGCCGGTGTACGGGCCCCGGGTGGATGGAAGTGCCAACTGGGCGGCCGGCGTGTTGACGCGCCACCCGGTTGTATCGGGCTGGTGTACGAACGTGGCAACACTGTCGGAAGGATCGTCCCACGTCATCCATACAATGAACCGCCGGAGTACGGGCTGGAACTCGCTCCAAACCGTAAAATTATTCGGCTGCTGCAGCTTCAGCGAGTCCGGGGCGATCTGAGCCCTGACGGGTGACGCAACGAAAGTCAGGCCGACGGCAAGTGCGCAGCCCGCCCCCCCGGCCACGAACCATTTCTTCAAACTCAATTTACCCTCCTGGCCGCGATTCGTGACTTACTTCCGCGGCAGTTGCCACTCGTTGAACAATATGTATTCGATTCCCGGTTTCACCTCGGACGGGTTGAAATACACGGGAGGGAACCCGAACACAACGCTCCTGGCGCCGACCGCTCCAGGGGCCTCGGACACTCTGTCGGCAAACGTTGACGTCCAGAACGCGACCGGCTGACCGAATGTCGGCTCCGTCTGATCGAACGCGTACAGGCCATAGATCGGTTGGAAGCAGTTTCGCGACGCCACCGCATACAGACAGTTGTCGAAGAAATACTGCGGGTTGTACACCTCGGCATCGTACCCGGCCGCGTTTGGCGCGTGGGCCTTGTTCGGACCGGCGGTTTCGGGCCGAAGAGTCAAACGCGGAAAATTTGGATCGATCGGGATCGCTTCACGCATCCCGTCATCGTGAGGCGGGTTCCCGTCCGCCTTCCGAAGGTCGACCACATTACATACCGTTCCTTTGACCCGTCGGCTTGTAAACCCGAGGATGCCGTAATCAATCGTTTCCAGGCACAGATCACGGTAGGCAAATGAAATGTCTCCGATCGGATTGTCGGTTGTGTACGTTGACGTATTTTTTTGTCCGCCTTCCTGATCGTAAAGTGTCATGAATGGATACTGTACCCCGCCGGCGAGTCCACGACTTATCGAGTTCTGAACCGGGTGACGACCAGTGATCATTACGTGTCCGCCGGCGGCCATGAACAGCGATAACAGGTTGGGGCGCCGCTTGCCACCTCCGGCGAGGCCGCCGGGCGGGGGATTTTTCTGTCGATACTGAATGAAGTCATAGAGCAGCGGCAGCTGGCTCAGATCCTGCGTGCCTTTGTCACTGTACACTTCCCAGATGATCGAGCGATAGTCGGCCACCGTGGTCAGTTTAAGGTCGCCGCCACCGGTTACCTCGATCTGATCGATGTCCGGATTGAAACCGGCAACATTGTCGAGCATGTTTGCCCAGAACTGGTCGTGCTCGGCATCGCTGGGCAGAATACCGCGCCCCACGGGGTTGTCCCACCCCGCCTGGGAAAGGTCCTTGTCCGTTGGGAAATCATCGATCAAAAGCAGGCTTTTGCGCATCGTAAACTGTACGAAGTTAATCTTAAACTCCGCACGCGAGCAGAAGCCCGAATTGTCGACTACTTCCACCGTGAATGTGTGCGTGCTGAAGAAAAACTGGCGTGTCGGCGACTTGATTACCGTCGACGTAAATGGCGTGAAATCTATTTCCCACTGCGACGGATCGCTGAGATCCGCAATGTCCCACCCGTACCGATATCCGGACACCACGCCACCATAACTTTTCGCGTCCGCTGACCAGGAGAACTGGAGGGGCACACCGGCCGGGAGATCGACAATGACGATTGGCGTCGTACACGTAGACGTCAACACCGATCCAATAAAATCATTCTTTACGGTAAGGCTCGGCCCCGATGACCGACCAGACACCAGAACGCGGCGAACGTTCGACTCTTCGTCAAGAACGGGCGTAACGGCTCCCGCCTCGTCCTTCGCGCGTATTGCAAAAATGTAGTTACCAAATTCCTTGGGGTTGGTTGTCCAGAAATGACCCGAGTCACCCGGCAATTTGTAATACTTCCAGGGCGACCATTCTTTTTCCGACGCCGGATCCGTGCGTAGATAATTGATTGTCTTCACCCACCGGTCATTGAACGGCTTTGTGCTCACCAGTGCCCACTGTACAGACTCCGGATCCTGCTGGGAAAACTCATCGCTCACAAAGTCAGTCGCCGTCCACTGAAATTTCGTGATGGGCGGCACGAGCGCCGGGTTCAATCCATTGCGCACCGGTGTGTTAATAGTGACGACCGGCGCCAGCGTGCGGGCGGTAAACGACCGATAAGCCGGTTGACGCGACGCCAGACCTTGCTCATCCACCGCGCGGATAAAAAACGTGTGCGATCTCCGAAATTCCGCATCCGGAACCGTTGTATTCGTGTCGACCAACTCGTCTGCCGTGAAGGTCAGCGTTGTATCGTTTGCGTACACGCGGTGCCACTTGTCCGATCCCACGGTATCCGCGGGGTTGAACGGCCCAGTTCCGTTGTTGGTTATCGCGTATTCGTAATATGCGATCTCGCCATCGGGGTCCCATCCCCCCCAGAACATGTGCACCGTGTACGTATCCACAGATCCTTCGGGAGGGGCTCCCGAAAGCCAGACGTTCGGCGGTTGGTTTTTCTTGAGTGTTCCGTTTCGGGAAGTGGAGGCGCAACCCACCGTCAGCGCAATTGACGCAAACAGAACAGCACAGCGCTCGACCAACTTTTTCGTGAACATGGTGCGACTCCCTTCAGCGAACCATCCGGAAGTAAAACGTAGTCTGTGACCGGACGGTTACGCGGCCGAACTGCGCGGTGGGGTACGAATTCTCGAGCTGCTTATTCCCGTTGAGGAATACATATTGGTCGAACGACGGTTCATCGGTCGCCGTATCCCGTCCCTGAACAAGAACGGTCAGGGTCTTGTCCAGATATCCCGGCAGCGCGGCAAACACCGCGTCGCCCTTAATGTCGGTGATCGGGTAGAGGAATCTGACTTCAAATTTGTCGTCGAGCTGGTTGAGCGCAAACCCCGCCACCCACGTGGCGCCGGCACGCGCAAGGGGCCACTCGGTCTGCGCTGCCCCGCCAAAACCGGTGTAAACCCGGTATCGCCACGCCTTAACGCCCGACCCGTCAGGGTCCAGCGGATTGTCGTGACCCATCGCTTTAATCGACCACGAAAACGTCTTGAACCGACGGACGTTCGAAACATCGGACAAATCGAATCCCGAATCGGCGGGAGCCCACCAGTTCCACGTCAATGTATCCAGGATCGCAGGGTTTACCACGCTGCCATCGTAGTTTTCGATCGACGACGAGTCCAGCGTCGGGTCGAAATTCCCAACGACGGGAACAGTCGCCGGTGTGCCGTCGGCAGTCCCGTTCTCGTCAATTGCACGCACGAAAAAGTTATATTCCACGGTTCCAATATTGACCGTATTCGAATCGGATGCCGACAGCAAATCCGTATTCTGCACCGACGACCGGGGCAACCAGGCGGACCCGGCGAACGACCCCCTGCTGGCCGCCGATACGCGGTTGTACCGAACCTGAAAATTGATGCACCGATCGGGATTGACCTGCGGCGGCGCGCACAGGCTTGAATCACGCGAATCATCCCAGCCCGAGTAGTCTATGCGCAACCAGCTCTGGTATGGAACCGTGTCGGGGATTGCGTCCTGAAAATCTACGGCTCGGGAAAACACAGTCTTGTTAATCGTGTAATTGTTCTGCACGTGCTCAATTCGTGTATCGGGGTCGAAATTGACTACGATTTCGGCAACACCCTCAGTAAACCTTCCCGCATCGACGGGGCTTTCCGCGTTCGCGTCGTCGCGGCACTGCGCGGACAACCGGAATACCCCCGCCGGGATCGGATCGGCCACCGTGTTGATAAAAGCGCGTATCGTATCGCCGAGATCCTCGGTCCAATCGCCCGCGCCCGGAATCGTCACAGTTGCCGCAAGCGGACGAAACCGGTACGCCCGCACCTGTCCGTTGGTCGTCGTACCGTGATAGCTCAACGCAAACGGCCGGTACATGCCGACGGTATCCTCAGGGACAGCCAGGTGAACGTACGGCTTCGACACTCCGTTTATGTGGGAAGTAAACTGTATACGCGGGAGTTGATCGATTGTCGCGATAAACTCGATCGCCGCCGGCGATTTATCCATGCTCCCGTTGTCGTCGATTGCCGCGATGTAAAAGGCCTGGCGATTTTTTTTTACCCCGACTCCACCCACATCCTTGAACGCGGTAAACGAAAAGATCGAGTCGGTGCGGGTTGTAAAGTGTCCTGTACGCAAATCGGTCAACCGCTCCGCCGGGTTCCATGACAGGTCGCCGATAACGAGCGTGTCCTGGATCGTCCAGATGTACTTTACCACCTCGCCATCGTTGTCTCGCCCTCTCCAGTACAGGTGCACCAAATATTCATACTCGCTGGAATCCGGCGGCGCGTTCCAGAGCACCGTGTTCGGCCTTTCGTTACGGTCCACAAGGGTGGGGCCATTGCGACGACATGCGCCAAACAGGATGAGCAGGCACAGCGAAAGCAAAAAAAAGCCCTGCTTCCACATCTTCATTCAGTGTGCTCCTTATCAAGTGTCCGGGGCGAAATGACCGAAATACTCTGTATGATGGGGGCTGCGTGAAGCCGTTGAAATATAAGGCACTCGCAAAGCGACTGTCAACCCCAAAGCCGTTGTCGCGCGGCATGTAACTGGTTTTGCGGCAACGAGATGAAACGCAGAGCCCACCTGCGCACCAAAACCCACACATTCAGCATATGGAGTCGGAAACCCCGCGGGTTTTACCCGCGGAAGGGTCAAGAAATATGTGCACGCGCCGTAGCTTCGGAGCGTTTCGGGATCGCGCTGTGAACATCGCACTCCCCCCGGCCAGACCGGGTGCCAACGGGAAGGGGCCGCGTCCCCATGGACGCGGCCCCTGAAACTCCCACCTCTCGGGCAGAAGAAGTTCACAAAAACCGATGACTACTTCAGAAGCACCATCTTCTTGGTCTGCGTGAAATTCTTCGAGACGAGTTTGTAGAAGTACACACCGCTCGACACCGACTGTCCGGCGTTGTTGCGGCCGTCCCACTGCTGCTTGTACGAAACGCCCGGCGCCCGTACATCGTTCACCAGCGTCTTCACCAGCGCACCAGCCACATTGTAGATTTTCAGGCTGACGTGCGATTTCTCGCGCAGCGAGAAGCTGATGGTTGTCTGCGGGTTGAACGGGTTCGGGTAGTTCTGGCTCAAGCTGTTCCGGAACGTGTTCGACACGACAGGTGTCGCCACACCGGTACCCTGGCTCAAGCACTGGAACACATGCTGGAGATGCGTCGTCCGGGCCGGAACGCCACCACTAAGCCCCGCGTCGCGGATATAGTGGAAGCTGGCACCTTCGAGGAGCACCACCGCCGTGTCGCCCTGGGCGTTCACTGTAGTCTGCGAGATCAATGAACCGCCACTGGGGCCACTGCCCACATACGACATCTGCAGCTGGGCTGAGCCCGTCGGCGTAAGCACGTCGAAGTCGTTAATCAACGGGCATCCGCCGAAATAAACCAGCGTGTCACCCGCGAAACAACCGGACGGATCACCGACGCCGAGCGGCGAAATATCGCCGACCTGGCCGGCCGCACGGTGATCGCCGCTGGCGAGCGTGTGCGTGATGAACGCAAAGAGAGCCGGACCGGAACCGGCCAGGCCGGTGCCGCTGTTCCATGTCTGAGCGATGTCATCGCCAGTGAGGTACAGACCGACCGGCTGCGTCACCGATTGATCAAGGAACGTATCGAGCAGGAACGCATCATTCGATTTCTCGGGGTTACCCGTTCCATCGCCGATGAGCCCGATGCTCAGATCACCCGTGCTCCAGATGATCGTCTTGTACGTGCCAATGACCTGCTGGAAAACATCCTGAACACGCGATCCAGGACGGTTCGCCACTCCGGACGACGGACCACGGATGTCGTAACGGTCCGGGTTCACAGAAGTACCGCTAAACGCCGAATCGAAAAACGGCTGCGCTCCGCGGCCGTCCATGCCATCGACATAAAGGATGTCACTGTTCCCCGTCGGGAGAATCGTGAACTCCATGGGATTGTTGAACACCGTCATATCGGTGGCCGCGCTGTTCCGCGAATAGAAGTTCGTGTTGCCCGCTGAATCCGTTGCGGAAAACACAAACCAGGTAACATCACCGGCCGTGAACAGACTGTCGTTCAGATCGATGCAGTACTGATCTGCAACCGGAGTCGTACCACCGGAGCCACCAAACGACGTGTCCATGCGGAGGATCGTCCAGGTATGCCCGTTGATCACCGCAGAGCCGGTTACCGGCCAGCGCGCGGCATCATCGGTCAACACATTGCCGGTCTTGGCATTCGCCACACCGTTGGTGGTGCTGTACACGTAGCAATACACCGCAGCGCCACCGAACGTGGGATCGACACCGAGTCCGTTTACCACGTCGCTGACATTCGCTACCGCGGAGTCACCCGGCAACAACGTCGGGCTTGACGATGCCGTGATGTCCTGGGCCATGTCCACCCGGGCCGTTCCAGTAAGTGTCCCGTCGGCCGGGAAGTTGTCCTGGAACAAACCGATATCACGCACCGAGAACTGCGGACCGGTCGTCGCGATACGATAGACATTGACGTTGTCGATCAACGGAGCATGGCTGTGACAGGCGCCGGTGCCGTAGACACCGCACCAGACACCGCACATGTCAAGCGCACCAAACGAGACCTGAATATCCGTCGCACCCGGTTCCACCAGGTCACCAAACGGCTGGCTTGACTGCACGAGCCAGTCTTTCTGCCCGCCGTAGTACACGAAGTTACGATCCTTGAACCCACCGGCACAGCCGGCCACGATGGAACGCACGTGCCACTGGTAGAACTGCAGGTTGTCGAGTGCCAGATCCCGGTAGGCGTCAAATGTAAGCGAGAAGCTTGCGCCCGTGCCGACCAGCGGGATATTCGGAGATATCACCAGGTTGTCCAGATACTGCCCGTCGGCATTACCAAAGGGCATCGCCGTTTGACCCGGGAAACCGCCGCACGCATAGTTGTACGTGGAGCCGGTGAACCAGTTCCATATACAGCTGATGTTGTCGAAGCAAGGGTCTTCCTGAATCATCTGAAGTCCGGATAGCAGCCCCGAGAAATCGCCGTACCCCGGAGGCGTGCACGACTGCCAGTTGGTTACCGATGTAGCGCCCACGGCAGCGCCTTCGAAGTTTTCCAGCGGAACTACGTTGCCGCCGGAATCGTTGACACTCAGGCTGTCAAGGACGATGCCGCCGTTGGTATCCCACAGACCGTCCTGGTCGGACCAGGCTCCATCCGAGGTAAAGTGAATACGAACGCGCATCGACGTCCCGTGCAGCGAATCCGGAACCACGAACGCTCCCACGCCGGAGCTCGCCCCGGTAAGGAAGTCCGTAGCCGGCGCACCAGCAAGGAACGTGTCGGCCTTGACCGCGACCCAGTTGTTGTCGCACTGGTCGACTTCGACGTGGGTGCCGTCATATCCCGGCTCACTGTCCCACGACGCTTTCATGCCGATCGTCACACCGGTGCCAACGGTCAGGCAGTTCGTGGTGCAGAAGGCCTGGTTCCAGCCGTTTCCGTAGCCAGGCATCGTTGCATAGCCACACATTGCAGCGAGCTCGTCGCCCTTCTGCCCGCACCAGAGCGATTTTGCGCCTCGAGCGCCGCATACGCCGACAAACCCGACCTCCCGAAGTCATCGACATGGAACAAGTCGCCCAGCTGCGCCGTCTGGTCAGTACTCGTCCAACCCTGCACATCGCAGCCACCAACCATATTGTCAAACGTGTACGCCGCAAGAACGGTCGTACCGGGGGCAGCCGCCCGGAACAGCCCGGACTGGTTGCGGAGCAGTTTGTCCACACTCTTCGAATCCAGCGAGGTTGTTGAATTCGTGCTCATCTGCGGTCGAAGCGCACTGCTCCTGTCCGTGGTCGCATTCTTTGCCATTGCCAGTGAAGCCACCAGCGAAAGACACACAATGAGACTCAACGAGACTAGCAAAGTCTTTCTCATACGTATTCCCCCATCGTTGCTAAGAAGGAATTTGAATACGCGAAACCCAATTTAATCGTCCCACCGCACGCGCGGCAAAACGGACGGTACTAAGGCTAAGGGGGTTGATGACACTGAAACGACTTCTGCGCACCTCCTTCAATGTCCGTTCCAGGAACAGGCCACTGCGAACCGTCGGTCGATTACAGGTGTCGGGTAAACGCTTAACACCAACGGTGATCGGCAAAACACAGGCACCAAACTACATGCCCACTACGTAAAGATGAAGTCACGCAAGGGTCGTGGCGAGCTGTCGACCCGCCGCGCATAACCCTATTGCCCCTAGTCCGATAAGGGATAGTAGCACAGGGACAGGAAGATGTCAACCCGTACGGTTTGAGGAATTTGCACAAATCGTAGTGTATATCGGTCCACCGGGGTCGTTGCGAACTCGGGCGGGCCGGACCGATCGGCCATCCACGTCGGAGGGGAAAAAAGGGATGAAACGCCCCCTTGCGCCTGCGAGCCACCCAACCCCACCGGCCCGCACGGAACTGCGGATCGCCGCGATTCAGTCCGCCGGGCCTTCCACGATTCGCGAAAAATCTGCATAGCGCGAGAACACCGCATGGATCGCTCCCAGGAGCGCGTGGCGGTTGCGGCGCACGGGTTGGTCGTCACAATTGACCAGTACCGCATCGAAAAATGCATCAATGGGTCCGGAAAGGCGGGAGAGAACCGTCAGCGTGTCGGCAAATGAACGGTCGCCCTCGGCCGCGCGCAAGTCGGCAAGTGAAGACCGAACGGTTCGGTAGAGCATCCCTTCGGCATCGTCGGCGAACAGGTCCGCGCGGACCCGCGCCAGCGCACCCGGCCGGCCCGCGGGCAATTCCTGCGACGAAGCGCCCAGCGCCGCCTCGATCGCCGGCCACCCGGCGCCGGCTACGCGCTGGTCGGGACCGAGGATATTGCCCACTCGTTTCGCTCCGGTCACCAGGCGCTCAAACACCGTGTCGTGGCGCCGGCGTGTCATCTCGGCGCCCTGCCGCCGCGCCAGACCCGGCCGCGGCCAGCGCACGGCGCTCACCGCTGCCGCCACATCGTAGGGCACACGATGGTCACGCAGATATCCGTCCACGCGTGCGCGCAGAAACTCCACCACTTCGTCACGCACCCCTGCGTCAGATAACGCGTTGTCCCCGGGCGCGCCTTTTTCGGGGTCCGGGTCGGCGGTCTTCCGGTATGCGGCCAGCGCCGTGTCGATAAGTACATCGAGCCGCACACCCGGCTCGCCATCGAGCAGACGGAGCAACCCGTTGGCGGCCCGGCGCAGAGCGTACGGATCCTGTGAGCCCGATGGCTTGAGTCCGGCGAGGAAACACCCGCAAATCGTGTCGATTCGATCGGCCACGCCGATCAGGCAAGCCAGATGGGAGCGTGGCACGCGTTCGTCGGGAGTGCGCGGCCGGTAATGGTCGCGAATGGCCGTCACGACCTCACGCGCTTCCCCGGCGTGCCGCGCGTAGTACGACCCGATCACTCCCCGCAACCGCGTGAACTCCTTGCCATCCTTGATCATCTCGCTGGCCAGATCGCACTTGCACAGCCGGGCGGCACGGCGGACCATGCCGTCGGGATGCCGCTTTGATTCTGCAGTGTACCCATTGGCGGCCAGGGCCAGCGTCTCAATCCGCCGGGCCTTCTGCCCGATCGTCCCGAGTCTCTCGATAAAAACGATGCGGTCGAGTTCGTCGGCGAGGCGATCGACTCCGCGCGCCACGTCTTCGCGCCAGTAAAACGACGCATCTTCGAGTCGCGCCCACAGTACGCGCTCGTTGCCGCGGCGTACCACAGACGGAGCGCCCACCTTGCCGTCGGTAAATGTAATAAAGCGTGGCGCGAGGCGGCCGCGTGCGTCCTGCACCGCCACGTAGCGCTGGTGCGATCGCATAGCCGTCGTGACCACTTCCCGGGGCAGCTTGAGGTACATCGGGTCGAACGCGCCCGACAGGGGCCGCGGGTCTTCGGACATATACGTCAATTCTTCAAACAAGTCCGCGTCTTCCACAACGAACAGCTCGTTGCGCGCCGCGGCCCGGGCCGCCATGGTTTCGATCCGGTGGCGGCGAACCGCAGCGTCCGGCACCACGCCGAGTTTTTGCATTGCACTCTCCCACGACACCGCCGAGCGCAGTGCGATCGACTGGCCGCGCATCCACAGTTTTGCCCACGTGCGGTTCCCGCTTGTGACATCCGCGAAACGAAAACGCAACACGCGCGCACCGAGCATGGCGACAATCCAGCGCACCGGCCTGGCGAAGCGCGCACCCGACGGTTCCCACTTCATCGTCCGCGCAAAACGAATGGAGCCAATCACCGCGGGCAATTCCGCGCGCAACACGGTGCCCGCAGCACGACGCGGCAATCGCGTGCGCACGCCAAGATACTCGCCCCGCGGCGTATCCACTCGTTCGAGGGCGCCCACCTCGATGCCGCGCGAGCGGGCAAAGCCTTCGGCCGCTTTCGTGGGGGATCCGTCGTCCTGGAACGCCCGGGAAACGGGCGGCCCGGTCACGATTTCCTCGGCGGCGCGCTGGCGATCGGCCACGCCTTCTACCCGGACGACCAGACGGCGGAGGGTGGCAGCGCCGCCGATCGTTCCGTGATCCAGTCGCAAGCGCGCGAGAAGGTCGGCAACACCGGCGCACAACTGTTTGACGGCGGGCGCTACGTACGACGCGGGCAGGTTTTCCACCCCGATTTCGACGAGCAGACGGCTCATCGTGAAATCTCCCCATCGGCGAGCGGGAAGCCGATCGCCGCACGTTTATCGATATATGCGAGCGCCACGCGACGCGCCAGCGTCCGGATGCGCCCAATATAGCCCGTGCGCTCGGTAACGCTCACCGCGCCGCGTGCATCGAGAATGTTGAACACGTGTGAGAGCTTTACGACGTAATCGTAGGCCGGTAAAACGAGTTCGCGTTCGAGCTGCGCGATGGCCTCGCGCTCGAATTCCTGAAAGAGACGGAAGTACATCGCGGTGTCGGCTGTTTCAAAATGAAATGCTGAAAACTCCTGCTCCGCCTGGCGATTGATGTCGCCCCAGGTCAATCCGCCCCCCCAGTGGATGTCCATCACGCCGTCTACTTTCTGCAGGTACAGGCAAATGCGCAGGAGTCCATACGTCAGTTCCGCGGTAATCGGCTCCAGGTCGAGCGAACCGGCCTGTTGAAAGTATGTAAATTGCGTAATCTCCATTCCGTCGAGCCACACTTCCCAGCCCAGCCCGACGGCGCCGAGTGTCGGCGCCTCCCAGTCGTCCTCCACGAAGCGAATGTCGTGGCGCGCCGGATCCACGCCAATGTGGCGCAGGCTGTCGACGTAAAGTTCTACGACATGGAACGGCGGCGGCTTGAGAACCACCTGGTACTGGAGAAACTGCTGTACGCGATTGGGATTGTCTCCATAGCGCCCGTCGCGGGGACGCTTCGATGGCTCGACGTACGCCGCCTTCCACGGCTCCGGGCCCAGAACCCGCAGAAACGTCGACGGATTGAGAGTACCCGCGCCTACTTCTGAATTGTATGGCTGGAGAATCGCGCAGCCCTGGCTCGCCCAGAACGTCTGGAGTCGAAACAGGATATCCTGATAGCTCGGCGTGCGTCTCGATACCGACGTCACGTGGACCCCTCCCTGGGCCGACCGCGCACCCGACGGGCGCGGAACAATTCATGTAACCTGTTTGCTCAAACGAGATTCAGCGATCCGGGCAGGCTGTAACCCTGAATGTGCTCAGTATACGTCCAGTGCAACAGACGGCCCAACTCTTTTCTCACCCCCGGGTCCACCTGCGCCGACGCAAGGTCGGCCAATGGCGCGCGACAACACATCTCGAGCGTTGCGGGCAGGCCGGTCACCACATCGACCTGTATCCCGCCCGCAAGCGGGTGTTCGCGGCATCCGCCTGTTCCCTCGTGTGGGTCAAACTGCCCCCCCGCGAGCGGCCCTCCACACTGCCAGCACCCGGACAGATCGGGCAACGCACCGAGCACGTCGAGCAGCCGCGCTTCGAATGCAAGAAACAGAAAAAGCGGATCGGTCGCGTTGGGCGCGCCGAGATAATCGAGCGCCACGTCGAGTGTCGCCGCGTCAGAGGCCCCGGAGTAGCACACCGCATCGAGTAACTCCAGAGCGGCCAGGCGCATGGCCAGGGGTTCGAGCGCCGAGTGCTCCGGGGAACGGGAGAGCATCGCCGCTTCGCGCGCAAAATAGAGTGTACGATTCTCGCGACGGTAATACACCATCTCCAAATGGGTCCCGGGCTCGAGCAATCCTCTCCAGCGCGAACGCGCCGCGAGAGCCCCCTTGGCGATAAGCCGGATTTTCCCCGCCTGCCGTCCAAGGAAGACCGCGATCAAACTTGTTTCCCCACTGCGTTTGGTGCGCAGCACGATGCCGTCGTCTTTGACGAGCACAGTTGCCTCACCCGAATCGGGCCAGGTACGCGCTGGCCAGCGAAAGATAGATGGCCAGGCCAACAATGTCGTTCGAAAGCGTCACAAAAGGCCCTGCTGCAATCGCCGGGTCTACCTTCCAGCGATTGAGCAACAACGGCACCGATGCGCCCATGAACGCGGCGACGAGAACAACGCAGAAAAGCGAAACAAAAAGCAACCCTCCGAGCCCGACGTTCCGTTGCCACAACCAGACCACACAGAAAAGGATAGCCCCCAGAACAACCCCGTTGGCCAGCGCCACGGTCAATTCGCGCAGTACGCGGCGACCCACGTGCCTCAGGTCCACGTGCCCGAGGGCAATCTCGCGTACCACGACCACCGATGACTGAATGCCCACGTTGCCCGCGGTGGCCACGATGAGCGGGATGAAGAACGCCAGAACTACGAACGTCTCGAGTGCGGTCCGGTGATGACTCATCACCACCGCGTTGAGCGCTTCGCCGAGCATCGCGGCAACCAGCCAGGGCAAACGCGTTCGCGAGACACGCAGCACCGAGGTTTCTCCAAGTTCGTCCTCGGTCGTTCCGGCCAGGAGAGCGATGTCTTCGGTAGCCTCTTCCTCCATGACGTCGATGATGTCATCCACGGTGATCCGTCCCACGAGCACTCCGGCCGCATCCACCACGGGAAGTGTAAACGCATCGTACTTGCCAAACAGATTGGCTACCTGCTCCTGATCCATGTCGACGGGCACGCGAATTACGGCGGTGTCCATGGCGTCGGCCACGGGAGTGGCCGCTCGCTGCATGATTAAATCGAGTACGTTGAGCTGACCGCGCAATTCGCCGCGTTCGTCCACAACATAGATTTTCTGCAGGTTTTCCACATCGTCCGCGCCCGCGCGCACGATGTTGATCGCATCCTGCACCGTAGCGTGGAGCGGCACCGCCACCCGCTCCACTTCCATAATGCCGCCGGCCGTATCCTCGTCGAACTTCATGAGCCCTTCGAGTTCACGCCGGTCATCATCCGGAAGAAGTGCGCCGATCCGCTCGGTTTTTTCCGGCGGCAACGTAGACATCATGTCGGCCGCGTCGTCAGATGGCATTTCTCCGAGGAGATCCACGACGTCACGGTCCGAGAGCAGAAGCAGAAGCGACTGCCCCGATTGCTGGTCGAGTTCGGTCAAAACGTCGGCCGCGCGGTCGGTATCGATACGCTGGAGAATCGCGATCTGCGCGCTGCGTTCGAGCGTGCGCAGAATATCGGCCAGATCGGCGGCATGCAGGGGTTCGAGTATGGCGTCGAGGGCGGCGAGATCGCCGGATTCGATCAGTTCGCGAACCCTCGCAACATCTTCGGGACGGACTACGGTCATGCGCGCATCGTATGGGACACCGGCGACGTCAGGCAAGGGACATTCCACCGATTAAAGATACAGTCGTGGGACGCGGGTCGCGCATTTGCACCGGATTACGCGCACGGTTGCCCACACCGACCGACCGCATACAACAGACCCCCGCGGTCCGCCGCACACGCTACGGCGCGCCACTCCAGGCACACCGCCACATTACGGGCTCTACACAGCGGAGGTTGGCGCGGGTGGCGCCTTGAGATGATCGGGCACATACACGCCTCCCGAGATGACCATCTTGAGTCCCTCTTCCACATCGATGGGAACAGTTACCACATCGTCTTCGGGGACGATGAGAAGAAATCCCGAGGTAGGGTTCGGCGTCGTCGGCACGAACACACTGAGCACACGCGACCCCACCAGGTTGTCGAGGCCACGCGCCGAATCATCGGTTACAAACGCCAGCGCACGCGAGTACTCGTGCGGGTAACGAATGAGGACCACGCGATGAAACACCATACGCCGATCGGCAATGAACAGTTGGCTCAGTTCCTTAACACCGGTATAGATCCGTCGAATGATCGGTAGCCGGTAGAGAACTCGTTCGAACCTGCTGATGATTCTCCGACCGATAAAGTTTCCGGCAAATATTCCCGTCAGAAGGATCAGGAGCAACACAACCCCGAACCCTATCCCGGGCACGTCGATAGCGGGAATTCGTTGCTGCACCGGCCGCAACATGCTGTCCACCGAATGGAAAATCTTCCAGATCACCCACCACGTGACCGCGGCAGGAATAATAATCAACAGCCCGGCGATAAACCGATTGCGGATAGTTCGCACGACTAATCTCCCGTCCCTTCAGTCGCTCGCGAAAGCGCCGTCAGTCCATGGATGGCAACACGGTCAATGCGCTGCCTCTCCACCGATTCGATTACGAACCGCAGCGGGCCATCCTCCCACTCATCCCCCACGCGCGGCACCTGTCCAATCACGTGGTATAGCAGACCGCCGAGACTGTCCGCCGTTTCTTCGGGCAGGTTGAGCCCCAGAGTTTTATTGAGTTCGTCCACATGCACTTTGGCAAGACATACCGCGGAGTCATCGTCGATTCGCCGTACCAGGACGGCTTCGGTATCGAACTCGTCCTGTATGTCGCCAACAATTTCTTCCAGAATGTCTTCGAGCGTGACAATCCCCGCTGTTCCGCCGTATTCGTCGACAACAATCGCCAGATGCTGCTTGCGTGATTTGAATTCCCCGATTAACTCATCAATCATCTTGCTTTCCGGAACGAAGAACGGCTCGCGCACCAGTTTGGATATCTGGACGTCGTCACCTTCGATGATCTTGTGTAGCAGGTCCTTCGTATAAAGAACGCCTACGATCCGATCAATCGAATCGTCGTACACCGGGATGCGCGAGTGACCCGCGTCGACGACCGTATCGTACGCCTCGTCGCGATTCATCGCCAGGTTCAGCGCGACAACGTCGATGCGAGGCACCATGACCTCGCGCACACGTGTTTCCCCGAATTCCATAATAGACGACATGATACGCTGCTCTTCGTCCGCTGCCCCGCGGGACGTTTCCCCGGCGATTTCAATCTTGTTTTTCAGGGGAATGACGGGGTAGGAAATGGCCCGCGCCAGGCCGCCGCGGGGGCTGCCGTCTTTGAGCACAACCGACGCAAGCGGCCGCATCAACACAACGACGGGAACAAGAAATGCCCGAAAAATCCCAAGGAATCGTTCCGCGCCCCGGTGCGCCAGGAGTGATCCGACCGTAGTTGCAAGTAACAGCGACGCGGCAATTACCACACCCGTGCCCACATGCCCGGGCCCGGCCAGACGGGTGCCCTCCACCACGCGAAGCGCCGTAATCACCGTGGCCAGGGAACACACCGCGCGCGCAACCGCAAGGGCGATACCCGATGATGCTGGGTCGGATAGCAGAATACCGAGCCGCGCGGATCCATCGGTATCCTCGCCAGAATCCGAACCGCGCACAGATAACAGTTCCAGCGCGGTGAACGCCCCGGCATACAGGGCGAGAAGAATCGCCGAAAGGGCGAAAAAAACAAACTTCAGCGGGTCGTCCATCACATCAGATAAGGCGCGCGAGCACCTCTGCCGAAAGGAAATCGGCGAGAACGTCGCGTTCGCGGCGCTCCATTTCCAGTGCCTCGGGTTCCGTGTCGTGGTCGAAGCCAAGCACGTGGAACATCCCGTGTACACCCAGGCGCAAAAACAAATCACGCCGTGTGACGTCCAGTTCCCTGGCATCGCGTTCCAGAGTTTCCCGCGACAGATAAATTTCGCCCACCAGATCGTCGTCCGGTGTTCGTGGGGCGGCATCTTCGAGATACGAAAAAGAAATCACGTCGGTTGCGGCATCAATCCCCCGGAATTCGCGGTTGATTGTCCGAATTTGCGCGTCGTCCACAACCACCAGACCGAGCAGCCCGTCGGACGGTTGCAGATCCGACGCGATGGACGCCAGCGAAGCGGCAACCTCGTTGTCGAGCCAGTCGGCGGGGACGTCAGACTGATTCAGCGACAGATTCACTCGTTGGTCCCTGTGGATGCCCCGGCTGGTCGCCGCCGGCTGGCGCATTCTCGTCCTGCCCGGGGTAGGCAATGCGCTTGTGGTAAATGCCGGTGAGAATCGAAATAAACTTTTCCTTGATTACGTTGAGGTCACTGAGTGTCAAACCGCTGTCATCGAGTTCTCCATCGTACGCCCGCGCATCGATCAGTTTCGTGACCATGCTACGAATATTGGTCGGGGTTGGCTCCGCCAGCGAGCGCACGGCGGCTTCCACCGTGTCGGCGCACATCAACAGCCCCGTTTCTTTCGACCGCGGACGAGGGCCCGGATAGCGAAAGTCATCGCGGTTTACGCTCGAGTGCGAGTCGGTCTCCAGCGCCTTCTGATAAAAATAGGCCATCACCGTTGTTCCGTGGTGTTCGCGGATGCCGTCGATTACCACTTCGGGAAGTTTTTCCTCACGCGCGAGCTCCACGCCGTCTTTCACATGCGACACCAGAATCAGCGCGCTCATCTGGGGAGTAATTTTTTCGTGCTTGTTAAACTCGCCATTCTGATTTTCGGCGAAATATTCCGGTTTGAACATTTTCCCGATATCGTGATAGTACGCCATGACGCGCGTGCGCAATGGGTCGGCGCCAACCAGGTCGCCCACGGCATCCACCAGGTTCCCGATAAGCATTGAATGGTGGTAGGTGCCGTGCGCCTCCATGTTGAGGCGCTTGAGAAGGGGCTTGTTCAGGTCCGTCAGTTCGAGCAACGTAAACCGCGACGTGCGATTGAACAAATTTTCCAACACGGGTAACAGGAAAACTACCGCGGCCGCCGAGAACAATCCGTTGGCCACTCCCCAGAGCATGTCGCGCCCCATCACAACACTCCCACCTTCCGCCCCGAGCCCGAATGCCATCACGCCGAGCACATAGGCTACGGCGATATGCGCGAAAACCGAATACACGTGGCTGCGGGACCGCATCTTTTCTATTCCCGCCACCCCGGCGGCTCCGGCGAGCATACTCGAGAACATCACGCCCGGGGAAAACGGGGTGACCAGGGGCAGCAGTCCGGCACAGAACAGCGCGGATAGCAAGCCCAGCCGGAACTCGAACAGGGCGGTGAGGATCACGGCAACCAGCGCAACCGGTGCCAGATATGCGTTAAGATCGAAACGCACGACGATCGCGGTAAGTACCACATACAACAGCACCACGGCAAACACGGCTCCGAGCTGCCCCAATCGTGCGTAGATAATCGGGTGGAACACATAGATGTATGCACCGAACAGAAGGCAGAACAACAGCAGCCGCATTACCTCGGACGCGTACAGGCCCAACATCACGGCCGGCGACCGGGACACCCGCTGCGACGCGCGGGCCTCTTCGAGCGCGTGGAGGATACGTTCCTGTTCGTGTGTTACCTTGTCGTGTTTCCCGATAATTCGTTCATTCTTCGAGATTTCGAAGTGGTCCGGAACCTTGCTCGTTAACGCCGACCGCCTACTGTTGGTTTCGTCTACATCGAAAACCAGGTTCGGCAGGATGTGCCCCCGTTCGAGTTCGAAAAATACCTGCGCGCCTTCCCGATCGCTGCCGAATCGTGCCAGGGCTTCTTCACGAATCACCTGGTCAATCCGGCTCTGCTGAACGATGTCGGCCACCGGGCGGGTTTTTTCGTTCGCACCGTCCACAACGGTGATCTCCCGGTAACCGTTGCGGCGGATGAGCGACGCATTGTCGATTACTCCGCGCCGAAACAGCGCAAGCTGGTACTCACGAACCGCCTTATTCAATCGTCGAAGCGCGCGCGGCCGGACGATTGCGTCGAGGGCGTTGGCGGGCAGACTGGGCAACCAGCCGGCAACCAGTTCGGCACGTTTTGCGCGCGTGAGCGTGTCGATGTTCACGATTGCCGTCACGGTGTCGAGAAGCGTGGCAAGGTCGCGCTTGAGATCGCTCTCTACGTCGCGCTTGCGCAGGTAAACGGGAAGAGCCTGGAGGGCGGCCTGCGCCCTGGCAACTTGCAATTCGTCCTCGGAAAGAGGCACCTGAAAATTAAACGGTGCGATAACGTCTCGATCCGCGATGTCTCCCGCCTTGAACTGGACTTCCTGCGTGTGGTGCGTGGGCGGCAACAGCAAAACGGTGGCAATAGTGAACACAGCAACGAGCAACAGCCTCGACAACAGTCCGTGAGAATACCCGGCACGCAGATGCAGGCGGCTCGAAAAATTCTCCGCACGCTCGTTTCGCGATACGGCTTTTTTGCGTTTGGAAACTTTCACAGCTCAGTCCTGACCGTTTGCGTTGCCGCGGTCGTACGCATTGAGGATCCGCTGTACCAGGTGATGACGAACCACATCATCCCGTGTGAGGTCCACAAACGCGATTCCGTCCACGTCTTTGAGTATTCTCCGTGCCGCGAGCAATCCCGACCGGGTTGGAGGATCGAGGTCGATCTGCGTTACATCTCCGTTAATGATCGCGCGCGCGTTGCTGCCGATTCGGGTTAAAAACATTTTCATCTGCATTTCGGTCGTGTTTTGCGCCTCGTCCAGAATAGCATACGCATTGTTCAGCGTTCGGCCCCGCATGTACGCGAGCGGCGCAATTTCGATGGTCCCGTTCTCCATTAATCGCGTGGTGCGATCCTGTCCGAGCATGTCGTATAGCGCATCTACAATGGGCCGCACATACGGATCGAGCTTAGCCTGAAAATCCCCGGGAAGGTACCCGAGACTTTCGCCCGCCTCCACCACGGGCCGAACGAGAAAGATTCGCTCGATTCGCTTGGCCTTGAGCGCGGCCACCGCGCACGCCACGGCTACATAGGTTTTCCCGGTACCCGCCGGGCCGATACCAAACACGATATCGTGCTGCCGAATCGCGTCGAGATATCGTTTCTGTCCCGGCGTCCGGGGCTTGATCGCCCCCCCCCGGCGGGCCGAAACAATTACGTCCCGCTCAAGTTCGCCGTATTCGGCGGCGGTCGACGAACCATTGCCCCCGCCGATCACATACTGAACGTCCTGCTCGCTCAACGTTCTCCCTTCCCGCGCGATTTCAATCAACTCGGCGAAAAGCCCGGTAAGGCGTTCGATCTGTGGGCCATCCCCGGTAAGAATGATGTCGTCGCCCCGAACCACGACGGTTCCCGGAAATCGTTTCTCCACGAGATTGAGGTGCCGTTCCCCGGCTCCGAAAAGGCGCAACGGATCCACACCGGCAAAAGAAATGACACGTTTTTTCGTCTTCGCCGCGATAATCACCTCCCGCCCGGGTCCACGCGCGCCCGCGTTCCCGGGGCCCCCAAAAGAATAAGACTCCCGCCACAGCACGACCATGTGCTTTACCGGGAGCCTCGTCAGGCACAGATTCAATTGAGCATGGTCATCACGGTCCGGTGGAATACAATTACCGGGCCAATCCGCCTCGGCGGGTGCCTATTCCTGTCGGGGTATCTTTATAACTTGTTGTGGTACAATAAGATTTGGGTTCGAAATAGCTGCCCGATTGGCTTCGTAGAGCCGCGGCCACTCGGTGGGATCGCCATATACTTCCCAGTAGCCTGCAATGAGCGAAAGCGACTCATCGAGGGAAACGCGGTGCGCATCGGGCCAGTCGCGCGGAATCACCAGCACGGTGTCCGGATAAATCCACTCCGGATCCTGAATCTTATCGGTATTCGCCCGGTAAATTCGTGGCCACTTGATCGGGTCGTCGTACACCTGCTGCTTGCCCGCAATAATCCACAGGCATTCTCCCGATGAAATCGACCATTTCTTTGGCAACGCCTCGTACTCGGTGATCTGGCTCGATAGAGCGCGGATATCCGAGTCGATACTCAGCAGATTGCGTTCGATCGGCGCAATCTCGTTGCGGAGCGTCTCGATCTGCTTTCGGGTAGCGCGCAGATCGTTGTGTCGGTTCTCTTCATCGCCCTGCAAACGCTTTAATTCATTGTCGAGCGCTGTGCAATACGCCTCTTTTTCGTGATTGGACAGTTCGGCGAACTCGTCCTGCGAGTAATATTCGCCGGCCGTTACATCCACGTGCCGTCCTGTGGTGCGGCTGCAACCGGCCGCCGCCCAGGCGGCGACGCCCAGTACGACCAGAAAAACCGACCGTCGTGCAAGTGTGCGGTTCATGCCGACTCCTTGCTGTCTTTTTTCTTTTCTTTATTTTTTTTCTTCCGCTCGATACGACCGCTACCCTTCTTCAACTTATCCAGCTTCTTGCGCAACGCGGGCGGTTTGTCTTTTTTTGCGTTGTACTCCGCCTTGCGCGCGGCAAGTCGTGCGGAGAGCTTTTTGGCCTGGTCGCGCGCGGTAGCAAGATCCTTCTCGACAATCTTCACATCCTCCCGAGTCTCCTCGATATCCACCGGGGATACCGTGCAGGGAGGCACCCTGGCGCACCCGAACGCACCGGCCACAATGCAAAACAGGCCCACGATCAGCGGGCGAATGGTTCTGTGCACCCCTCGTACTCCTTTCCCACCTGTTGCGATGATCAAAATAACGCGCGAAAACGTAGCAACCACCCCTGTACCTGTCAAGCCGGTTTTCCTGAAGGACCGAGCCCGATAAACGGCGTCGCGACAGCGACTTCTCCCATTTTATGCGTTCCGGTGGGGGGAACAGAGGGGCCAAACACGGTGCCAGGGCCACACCTGCCGCCGACTTGTGGGCATCCGCCCTACTTGTTGGGGCGGACGCGTATACACAGATCGTCAAGCTGTCGGGCATCCACCGGCGACGGAGCATCGTCCATCAGCGATGTCGCCTTCTGCGTCTTCGGAAACGCGATCACATCGCGAATCGACGCGCTTCCCGACATCACCATCACGATCCGGTCGAGTCCTGGGGCCAGCCCCCCGTGCGGAGGAGCCCCGTACTCCAGCGCATCCAGCAAGAACCCGAATCGCTGGGCCGCATCTTCGCGCGACACACCGGCCACCGCCATCACCCGTTCCTGCAATTCCCTGTTGTGGATGCGAATGCTCCCGGACGCGAGTTCGAGACCATTGCAGACAAGATCATACAGATGGGCCCGTACTTTCAAGGGCTATTTTTCGAGGAATTCCATGTCCTGCTCATACGGCATCGAGAAAAAATGGTGGCACGGCGTATACGAATCCGTCTCCTCATCCTGCTCGTAGAGGGGAAACTCGTTGACCCAGAGAAAATGAAACCCGCCGGAGCGATCGAGTTCGAGCGTGTGCCCGGCCGCAACGCGCAGGCGACCGAGAATAGCCGAGGCCCGCGCGGTGGGGGCAACGACGGCAAGGAGCAGGTCCCCGTCCGCCATCGACGCGGATTCGATCACTCGCGACGCCACGCCGTAACCGAGAAATTTCGCCACCGGCCCCTCGAGCACGTTGCCCGATTGCACCAGTCGCAGCAAACCGCCGGCCCCCATACCTTTCGCCGTCTTTTCGAGGTCATCCAATTCACGACGCGAAAATGAGCCCCCACCCGGCACAACAAATCCGCGCACCACGTCGCCACGTTCATGCGCCTGCGCAATCACTCGAAACGTCGTTCCGGAAAACGCATCCGAGAGTGTCTTGAGTTCCATGCCCAGGCGAAGGTCGGGCTTGTCCGTCCCAAAGCGGTCCATCGCTTCGGCATACGAAATTACGGGGAACGGCGTACCGACTTCCGCATCAATTCCGGCTTTCCAGATTTCCCGCATGAGCGCCTCGCCGACCTCGAATACGTCGGCTTCCTGCACAAAGCTCATCTCCATGTCAATCTGGGTGTGTTCGGGCTGGCGATCGGCGCGCAGGTCTTCGTCACGCATGCACCGGGCCAGTTGAAAATAGCGATCGAAGCCGGCCACCATCAGAATCTGCTTATACAGTTGCGGGCTCTGCGGCAGAGAATAAAAACTTCCCGGATGAAGGCGACTGGGGACGAGGTAGTCACGCGCACCCTCGGGTGTGCAGCGCACGAGCATCGGCGTTTCAATTTCAAGAAAGCCACGGCTGGAGAGAAAATTACGTGCGGCCAGCGCAACGCGGTGGCGCAGTGCAATGTTCTGTTTCATTGGGCGCCGGCGCAGGTCGAGATATCGATATTTCAAGCGCAAATCCTCACTGGCCTTGACCTCGTCGGCCACGGTAAAGGGTGGCACTTCCGACGGGTTCAACACGACGATGCGGGAGACGTCCACCTCCACGGCGCCGGATGGCGAATCGTTCCGTACCATATCGGCGGGGCGCTCGCGCACCATACCTTCCACGGCGATCACGTCTTCCATGCGCAACGCGCGGGTGACGTCGCCGAGGTCGCCGCGCGCGGGATCCGCAATGAGCTGGACGTTGCCGTACCGGTCGCGCAAGTCGATAAAGCGCAGCCCGCCGAGGTTGCGCGCGCGCTCCACCCACCCCATCAATCGAACGGTCTTCCCGGTCAGGGAGTGACCTATTTCACCGCACGTGTGGGAACGGGAAAAAGGTAACCAGTATGGGGAGGTCATGCCGGGGCGTCCCCCGTCTCGCGCCTGCTCATTAACGAGCCTGGCAGTTCGTCGGCGGACACGTCGAACTGTTCGTTTCTGGAAAAATCGTGAACCTCCAGGGTGTCCGATTGCGCATCTACGACCACGGCGAACCGGGCGCCGCTCTTATGCGCGGCAGCCAATTGCTTCTTGCGGGAGCGCCCCGACAGATCGCAGGTCGTATTGCCCAGTGCACGCAATTGCGCGGCCGTGCGGAGCGATTGCGCGGCGGCACCGTCGCCTACACAGAGCACGCAGTATTCGACCGCTCCGTCGATGATTTGCGCGGTTGCGCGCGCGTCGGGCAGCGCGGCGATTATGCGTTCGAGACCCGCACTGAATCCAATGGCCGCCGTGGGCGCGCCGCCACATTCCTCCACGAGCGAATCGTACCGGCCACCACCGCAGAGCGCGCTCTGCGCCCCCCCTCCACCCGGCGCACCGGAATACATCTCGAATACCGTATTGGTGTAGTAGTCGAGACCCCGCACCAGGCGCTCGTCGTGAACAAAATGCACTCCGGCGTCCCGCAACAAACTGCACACCGCGTTAAAATGTTCCGCGTCGCGGCCCACGAGGTAATCGGATATTACCGGCAGTTCCGACTTAAGCGAATTATCCACGTCCTTCGCATCAAATATCCGGAGAGGATTGAGTCGGTAGCGGCGCAGCGAATCGGGCGCGATTGCATCGGCGTTTGTTTCCATCGCGGCCAGGAGCCGTTCGCGGTACGGTGCGCGCGAAAGTTCCGTTCCCACGGAATTAACCCGCACGTGTGGGGCAGTAAATCCCAGACCGACGAAGGCATCCACGACCAGTTGGATCATTTCCACATCGATCGCCGGGTGATCGCTGCCAATCGCCTCGGCGCCCACCTGGTAGAACTGACGGTAGCGTCCCGCCTGGGGCCGATCATAACGGAACATCGGGCCGGTGTAGCACAATCTCTGCACGCCGCCACGCCGGTGGAGTCCATTTTCCAGGTAGGCCCGAATTACCGGGGCGGTGTTCTCCGGGCGCAGCGTGATCGATCGTCCCCCCCGATCGGAAAATGTATACATCTCCTTGGTCACAATATCGGATTGTTCCCCCACCGCACGCACAAACAGATCGGTGGATTCGATAATCGGTGTGCGAATCCACTGGTACCCGAACCGGTCGAATGTTCGGGCGAACACCGATTCCACTGCGCGCCACGTGTCGATTTGCGGCGGAACGATATCCTGCGTTCCCCGGAGTCTCGAATACTTCATCGCCATTCTCTACGCAATCTATCCAACGCGCGGGGTGAACTTTGTGGCGCTGATCCGTGCACGAAATACCGCGATTCCTATCGTCAGAGACAACCCAACCCCATCGGCGACCCAATCAAAAAAATCCGTTTGCCTGCCCGGAATATATCCCTGAAATAACTCGTCCAATGCCGCAATGCTCAACCCCACGGCGAGCAAAAAAAAGACCGTCACCCACCGCGAGCGACTTGCCGAGAACCGTATCCCACGATAGAGCAACAATCCGAGTATTGCGTATTCCGTCGTGTGCGCCACCTTATCTTTGAGCGGGAAGTCCGGCCCCGGTGAACGAAGATAAGGTCGCGACGACGCGAAGAAAATCAACAACACATAGGCGACGAGCAAAAAGAGTCTGGGCCGGTTCAATAGAATCCTGCTTTCCGAATGAGTGCAAATGGGCGGAGAACCGTACAGCGCAGCACACTCCGGTTACCCGATCGGCACGACCGGTGCAGACCGCGCCCGTCTAGCGATCTCCGAAACGTCGCAAGACGGACATCACGCCTTCGGCGTCGGCCGCGTCGCGCAATCCGGCACGGAAGTCACTATGGTTGAGCAACCTCGATACCTTTGCGAGAAACTTAATGTGGTCCCGCCGGCTCTCTTTGGGTCCGAGAATAATGAAGAAGAGGTCCACCGGCTTGCCATCGAGCGATTCAAAATCCATCGCTTCCGCCGTGCGATAGAACCCGGCCACGAGGTGCTCGACGCCGTCTGTGTATGCATGGGGTATGGCCACACCGCTACCGATCCCCGTGCTCATCACCGCCTCGCGCTCGATCACATCGGTCGTGGCACGATCGATATCACCGATGTGGCCGCGTGAATTGAGATCTGCGACCATCTTACGGAGGAGATCGTTTTTCCCGCACACGGGGAAATCGATACACACATTTCCGGAATCAAACAGGTCGGTAAGTTTCATAATTTGTGCGCCTCATACGCACTGTTGTGCAACGTCCCCGTGTATCGACGAATCAACATAGGCACTGCACCGGGCAACGTCAAGTGTTGCCGCGCCCGCGATGGCTCCGCCCGTCCTTTCCGAGAGTTTCCGCAAGGGGATCACCAGCGCGACACACCAGCACGCCTCTGACCGGGACGCCGTCGACCGCAACGTGTGCCACCGGGACCAGACCGCGAGACTTCGCAGCGCGTTGCAACGCGGGCTCCCAACTGCTCCTTGCAATGACGGCCATCCGCGCACGGCCGCCGATCAACGCGTCCATTGCGGCCTGGGGGTCGCTCATCTCCACGCCCGATGTCCGTCGTCCCAGTGCACGCTCCACCACGTCTGCCGCCCGACGCATCATGGCATCGTTCGATCCGACAACGAAAGCAATGCCAATCGGACGGGAGCCGCGCGCCGGCCGGTCGACGACCGAAGCGGCCGTCAGAGCGAAAACCGCCACGAGCAAACTCGTCGTTTGCCATCCGATCCGGTGCATCGTCACTTCCCGCGTTTCTTGCGCGTGAGTCGAACAGTCAGGCTGTCGACGCTGATTCCCACAAGTTGTACTCCCTGCGGCAGGATCACCTCCGGTGGCATCGTGTACTGTGCAGGTTTTTTCCCGCTCATGTTGAGAAGCACCGAAACGTCTCCCGACGTCAGGCTGTCCACCTGTGTTGCCGGGCCCTCCACCGTAATGGACACCGCTCCCGGCAGTACGACAGCGTCCATGTCTTCATTGTCCACCAGTACCGTGGGCGGCACGTTCGCGAGCACTCGCTGCCCTTTCTCGGCGACGTTCATGCGCACGGTTACGGCGTTCGGGTTGCACGAAATAAGCAGCGGATCAAAGTCGAGAGGAACCGCCCGCGGTTCGCTCGATTTCACGCGCGCGAGATCAAATGGTCGCGTCGGCACCGTGCGAATACGTTCGAGCGTCGACTGCGGACCGCGCACCGTGATCCATGCCGGCTCAATTTCCGGGCCGTCTCCGATGGCCACCAGGTGGTCGGGGATCTTGCCGCTCGTGGTTAACGAAGCGGGCACGCGGCGCGTAATCATGCGTTCAATAACCAGGTCGACGGCCAGAGGGGACATGACAACCACGTTGCGCCGGTCGAACCCCGACGGCACGCGCACATTGCCAACCCCCAGGGCGATGCGCTGTCGTCCCGGCGCGATTCCCGCCAGATCGATGACAACCTCGACGCGCTGGAACCCCATCGTGAGCAGCTGCCGGCGCGTCCCCGAAACGCGGATTTCCGCCGATTTGGCAACCGGCCCGGTGATGGTCAGTGAGTCCGGCAAACCCTCCACCACCACGGGCACGGTTCGCATCCGCACAACCTGCTGCTGGCCGCTCGCGTTGAACCAAATGAAGGCCGCGACAACGAAGGCGATGAGTTTGACCCCCGTATTCTCGGTCAGTGCCCGGCGAACGTTCATTTCTGAGGGCTCCTAATAGGCACCCGACACCAGAAGTTTCTGCCCGGGGCGTAGTACACTCGACCGACCGAGCTTGTTGGTCGTCCGGATGATCGAGACGGTCGTGCCGTACTTGCGCGCAATCGTCCACAACGTGTCCCCGCGACGTACCAGATGCACGCTCACTTTGTCGCCGCGCCTCCGCGGCGGTGGATTGGACCGGAAGTATCGAATGATTCCGCCCGCAATTCCCTCGGCAATCCGTTCGCGCCCGCCTACCGTGCGCACCACCGAGGCATCATGTCGGTTGGAGATGAACGCCGCCTCGACCAGAACCGACGGCATGGCGATGTCGCGGAGCACCGAAAACGACTTCTGTTTTACCGTGCGCGCAGGGGGTAATCCGCTACCGCTCATAGAGTGCAATATTGATTCGGCAAGCGATTCGCTTCTGCGCAGAACCGATTGCTGCCGGATGTCGAGTATCATCTCAAGCACGTCACTACCCGGATTATCCAGACCAAACTGACTTGCCGCACGCGCCGGATTGGCGAGGAATCGCGACGCGGTTCGAGCCGCCCCGGCAGGCGTTACAAAATATATCTCGGTTCCGCGCGCACGCCGATTGGGCGCCGTGTTCAAGTGGACACTCACAAAGGCGTCGGCACCCTTCGCCCGGGCAATCCGCGTGCGGCGCGGCAACGTGAGGAAAACGTCCGAGCGTCGGGTAAGCACGGCGCGAAATCCGGCGGTGGCATTGACTTTCCGGGCGATACGCCGCGCAATATCCAGAGTGGCGCGTTTTTCGACAATGCGATAGCGGCCGCGGGCGCCCGGGTCTTTACCGCCGTGGCCGGCGTCGATCGCGACGACGATCCGTCGTTTCTCCGCGCCCGGATGACCCCTGGCCGACGCGGTGCGGATGCGCCGTGAGCTCCCGCTGCGCGCTCTGGCAACAATCGGATGGTTTCCGCCGGGGATGATGTCGAGCACCACGCGGTCGCTGCGGCCGCGCGACCGGGCGAGAACGAAATGCCGCCACGTAGCCGGGCCCTCGAGATCCACCACCACCTGCACCCCCCACGACAGCCGGTTGATTCGAATGCGCTTGACGCCGCCGCGACCGATCGTCAATGGAGCCAGAGCCGACGATGCGCGTACCCCCGTCAGGTTTATCGCGACCCGCTCGGGATTATGGTGGCCGGACACGTCGTACCGGCACGGAGCGCTCAAATCGAGCACCACGCGAGCGCGGGCCTCCACGGTGGAATACCGCACGCGTTCCAACTTCGTGATACCGCGTCCGGAGGCCGACGACGCGGCCACGACAGCGAACGCGACCACGAGAGCGGCCATCCGGCCGTTCCGGGCGTCGCATGGCGTAAATCGAATCATAGCAAATAGTTTGTCGGGAAAACGGTCTCTGGATGAGAATAGAGGCGGTGCGCCGGCGGTGGCAAGAAAAAAAGCGGGCACGGGGCCCGCCGCACCGCGCGAGAAACCGGCTACCGGGTCAGCACATACCGCACGGGGTTCACGCGGTGGCCGTCCTTGAGCACTTCATAGTGGAGATGCGAAAAGGTGGATCTTCCCGTGGATCCAACGCGGGCAATCACGTCGCCACGCCGTACCTTCTGCCCCTTGCGGACAAGGCGCTTTTGCAGGTGCGCGTAGCGGGTAACCAGTCCGTGTCCGTGTGTGATCTCCACCACTTCGCCGTACTTCTTGTAGCGGCCCGAGAACGACACAACCCCGTCGGCCGTACTATGCACGGGTGTGCCCAGGCGTGCGGAGAAGTCGAGTCCGCGGTGCATGGTGCGCCGCCCCGATATCGGGTCCATTCGCCATCCGTACCAGCTGGAAACGAAACCCACATTGACCGGTCGTAGCGACGGCGTCGTGCGTATCTTTTCGTTCGTCGCTTCGAGACTTGCAACGATTTCCTTGTACGAGTCGCTCTGGAGGCGTGCCTGCCGCAGGAGTTTTTCGATGTCGGCGCGCGCCGATACGATGCGCTCTCGCGTCGGTGTGTCGAGATCTGACATCGAGCGTGTCAGCGCCACATCGGGCCCCCCAACACCCACCTGGGCCACATCCGCGCTGAGTTCTCCCAGGTTGGCCAGAATGCGCGCCTTTTTCTGAAAGTCGAAGTTTTGCGCCACCTGCGCGTGGAGCTGACCGAGTTCTCCGGTCAGTTCATGAATCTGCCGGCGCAGTTGCGTGTTCTGTCGCTCCACCGACGCCAGACGATAGGTTTCCCGGATTTTGTCCGAATAGTGGACGCCGGCCCAGGATGCGATGCCGGTACCGAGCGCCAGCACGCCGGCCAGCGCATATACGATGGCGCGACGACACTTCAGAGGACGCGGTTGCGCGTTCTCCTGCGGAATGTACAAGAAATTGAAGTAGCGATCGCTCATAGTGCAACGCGCCTTCCAGCGCTAAACGGCCAGAAGGCTATGAGAACGGCCAGCCTCTGTCAAGCCATAATCCCCGGTACATTTGCAATAAGCATACCAGCTTACAACGGAAAGCGCGACGGGCTGTACCGTCGCGCATCGCGTCCTCCGGGCATCTCGCTTCCACCCCGCCAAACCACGAAAACCCTCCGGGAACTTCAGGCCCGGCAACGCCCGCGAGTGGGCGGTCGGAAGCTAGCTCTCTATATATCCTCGCAGATAGCGCGCGCGTGTAGAATGGCGCAGGCGCTGTATGGCTTTCTCCTTGATCTGCCGAATCCGTTCTCGCGTCAACCCCATTTGTTTGCCGATGTCTTCGAGAGTGAGAGGATCCGCGCCCCCAATACCGAAATAGAGTCGCAGAATATTCTGTTCGCGCTCGGACAGCGTGGCGAGCGCCTTCTCCATGTCTTCGCCGAGCGCACGATCGTAGGTTGCCTCATCCGGAGGCGACTGATTCTCGTCGGTCAAATAATCGACCAGAGCGTTGTCGTCCTTGTCTTCGGAATACGGGTCATCGAGCGACACATGTGTATTCGCGATGTGCATTGTGCCCTCGACCTCGGCGGTCGAAATATCGAGTCGTTGCGCGATCTCTTCCGCGGTCGGCTTGCGTTCGAGTTCCTGGTCGAGCTGGCGCGACGCCTTTCCGATACGATACAGCGTCCCGGCCCGGTTGAGGGGCAAGCGGACAATACGCGAGTGCTCGGCGAGCGACTGGAGCATCGCCTGACGAACCCACCACACCGCGTACGAAATAAACTTGTACCCGCGTTCGGGGTCGAAACGATGCGCCGCCTTGATCAAACCCAGGTTGCCGTCGTTGATCAGGTCTTCGAGCGACAGGCCCTGGTTGGAGTATTGCTTCGCAATGGAAACGACAAACCGCAGATTCGCCCGGACAAGCTGGTCGAGTGCGTTCGGGTCCCCGTCCCGGATTTTCCTCGCAATCGTCTGCTCCTCATCACGGGACAACAACGCGGTTTTGTTGATTTCATGCAGGTACAGATCGAGGCTCCGCGCACCCGTTGCGGCCCCCGTCGCCTTGCGGCGGGCCGGATCCTTGGTCTTCGAGGCGTGCTTCTCGGACATGTTTCGTCCTTTCCCAGGGGCGTGTACCGGCGCGGGCTTCGCCGGCGACACCGTTACTTTCCGTCTGGCGATACCGTAACGTACGAGGTGCTCCGGTCTCGTCTCACGAGGAAAGCGATGGGGGCCTTCCGGTCCTTGAGCGTCCTGGCCACTTTCACGTAATCTGGGAGTCCCTTCACGTCATGCGTGTACACCTCGGTGATCACGTCGCCTTCTCGCAACCCGGCCGATTCGGCGGGGCTACCCTTGTCCACTCCCACTACAACCACACCGGTTTGTCCGCCGGGCAATGCGTAACGGCGTCGATTCTCCTGGCGATTGGCGTCGTCGACATGCAGGCCCAACCAGTCGGACGCGCCCGGTGCCGGTTCGGCGCTGGCAACCGCCTCCGGTTGCGGGCGTTCCCCGATGCGAATATCGAGTTTCTTGCGCTTGCCGTTGCGCAGTAGCACGATGGGCACGTCTGTCCCGACTGGCGTGTTCGCCACCATCATACGGAACGCGCTCTCGTTTTTCACATCATTGCCATCGTATCGAACGATCACATCGCCCTTTTCTAACCCGGCCTCACGCGCCGGGGTGTCGTCGATTACCTGCGTCACCATAATGCCCGTGTCCACCTTGAGGCCGCGACCCTCGGCCAATTCTTTCGTCAATGCTTGCAGACCAATGCCCATGTACCCGTACGAAACGCGCCCGTTTTCAATCAGTTGGCCGACGATTCTCCTGGCCATATTGATCGGTATCGCAAAGCCGATTCCTTGCCCTGACGGGTTGATCGCGGTGCTGATCCCGACAACCTGGCCGCGTAGATTCACGAGCGGCCCCCCGCTGTTGCCAAAATTTATCGACGCGTCGGTCTGGATATAGTTCTGATAAATCGCCGTTCCACCCATGATGTTCAGGTCCGAACGCCCCAGCGCGCTTACGATGCCAGCGGTCACCGAGCCCTGCAACTCGCCGAACGGTGTTCCGATCGCCATCACCCAATCGCCCACGCGCAGGTCATCGGAATTACCCAGTTCGAGCCAGGTCAAGTGATCCGGTGGACTAATCTGAATTACCGCGATGTCCGTCAGGGGGTCCGTACCCACTACGTGCGCTTCGTAGTGATCTCCGCCGATAAAAACAGTCACCCGGTCTGCGCCCCGCACCACGTGGTGGTTGGTCAGAATGTGCCCCTCGCGATCAATCACAAATCCCGAGCCCGAACCCTGATCGTGAAAGCGCCGTGCGTGGGGATCGTTGCGAAAGTATTCCCGGAATAGCTGCCACGGTCCGTCGGAGCGGCCCGTATCGCCGCCGACGGCTCGTTCGGTTCGAATCAGGACAACCGCAGGGCTTACCCGTTCGGCCACATCCGCGAGAATCGAACTGCCATCGGAGCGCACCGGTATTGCGGGCCCCGACACGCCGGCGACCGGCGCCGGATCGGCCGTGGATTCGGCCGTAAACAGCTGGCCGGCGACAAAACCGAGTGCGATGAGGGCCAATGCGGAGGCCGCAAGCGGGAGAGGCCGAATTCTGGTGCGTCTTATATCCATCGAATCGTGCTCCCTGGCCCCATCACGGCTACTGCGGGGCGAGCCGCGCCGGATACCAGCGCATGAGTTGAATCAACCGGACAGTCACGGCTCCGCGAAGTGCGGGGCATCGCGCGGGTGGGGGAGATGTTCGTGCAGCCTTGAAGCTTGAAGCGTTAACCTATTAGTTACCTGAATTGTAACCCGGTTGCGCCGGTCGGTCAACCCCTCCCGTTCAGGGGAAATCTCCGCCGACAGAGGCGGAACAGACCACCGGAACCTCATCATGGTAACATGGATCGGTTTACGCTGTCAAAAGATCCCCCGCATCCGCATGCATCCGTCCGTGCTGCTTGTACCCCGTGTGCGGGCACAAGGTTCCGTCCTTGTTTTCGTCGGGTTTCGTGCAAAAATCATTGCAAACCATTTCTGGTTGTTCTTAGATAGCACCCTTACGGGATATTTACGCGTCTGCCACCGCTCCGTTGCAAGGCTGGCTCCACATAACCCGAAGAAACAAAGAAAGTTGCCGGTAATTTAGCCCCGGCCCCATCATTGCTGATGCCCGCCTATCCGGTACTCAACCATTCCACCGTCTACTTCGTCGGCGACACGCATTTCGGCGACCCGGACGCGCCCGGAGAAGCGGACCGCCGGGGCCGTTTTCTCTCCCTCCTCGAGGGGATATGCGCGGGCGATGCGCTCGTGCTCATCGGGGACATCTTCGACTTCTACTTCGAATATCGCTCGGTGCTTCCGGGACGATTTCTGGACATCCTCTCCGGTATACGGGCGTGTTCGCAGCGCGGTGTATCGGTTCATTTTATCGGCGGCAACCACGACTTCTGGGTGGGTAACGATTTTGCGCGCCTGGTCGGGCTGACCGTGCATGACCCCGATGTATCGTTCGAATGCCAGAGCAGGCGTGTGGTGTGCTCCCACGGCGACCTGGTAATGCCGGCCGACCGCGGGTACAAAGTGGTCAAATCAGTACTGCGCAATCGGGCCGTGATCGCCGTTACACGGTGGATCCACCCCGACATACTCGACGGGATCGCGCGGCGCGTCTCGTATGGCAGCCGAAAAATAAGTCGGCGCGATCCCGCGGACCGTGCGCGTGAGGTGGCCGACTGGGCCCACCGCACATTGTTCGCTCGTGGCAACGACATCTACGTGATGGGGCACGTCCACTACCCCGTGCACGACGCCCGTGACGGGCACGATTTTGTCATTGTGGGAGATTGGGTGGACCGCACGTCATGGGCCCGGCTGCGCGATGGAAAAATTACGCTCGAATCGTCTACAGACTGATCCCCACGCTGAACCGGTGGCTGTTCCCGAGGTTGTTCGACATGTTGAGAAACGCATAGTCGAGGGAAAACTGCCGATGCGTCACGCCTACACCGAACGTGGCGCCCGCCGAATCGTAGCCGGACTTGTAGCCGCCGCGAAGAAATAGTCTGTGCTGATAGTCGAGTTCCACTCCCCAGTGCGTGCGAACCCCATCATCGTTGGGAAACATCGCATCTACCGCGGCGAGCAGGTGCGATTGCAAACGAGGAATATCGCGACGATAAGCTCCTCCCACCTTCACATACCGGGGCAACGCGAACTCCTGCTGATCGAACTTCATCGGACGGCCAATGTTGCCCACCACCGCGGAAAACGTAACGCCGCGCATTCGCGTAATATGATACAGGCCCGCATCCACCGCGAGGCCCGAAGCACTCAGGTCGTCGATACGCTGGTACACCGGTTTGACACTGACGCCAACGGTTAAATTCGGGGTGATGTATCGCGAATACGCCGCGGCGAACGCCAGATCGTATACCGAGAATGTACCGAGTGGCACCGCCGTAGGTACGTTCTCGCGCCGCTCCAGATCGTCCATGTACAGGCCGGTGAATGAAAGACCGATGGTCCCCAGTTCGGTCTCGTGCGTGATCGCCCCCTGTTCGAGTCGAACCGTCTGGATATATTCATTGTGGGCCAGGAGCACGTGCGTTCCCTGCAGGGGAGACATCGCCGCCGGGTTCCAGAATACGGCCGACGCGTCACCCGCCACGCCAGTAAAGGCCTCGCCCATTGCGGATGCCCGCGCACCCATGCCGATGCGCAGAAACGGCGCGCCCGCCTCTCCCGGCTTGCCGGCATGCGCCGGCGCCGGACTCCACCCCAAAAAAACGACCAGGAGGGCAGCAATTCCACTGTGTGCTTGGCATTTCGACGGTTTCATGGTCACGACTCCCCGGCTCAGCGCCGGATGGCGAAGGGCTTAACGAGCACGGTGGAACCGCCGCCGCTGTCCACACCGATTCGCATAAAGTATACACCACTTTTCAGGCGCGATACATCGATGGGCTCATCGAACGGCGTATTGACGGCGCCGCCCGCGTCGGCATCCCAGCTGTGGCGGAATGCTTCCTGGCCCTCCAGCGTGTACACGCACACGGAAATACGAGCGTGCGTATTGATAATCACACGCGCGTGCACAATCGCGTCCTTTACCGGATTGGGATAAATCATAAACGTGCTGACCGGCGTGGAAGCTTTGGCCGCCACCGTACTCCCCGATGGCGCGGCGCGTCCCGTTCTCGCGATATCACCACCGGCCATGGGCCAGCCCATCGCCGCGCCCGCTTGTCCCCCGGGAAGCGACTGCACAATCAGACTGGCCGATGCGCGCACGGAAACCGTGTCGACCACGGGATTGCTTCCCGTTAATTCATCCAGTGCCCCGGCGATGACAAGGGACAACCCGGGCGTGCCGAGTGCAGAAACGGTTGGCGTCGACGGCACGGCGGGGCCGGGCCGCGGAAACGTGGCCCGTTCATCCCCGGCCGCGTCATAGGCATGGAGCGTCCCATCGTCAAACGGAAAGATCACTTCCTGGCGGCCGTTCCCGTCGACGTCGGCGATCACCGGGCTGGCCAGTGCGCGCGCCGGGCGGGCGGGCGGGCGGGTGCTTCCAAACGTATCGTGAACGGGCCGCGGCCAGTTCGTCAACACCCGGCCGTTCGACGCGAGCAGGTAGCGATAATCGCTATCCCACACCGCAATTTCGAGCGTGCCGTTACCGTCCACGTCGCCAAGCGCTGGTGCCGACAGCGCCCCCGAGCGCAACCTGGATTTGCGCGGAGCATTCGGTGAGACCGCATTGACTTCGTAGATTCGCACCACACCGTCGGGCGCGGTGAGCACAACTTCGTCGTCACCATCGTCGTCAAGATCGCCCGCCGCGGGTGGCGACAGCGTATAATCGCGAGCGCGCACGCCGCGTGGCAATGCGATCGAATCGCTCCACCCATCACCTGTCACGACCGTCGCTCCGGAAATGCTCGTTATGGGGGCATACGCAACGCGCACGCGGGCCGAGAGCGTGTCGAGGGCGGCCAGCACGACGCCGCGCAGGGCAACGGCACCGGTTTGTTCCACAATTACGGGCGGAGCAGCAATCTGCGCGGCCACGCGCAGAGGCCAGCGCGCGGCCAGAGTCGCGTCGTCGGGAAGCACCGTCGCACCGGTGCGGTCGATCATATGCGCCACGAGCGTATCGCCGGCGTCTTCGAAAAAAAGAATTTCGGGCGTCGAGTCGCCGGCAAGATCCACGAGTACCGGAGGCGTCGCGATCGGCCGGCCGGCGTCGTAGAGCACTCCCTGCGTTGCCGGGTTGGCATCACCGTCAGCAAGTTCCGTGCGGTCGCCCTTCCACGCGTATACGCGCCCGCCGCGCGTCGTCGCCACAATCTCTGCTCCGCCGGCGCCATCGAGATCGGCAAACGCAGGCCAGCCCACCCACCGTTGCCCGGGTGCAACCAGGTACGGGTCGATCGTGGCAGGGTTTCCATCGGTGCCCATTACGGTCCCGTCGGGGCGGAACACGTACACCCCACCCGTATCGACCAGCATGACGATTTCCAGCCCCGGTGTGGCGAGAAAATCCACCGCGGTGGCCGGCTGCCCCCTGGCCCCTGCTGCCCAGTGCTTTCGGATTTCCGCATACGGGGCATCACGGCGAATGTCCATTGACATCACCGGGCCGGGCACAGAGATATTCTCCAACACGATGCCCGTGCGCGCGCCGCTGTTCGAGCGGGTATCCGGGTTGGTATCCGGTCCGAAACGGTTGGCATTGCCGTCTCCCGAACGAAATGAATCCCAGTGGCTCCCCAGCGCGAAGCCGGCCGGGCCGCCGCGATCGAGATCCTGAACCCCGTCGGCTTCCTCCAGATCGACGCCCTTGTGTTCGGCAAAGTCGTCGGGCAGCATGCCGGACGCGAGTGTTTCGCGTACAACCGCTTCGTCGATATGCCACACGTACACGCCGGAACCGGTGTAGCGAAACAGTACATCGAATCCATAACGCGGGTCGAACCGGCGGACGAATGGATTCGTCAGATCGGTAAGAAAAAAATCAAACTCGGCGCCGTCCAGCGAATCGGTGTTGTCGGGCACAAGGTTGCTATCCACGTCTCCAAACGTGAACAGGCTGTCAAAATTGGTGTCATGCACCCGGTTGACCACCAGATAATATTCGTTGCCGGTAATCGGTATGCGCACGCACGTCGTATCGGCCGTCCCCTGGGAATTTACGTCCGTTAGCCTCACGTTCTGCGGGACAGTCTGCGCATCGATCACCACCGGGTCGAGCCAGCCGGCCAGCACGCGATTGAACGCGGACGGGAACGCGGGAACGAATCCGTTCACGTTGAAAAGCCCGGACGCCATCAGGTCGAATACACCCACGCCCTGCGAGTCCGGGGCGCCTGCCGGCGTGCTGTCGAAAAGCGGAACAAGCCCGATACGGCTCGCCAACTCAAATGCCCAGATCCCGAGCGAACCAACGGTCGCGAAATCCTGCGACGGGCTCGCCGGTACGATACTGAAATTGTCAACCCGTACCGGCGATCCTCCGGCACTGTCCTGCGTGGCAAGCCCGAAGAGGGTCGTGTCCGGGAACGCCGCATTGATATCGGTGCGATCGTAAAAACTCGACCAGATCTGGCCCTGCGAATCCGCGGCCAGGTCGGTTTCCTGACCGGCCCCGGCGTGGATGATGAACACGTGGTCGTACCGCGAAAAATCCACGCGCGCATCCACCGAATCGATCAGCGTGCGCGCCAGCACAACGACCCGCGTGTTTTCGTAGCGATCGTCGCCGTAGTACCCCATTGCGCGGGGCAGAGTGACGACGACCGGATCGAGCTTGAACGTCAATTCCATGCGACCGCGCGACGCCCCGCGAAAGTATGCCCGCAGGTGGGTGAGCTCATTGGCAAACCACGTGGAATCCCGTATGGCGACTCGCCGGCTACCCGGTTGTCCCCCCATGAGCGAGTCGGCGAATTGCACCTGCAATGCGATGAGCCGCAACGTATCCGGCGCCGACACCGACGCAGATCCCGACAGATAGTCACGAATTTTTTCGCGCTGGTACCGATTGAGCGCACTGTGGGTGCCGCTGGCCAGCCGCATCGGGGGGTGGAGGCGCCCCCGCCCGTGCGCATCGCGCAGGCCGGGACTGAGACCACGTGCGTGGGCCGTATGCGCATTGCACACGCACGCCACCGCGACGCCGAAGATCAAGAGGTGTCGGAATCGAATCACAGTGTCCTGGTCGTCCGGGAGTTACTCAGTTTCGAACAGGGGGAAACACAGACGCCCTCACCGTTCCCGACTGCGACGGGAACGCGCGCGTCACGTGGCATGATAGTGGATCGATGCAGAACAGTAAAGGGGAGTTGAATCCTGGTAAATCGCCGCCCCTGATCGACGCTTCACTGCGGATCAACTCCCCTCACCTGGTCGGCTTCAAAACCAGCCTACTCGACGCTACCGGCCAACCAGTTTACTGTTCTACCCGTACTCATACTCATACCCACACCCCAAAAAGTTCACCTGGGATCCGCCGCGTTGTGGTGCACATCAAGACGTGACCTGGGCGCCGGAATTCCCGATTCGCCCCGAGCGCGAGCCGCACGGCGCAGCGACTCTACCGTGCCACTCGTGGAAATGACGCGATCCACTCGGCTCCCGGCTGCCTGCCCCACGCGCGCGGCGCCCATGCCCCGATGTGTGGCGGACAGCTCGACGAGCCTCAGATAGCCGGAGGACACCACACTGCGAGACGAAAACACACGCAGCGGTTCCGCCGCCAGTACCAGATAGCGATTCTGCTCCTGACGGCAGGCCCCGCAGGCAATTCCGGAGTGCACACGGTGGGGCACGCGGCACAGATAGTGTGGAAAACGTGCCCACTGCCCCACGTAAAATCGTACCGCGCTCACGCGTAGTCGCTCTGGATCGAGCCCGGCAGGGCGCATCCGCTCGCAGTATTCCCGAAACGCATGAAACGGATCCCCTGAAGCCCGGTACACAGACCCGGCGGCCATCCTGCCGGACCCCGATCGCAGCAGGGGAACCGGAGAATAAATCGCAAAGGCCCATGTAACGCCGCGCGCGCTCGAGCGGTGCGGCGTCAGCGAGGCGACCGGAACGCGCAGCATCCGGCCGGCATGAACCGCCGCCCGCTCTCCGGATAAGGTGGGGTCGGAAACGTGAAAATATCCATCGGCATCTACGGCAACCAGCGCCACGTAGCCGTCACCCGGCGCCCGCAACGAAAGGGTCGCCGTGGCCCAGGACGCAAAGAGGTCGGAAGCGGCATCCACGTGCAGCGCCAGAGGGTCGATCGCTCGCCGCGGCGCCTCGGCTCGCGCGGGGCCTTCGATGCCGATCCACAATACGCTCAGCGCAGCGGCGAAATAACCCATGCACGTGCGGGCGTTCATTTCGACGCTCCGCCGCGCGCTCCCGGCGCGAGTTCCTGATTGTTGCTGGCTACCTGATACGCCCAGTCGACAGTTACCTTGCGCGCATCTGCAGAAACGTTCGGATTGGTCACCGAGCGCACGAGAAGCTTGGCATAGTGCGCGTCGCCAGGTCCGTCGATGATCCGAACCACGTACGCGTGGCCGGGGATCACTTCCACGGCGCCCGATGGCGCCCATCCCTGGTCGGGGGCCCAGTCGACCAGGTCGAGGGCTGTAGTGCCCGGATCCAAACCGACCCACCCAAAATCCTGGATATCTACTCCGGCGGCAACAAACAGCGTATTGACACCATTCGCTACACCGAAGTAGATATCCGTGGTTGCAGCATTCCAGGCCTGGGCGGCCCCTGACACACTCGAAAAGTCATATCCGCCCAGACTGTTGTTCTGCCCCACAAAATCAAAAAGAGTCAAACCGGTGCCGGCGGGTCGTGGCGTATCAAAAACGAGTTCTTTGCTCAGTTTGCTCTCGTTGTCTGCGCGATCAAACGCCGTCACCGCGTAATACCACGTCTGCCCGTTGGTCACATTGAAATCGTCATATTGCGTCGTGCTGGCAGATACGTCGGAGAGATGGTTGTACGGTCCAACGTCCGTGCTGCTCCGGTAGACCGCGTAGCCGGCCAGGTCTCTCTGATCCTGGTTCGCATTCCAGAAGACGCTTACCACGCCGTCGCCCGTTATGCTGAATACCCCGTTGGGTGGAAACGGCGCCGTAGTATCGGCTCCGACCACCGCAACGGGGTTATCATTTCCGCAGCCACCGAGTAGTGGCAGCACAGCGACGGCCATCGTAGCGAGCGTACCCGACAACGCGCGCATGCGGTGGGACCGGATTGGGTTTCTGCTAAAGCAACGATTCGCCATGTTGCCCGGGTAATCCGCAAGGTGTGTGCCACCGGCAATTCATGCCGGGCAGATCCTCTGCTACGGTTGCAGATTATTGGTACGACGGCAGTTAGATTGGCGGGACCGAACGGCAGGTGCACCGAATCGTGCGGACAGCCGCGGCGGGCCGTCTATGAACCGCCCCCGCGAGACGACAGTATGTCCTATAAAAAGGACATAGAAATCGGAGACAAGAAACAGGCTGACGTCCCAGTCCTTCCCTGTCAATTATCGAGACCCCACCTCTCGAAATCAACTACTCCGCAAAGCCAGCAGCTTGCTTTGGAAGGAATCTGAAACGTCAGCCTGTTCCTTATTGCGATCTGTCGGTCGCCCGGACTTTCGGTTACCAGAACGGGATTTCTATGATCTCGTTCTCTTTAATTGGCTTCAAGCCGGTTCGGATTCCCGGGGAATCTCACTGTCCCCCGGGAATCCTCCCCCACCAGACGGAAGTTCAACTAACGCACGGGTTTGACTTCCAGTATGTCGGTACCACGCAATGTGCGTGCCATCGCCGCACGCGAGGCGCTCGGACCGTGCGTAGCGAATAATCCTATGGGATATCATCACTTACGGATTGCGTTGCTGGTACGCGAAAATGCGCCCGCGGCGCCGAGCGGCCGAATGTATTAAATTCTTTTGTATGTTCCCGTGGAGTGGATCGCCGCGCCGCTGTCAGATAAAGGCTTACGTGCGTACAACGAACTATTAAAACTTTTAATAGATCCGAGCCAGATGCCCGGCCGCCGTGGCAACGCCAGAAAAAATCGCAAAAATCCCCCAAAAAAAACCACCGCCCGGGAGGGCGGGGGAGCAAGGCAATACGAATGCAGGAACACGCGACGGCTACTGGATCTTGTACCGCTTGATCTTGGCGAGAAGGTTCGGGTAACTGATCCCCAGTTCGCTGGCCGCGCGCGACTTATTGCCCGACGAGCGATCGAGTGTACGCGAGATTTCCGCCTGTTCCAGCCGCGAGATGCGCTCACGCAGCGTAATCAGTTCCTCTTCGGACGCCGGCGGTGTAGCCGTAGCCGCGCCGCGGCCCGATGGGTCATGGACCACTTCGGAAGCGAGGTGTTGCAGGTCCAGGGTATCCCCGTCGTCCGCCAGGATGATCGCGCGTTTTATAATTTTTTCCAGTTCCCGCACGTTGCCCGGCCAGCTGTAGTTCTGCAGACGATCGAGGAATGCAGGCGTTGCGCCTTCGATGTTCCGTCCGGATTCACGTGTAATTTTCTCGATGTAGTGATGCGCGAGCAACGGAATGTCTTCGCGTCGGTCGCGCAACGGGGGCACAACCAGCGGAAAATCGTTGATGCGATAATAAAAATCTTCCAGAAACCGGCCTTCATCGGCAAGCTGTTGCAGGTTGGCCTTCGATGCACAGATGACGCGCACATCCACGAGTACGTAGTCGTTGGAACCCACCGGCCGGACCATGCTGTTGTCGAGGAACTGCAGGAGCTTGCCCTGCATCACCAGCGACGTCTTGCCGATTTTATCGAGAAAAATTGTGCCGCCGTCGGCCTGCTGGAGCAAACCGGTTTTGTTGGCAAACGCGCCGGTGAACGAACCGCGGACGTGTCCGAAAAGTTCCGACTCGAGCAGATTTTCCGGAAGCGCAGCACAGTTGACATGCACAAATTCGTGTTCCCTCCGTTCACTGAGAAGATGAATCGCGTACGCAATCAACCCCTTCCCCGTGCCCGTCTCGCCCTGCAGCAAAACGGTGGCGTCGGCATGCGCGACGCGCTCGGCCAGACCGAGCAGACGTATCATGTCATCGTTTTCCGTGACCACGCGTGCGAATCCGTGTGCCGGTGATTCCGCCCGTACCCGCCGCCGATCGCGGCGTTCACAGCGCACGAGCTCAAATACTGAGAGCGAAATCAAACTTGAGTACGCCGCCACGAAGTGCAATGCGTCCTGCCCCAGCGGGCCCCGGTCGGGGTCGCCCCGTCGATGTACACACAGAACGCCCAGCTGTTCGTCATCGAAACCGAGCGGCTGGAAAATTACCGTCCCGTCGGCGGGGTCGAGCCGATCGCGCAGGTCACCCCATGAATCGCGCGCCTCGATGTCCGTAACAACAAACGAAGCCGCAGCATCGTCATCCCCCGCGTTTCGTCGTCCATACCACGACAACAGCGATCGCGCCGCCTTCGCCTTAAGGCCCTTGCGCGTGGCCACTTCAAGCCCACGCCGGTCACCGTTCCTGGGAATGGCGACAAACCCGGAATCCGCATCGAGTTTCTCCAAAATTAATTCGAGCGTGGAACCAAGACCCTCGACAAGACGATCGCGCGAGCGGCAAGCGTAGTGTAGGTGTCCGAGCACGGAAAACCGATCGACAACACGGGTGCTCGCCACGGTCATCGAACGCTCGATTCGACGACGCAGCGCACCCAACGCGGGCCGAAACCGATCGCAGCAATCTTCCTCGATCAACCGATCGGCTTCGCACAAAACAAGCATCGCGTCGTCTACGTTGCCGAGGCGCAGTTCTACCGTGGCGGCCAGGATCGCGCTCGCGACCTGCTTCGAGGGCGCGTCGGCCCTTGCGAACGCGGCTGACGAATCATCGAGCGTACGACGCGCCCGGGACAGGCAGGCTGCGTCGCCCGTTCGCACAAGATACCGCGCGGTTAATTGCAGTGTGTCGCCCCGCTCGAATTGATCGTCGATATCCTCGAATGCGCGGGCACTCGATTCCAGAGCGGTTAACGCTTCTTCCAGCTTGCCGATGCGCGCCAAACGTCGGGCCTGCACACGGTAGAGAAACCCCAGTTCGTAATGCTCGCTGTTCTGCGCTGCCACAAGCCCGCGATCGATGTACGCAGCCGCTTCGTCGAGATTGCCCAGACGCATCTCCACATCGGCCAGGCGTGTGCAACATTCGGCCACAATATCGCCGCCAGGCGCGATTTTCGCTCCTTCGCGCAGCGCACCGAGCAGGTTGATTTGTGCCTCGTGATACCGCCCCCGCGCGAGCATCAGTTCACCAATAAACTCGTCGGCCAGAGCGAGTTCTCGCACAAACCCGCGTTCATCGGCAATCGCACGGCCCCGCATCAGGTATTTCTCGCAACGGGCCAGCGCAGACTGGCGCAGGTTCGCACGCCCCATCATCAGTACAGCCCGGCACAAATTCAGGCTATCCCCGGTGCGCTCGGCCCCCTCGGATGCGGCACGGAGCGAGGAAACGGCCTCGGCAAACTGCCGTGTCTTGAGAAACACCGCACCAAGATTGAGATGCACGAGGACCACGTGCTGGGCCATGCCGAGGTCTACGGCAATGTCGAGCGAGCGCTGCAACGAGGCAATCGCGCGCGGCCAGCGGCACGACATCTTGTGGAGGAGGCCGAGGTTATTGTAGACATACGCTACGCCTCGCTGGCATTCGATGCGACGATACGTGGACAATGCGTCATTGAAGTAGTCTTCGGCCTCCGAGAGCATACCGAGGCGGTGGTAGCAGTTGGCAAGGAGCAGTTGCAGGTCTCCGACGAGCTGGTGCTCATCGCTGCGCTTGAGCCTCCGGTACGCCGCGAAGCCCAGCTTGAGGGCCGCATCGTACCGCGCGCGGCGGAACGACATCGCCGCCTCCCGGTATCCGAGGCGACCGGCGTCGCAATCATCGTCTTCGGAAAACAGCGTCCGCGCCGCGTGGAGGAATCGTTCCGCCTCATCATACTGGCCGCGTTCCCTGTGGCAGTCGCTGATTCGCAGGAGCAAGCGCAGACGGTCTGCTGACCGGAGATCCGGAGCATCGAGTGCGGTGGTAAAATATTCGAGCGCCGTGGAGTAATTCCCGGTCGCGAAATGCATCTCTCCGACCCCGCCGGCCGAAGCTGCCGAAGAGGATTTCGGCAGATCTCGCGATTCAGGCCCCCGTCCATTATGGTCGTCCCGTGCGTTGGACATACGGCAGTCCCTTTGTGCGTATCCGTTTTTCGTCGTCCTGGATGCGCGGCATTACACCGCGTCGACCCGCTCGCATCTAACCGTGAAAGAAAATCGAAATATTCCACCACATTCTGAGTAGCGTCCTCATTTTTACGTTACGGCTCATTGAGGACGATCCGAGGCCGTCGCCCAGACCGGGATGCGTCCCGCCGCGGATACCGGCCAGGCCATCTGCATCGCCGTCATTGCTGTCTGAGGTGCCAGCACCGATCGGTCCACCATAAGGACCGCCGTAGCGGCCGACGGCAACAGGATGGCTAGCGCCCTTATTGAGGGCCTGGCCGTTTGTGCCAGCTAAGGAATGGGTGGAAGGGTAGCTGAGGAGCACGACCAAAGCGGCGACGACTGTAAAAAGTGCCCGCTTCATTCGACTATCAACTCCTTCCTCAACACACGCTGTGTGTACGTGGGATCCACGTGGGGTATCGGCATACCGGAGGGTATACCTTAATTAAGGTAATGGCAGAGGGTTCGGCCTGTCAAGACGAAACGTCCGGTCCGGATTCCGGCTCGACCTCCGGCCTCGATGCAATCCCATATTTTTCGAGCTTTTTGTAGAGATTGCTCCGTTGCATTCCGAGCTTTCGGGCCGTCTTGCTCACATTATATCCATACAGAGAGAGCTTGCGCCGAAAGAACTCTCGTTCCACCGCATCGCGGAATTCCGAGTAACTCTCCGTATCGAAGTAGTGGGCCCCCGGCTCCCGGCTCGGCCCGAGGTCGGGTAAATCGGACAAATCAATCGTTCGCCCCGATGACAGGATGATCATACGCTCGATCAGGTTGCGCAGCTCGCGCACGTTTCCGGGCCAGTGGTATTCGCGTAGTGCGGCGAGCACACGTCGGGTTAACCGCTTGCGCGGCTGTCCGAGTTCGCGCGCGCTCAGATCGAGGAAATGCTCGACCAGCACGGGCAGGTCGGAGATGCGATCGCGCAGTGGTGGAATATGGATGGGGACCACGTTGAGCCGGTAAAACAGGTCTTCGCGAAATGCGCCCGATCGGCTCGCCCCGAGCAAATCCTTATTCGAAGCGGAAATTACGCGCACGTCCACCTTGATGGTTTCCGTGCCCCCGACGCGTTCCAACACCGATTCCTGGAGTACGCGCAGCACCTTGGCCTGTGCTCCCAGGCTCATGTCGCCCACCTCGTCGAGAAACAGCGTGCCCCGGTCCGCCGATTCAAATCGACCGATGCGACGGGAGACGGCACCGGTGAAGGCCCCCTTCTCGTGCCCGAAGAGCTCACTTTCGATCAGCTCTTCGGGTATCGCCGCGCAGTTGACTTCGACAAAGGCTTCGCGTGCACGCGGACTCGTCTCGTGGAGTGCCCGTGCCACCATCTCCTTGCCTGTCCCATTTTCCCCGGTAATCAACACGCGTGCGCTGGTTGCCGCGACTTTTTCGATGGTACCGAGAATCTCCACAATCGCCGGGTGTTCGCCGACAATTTCGGTGCGCGTGGCGATTTCCGTGCGCAGTGTGATATTCTCCCGCCTGAGCCTTCGCTGTTCGAGGCCGTTGCGGATCACAAGGAGCATGCGATCGGCGTCCACGGGCTTTTCGATAAAATCGAACGCCCCGAGCCGGGTCGCCTCCACAGCAGTCTGTACCGTCCCGTGCCCGGATATGATGACGACGGGTAGCTCGGGGTTGTCCGCGTGGAGGCGGGAAAGCACCTCGAGACCGTCCATACCGGGCATTTTGATATCGAGGAGCACAAGGTCAACGGGCCGGTCGCGCACCAGATCCAGGGCAGACGGACCGTCGCCGGCGAGCAACACGGTGTATTCCTCGAACTCGAGGAGCTTTTTGAGGGCGACCCGGATGGTCGGTTCGTCGTCCGCGATGAGGATACTGTGTGGCATGGCGCGAAAAATCGGTTGCAACTCTTGCGGTTAGATCAAGGTGTCTCTTTTCCGAGACATAGCACACCCGTTTGCTGACCGCCACAATTTAATCCGGGCCGTCACGATGGACACCACCCACATTCGAAATATTCCGCTGGCCAGGTTACAAGAGCTGTTGCGAGAACGCGGTGAGCCGGCATATCGCTTCGCCCAGTTGTCCACGTGGCTCTACCCGCGTCTGGCCACCGACTTTGAGGCTATGACAGACCTTCCCGCGCGTCTGCGCGCCGATCTTTCCCGCGCGTTCTACGTTTCTTCCGTGCGCGTGGCACGAGCGCAGGAATCGTCCATCGACGGTACGCGTAAAGTGCTCTTTGAGTTGCCCGATGGCGCGCGCGTGGAATCGGTGCTCATGCGCTACAACAACCGGTCGACGGTATGTGTATATTCAGGTTGGCTGTCCGCTTGACTGCGTATTCTGCGAAACGGCCAAAGGGAAATTCCGGCGCAATCTCACCGCCGGAGAAATCCTCGATCAAATCTGCGAACTCAAGCGTGCAGCCGGACTCGAGCACAAGAAAATCAACATCGTATTCATGGGGATGGGCGAACCGCTTCTTAACTTCGCGGAAGTCGCACGCGCAATCCGTACGCTCAACAACCCGCTCGGACTCAACCTCGGCGGTAAGCGCATCACGGTATCGACGTCGAGCTTTCCCGACCGCATTCGTGCCCTCGCGGACAGTGACGCACAGTGTTCCCTCGCCGTCTCCCTCAACGCGCCGAACGACGAACTGCGGTCCGAGCTCATGCCCAAAGCAGCGCGTTTCGCCATCGCCGAATTGATCAGCGCTGCGCGTTATTTCGTTCGCAGCGGACGCCGCCGCGTTACGCTCGAATATGTATTGCTCTCGGGCATCAACACGAGCAACGCCCACGCCGACGCGCTGGCGCGCATCGCGCGCGGGCAGCCATTCAAGATTAACCTTATCCCGTACAACGCGGGGCGCACGAGCCCGTTTCCTCCCGTATCGGATGCAGAGATCGATCGCTTCGTCCGGCGCGTGATGCCCGGGGCCCCCACAGTGACCGTCAGGCGCAGCCGTGGAACCGACATCGACGCCGCTTGCGGCCAGTTGTGGACGAAGAGCCTGCTCGAGTCGAAAACATGAAGAATAAAAGCAACCCGCGGACGAGCGCCTGGCTGAAGGGGGAGGAGAATTCCGGCTCGTCCGCGGGTCTCGAAAAGGCCGCCCCGCGTTTGCTGCCCGTAATCGGTAGCGAGTTATTTAATCATCACGAGCTTGACCGTGGCACGCGCGCGACCGGAGCGTACCAGCACGAAATAGGTTGCACTTGCTACGCGCCGCCCGTTCTGATCGGTGCCGTCCCACCCCACATCTACAATGCCCGACGCAGCGGCTCCGTCGTACAGTTCACGAACCAGAGCGCCGCGCACATCGTAAATCTGGACGGTAACCGGCGCGCCGTCGGACACCAGCTCATTTGGCAATTCCACGTGAATACGCGTGTCCGGGTTAAACGGGTTGGGGAAACTCGACGCCGTCAGGCGCGGCTCGAAGCGATTCGACGGGGTGCCGAGCGCGATGAAAAAATTCTCCAGACCAGGTACGTCGCGCGGCATAGATATTTCTGAATTTTCGATGTGCCCGCCGAATGCCGCTTCCTCACTTCCGAACAGCACGCGAAAATCTTCAGCAAAAATTTCCCGCGGGCGGAATGCGTGCGGGGCGTCGTCGTTAAACCGACTGGTGTCGGTTATTCCGCGAACCTTGCGATAGCGATTCCACCCGCTCGATCCAGGGGGCATGTACTGATTGTGCACCACGTGACCCATTTCGTGCGACACGATGTAGGCCGACACGGACGAGGCGATGTCGAGCACATGCGGGCTGAGGAACATTTCGTTTCCACTCGTGGAACTCACCAGCAGCTCGCGGCGCGGGTACGGGAGCAGATAAACCGTAACGTCGAAGTCCAGAGCCGGATACTTCAGCGCGGCCAGGTCATCAAGTACCTTCGATTCAGAAAACGGATGAAAGTGGCCGTCGCCCTTGTTGTAAATACCCGGATCATCCACCCGAGTGATCACGCGAAAATAACGGCCGGAATCGAGCGGAATGATCGGTTCTCCGCTAAGGGATGTCAGTCGCATGGCCAGCGTTTCCGCCGTGTACAGACGTACCCTCAGCCCGTTGGCGAGCACCACGTGGCGGGCCTGTCCGGGCGACTCGAGCGCGCGGTCTATCGTGTGAATCGCCGATGCCTCGCCCCGTGGGGCGGGGACGGTCACCCGGGCGTGCGCCGGCAAAACCAGACCCGCGCAGATCGCCAGGGCGCCAGGCACGGAAACGACGCCGGGAACACGCCGGAACGCGCCGCCAGTCCAGGGCGCGCGATGATGTCGAATGATATAATGGAAATTATGCGACATAGAATGGACAACGATCCAAACCCCGTACTGCAACACACATTCCCGGAGGGAGGGCATCACGCGCGCTGACGTCCGACACGCGCCATCTACAAACGTAACAAACTGTTATTAAATGATATACAGAATACCATCGAGGCCGGAAATGCCCACCGGGGGGCTGTTCCCGCTGCGTACGAGGAGCACAAAATGGGTTTTATCCCCCGCTACGAGGTCAAGGCGAATCCCGTCAGAAGATAAACCGAATGAATAGAGAGAGTTACATGAGGAGGAGCGCCTGCGGGGGATCCCCCAGAGGCGCGGATCCGTTCAGAACCGGACCCCGCTGCTGAAGTACGCATGTGCCGTTCCGTGCGCTGTCATTCCGACGTCAAAGCGGAGCACATCCTGAATCGGAGAATACAGACGCAACCCTGCGCCGAAGCCCGAGTGCGCGTTGTCCGACGAAAACGACGCGGCGCGGCGCCACGCGATGCCCGTGTCCACAAACACGGCAAACGCGAGTCGAAAGTCGGTGACGCCGACGATCGGGAATCTGGTGAGCCAGCGGTTCCACGGACTGATGCGAAGTTCGGCGGTCTGGAACCAGCGATGAGAACCACGGAACGCATTACGGTTATAGCCGCGCAACGTCCCCGATCCGCCCAGGCCAAATCGGATGTAATCGGGAAACTCCCCGAACTGGTAGTCGAGGCGCGTCCACATGGCCAGCACGGAGCGCGGGGATACCGCACGGTAGAGCCGCGCATCCGCGGTATAGAGAAAATACGGACCCCGCCCGTCGTTGACGACGGTGTGGAGCGTCAGCCCGGAAAACAACGCCTCGCCCTTGCGCGGGCGCAGACCGCTGTCGCGCGAATCGTACCGAACCCCCACGCCGGGGCTCACCAGGGTTTCGAACGTCGACGACTGCCCCGATTCGCCCAGACGGTTGTTGGTCAACCCCAACCCGCCGGTAATCTGAACCACGCGGGCGCGGCTATCCACCAGGGGAATGGAAACCCCCGCGGAAACACGGGTCTGTTCTACAATCGCACGTTCGATCGGCGCGTCATGACGATGAAAATACGATCCCCCCACAGACAGCCCGAGCTGGGTCCACCCCACCCAGCGCGTGGACCAGCCTGCCGACACGTTGTCCCTGCCGAGATTATCGCGGATGGCACTGGACGAAAGTGACTCGAGACGCTTGCGAAAATTCCGATCGTTCCAGCGCACACCGTATCGGAGTCGCTGGCGGTCGAAATCGTACTCGAGGACGGGGTAGGCCAGGCTGGTCACCAGGGACGAGCGCTCGGTGACACAAACGCGGATGATGCAGTGCCCGGCCCCCGCGGAATCGACCGCTGCGTCGGCCGTCGCAAACGCGCTGAGGTCTTCGATGAAGCGACGGTCCCGCTCGAGCATCTCCGGGTCGAAGCGCGCACCGGCACGCAGTTGCATCTCCCGCAGGATGGCCTCGTCGCGCACACGCGTATTGCCGCTTACCAACACGGAATCGATTACGAACCCCCGCGCCCACTCCGTTTCCGCGACACGATCGTGCTCATCGGCACGCGCACAGAACGATATGCACGTGACGACAAGTCCAGCCACCAGCGCTGTAATTTGGCGCCGACCCGGCGCAATCGCTGTCATAACGGAACGATACGGAGAGATCACGCCGCCGCAAAGGGCAATCTCCGTGCCACGCGAGCAGAACCGCCATCGGACGGCACCAGGGGACACGCGCCGACCCCCCGTCGCAAGGGGTGTGGCATCGGGCCACGCGCACCATTCGGCGCGCAGGCCGGGGTTGCGGCGCCCGCAAAGCGGTTACGGCGGACACTACACGGGGGTGGTCGCCGCCGCGACAGGCCCGGTGGCATCGGGCAAACTCCTCGTGCCGAATCGACTCAGCACCAGCGCACCCAGACCCGCCAGGTAGGCAAAGCAACGAACTATGCAGCCCAGCAGTCCAAACGCAACGGACAGCGGGCCCAGATGAAACACGCTCGCTCCCGCCGAAATAATGTCGGGCAGCGTGACGATCGTCGCACCAATGAGCACCCACGCCACCGGATTGCGGGTAGACATCGCGAAACGCGTCGCGACCAGGCGACCGAGTGCGTGCACGAACGCAGTCCACGCAATGAGAAACACACCCACACAGCTGACCCAGAGAAGAACTGCGAGGGGAATACCGATAATTGTAATCACCAGGGGTATCGAAACGAACAGAATCGCCATCATTCCGACGAAGAAACCGAGCAGTCCCACACCAAAACCGCGGGCGTAGCCCGCCGAGAGATGTCGATCGGCACGCTCCACCCGTTCGCGCAGAAACAACACCACGATAAGCGCGAGAATAATTTTTATAAACAGAAACAATGGCAGGAGAAATTCGGGAAGCCCCCCGTGCCCCCAGTTGAAATGAATATGCCCGTTCCAATTTCCGATCAGCACGCGTTCGCCGCGGATCATCGCGTTGTCATCCTCGTCGAGTTCGCCGCCAATTACCACGGCGTCGCCGCGGATTTCCGACCCGTCACGGGCACGGATGTTGCCGCCAATCACCGCCACGTTTCCCGTCACACGCCCTTCAATCGTCGCGTCCCCACCAAACACGACCAGGTCACCGTGTACCACTTCGTCGTGCTTTACCACAACCCCCTCGCCAAAGCGCACAATGTCTTTTCCTTTTTCCCGCAGGTGGCGATCGCCATTGATTTCTACCCACGAATCGCTGTCATGTTTTCCCGTTTGCACGTGTCCCTGAACACTGATGCCATTCTCGTCGATGCTTATTTTTACCCGTCCTGTGGGATATTTGGACCTCGTGGTGTCTCTCGATCCGGTTTGCGCCGACGCAAACGCCGCGGTGGACACAATCAGCATCCCCGCGGCAACACACGCAGAAATCGCACTGGCACTAGAAGCCAAACGTCGCATGATGGGCTACCCGCTTTCTCCTGGTGATTGCGCCGACGCTGATAACAAATGCCAGCGCCGCGAACGCAACGACAGCCGTGCGCGCGTCGCCGCCAAACGCCTGATGCAGCGCCGCCAATACGGTCTGCACCGCACGTACGTACGCTGAAATCGATTCGGTGAGGTCACGCACAAACCCCAATCCCTGCACCGTGGAAACCGCGAATGCATATACCCCCGACACCGCGGATATTGCCGAATCGAACGAGCCGCTTGCCACGCCGATGAGCGCGGCGAGTGGCCCGTATAGTGACGCAATAACCACCGCCGCGGCAAGCGGGTACCGCCTGCGCGCGGGCAGGGCAAAAAAGCGGTTCATTACGCGCTGCATGGTGGATGGTTGGGTCTCATACACCAGCCCGTCGGCACGCAGCCGCGCGAACACCGCGGTGGCGATGCGTGCCGGCGCTGCCTTGCGATCCATGGAGCGCAGACCACGAAACATCTGGCGCCAGGCGAGCAGTTCCGACTCGCAATCGGGGCACCCTGTCACATGCGTGACAAACTCGTTGCGGTCAAGCTGGGCGAGATGTCCCTCGAGGTAGTCCTCGATACTATTTCGTGCCGCTTTGCACTTCATGATCTGTTCCCGTCTTCCGACCGTATTATCCGATCGCATTCGTCAACCGCACACCGCGCGACAACATCCGGTCCCAATTAATCCCCGTGTGTCTTCGTACTCGAATTGTCAGCGATACTCACGTCGCCACTCGACGTTGCCACCCGCACACGGCTTTCCCCCTCTCCCACGGTGCCCGTGAGGCGATGGCGGCTGACCTTCGTCAGCGCGATCGCGCCGCTCCCTTCAATCGATCCCGATCCCGTGCTCACGTCGAATACAAACCCGGTGCGATCCGCACCCGCGGCGTAACGGATTGTTACATCGCCACTCGACGTGTTGAATTCAAAATTCTTGCCGGCCACCGGGACGATGATCGCATCAATATCACCACTCGTCGTCATCGCATGCAGCGTACCCTTCAACCCGTCCACCTTCGCGTCGCCGCTGCTCGATTGAAATTGCAAATCACCCAGACACCCGGCAACTACCAGATCGCCGCTCGACAACTGGATCTGTGCATCGCCTCCGACGCGTTTTGCCTCCACATCGGCGCTTGTCCCCGACACCGAGAGGAGGCCTCCCACGCGCGTTGCTGCCACATCCCCACTCGACGACTCGACGCGCAAATTTCCGCGCACATCTTCCGCCACGATGTCGCCACTCGTCACGTTAATTCCTACATCGGCACCCGTCCGGCGTACCGCGACATCGCCGCTGGTCGATTGGACGGTCACGTTGCCGTTCACGCTCGACACCTGCGCCCCCCCGCTTGACGTACTCACTTGCACGGCCAACCGGGCAGGAACCTGCACGGCGAAGTCGATATACGGAGACTTGTGATTCCCGCGCAACACCGCCCACAGCGAACGTGCCCCCTCGTGGCGCACATACGGGGCTTTGACAATTAGTTTGCTTCCATCCCGCTCCACCGTGAACCTCAGCCTGGCAAACTGCTTTTCCGCTTCTTTCGCACTGCCGGCGTGCACCACCCGTGTGGCCACTACGGAAATATTCGCGACCTCCCGCCCCACCACAACGCTGGCCCCGCGCGCATTCTTCACCACCAGCACGTTCACCTCGTGGGCATCCGCGCTCCGTTTTTCCTCACGCGTGTATTTCCTGGCCGCCGCACCGACCGGAACAAGCAGCGAAGCCACCGTGAGGGCGGCGAGCGCGCGCACTATTGCTCTGTCCATCGACACTCTCCATCTCGAAAGTTACGCCCGCACGACGTCTCCTCTGTCACTACGCGAGTTTTGCCAGAAAGGTTCGCCTTTCTTTTGCTCCGGGGCCCGAAGAAAGGGGCCGGACGCGCACAACGACCCGTACACCATCGGACGACGTAATCTGCTATTATATTGCGACTTAACATTTTCATCTCCAATTCTAATTCTCCGCGTCCCACCCTGCGGGGGGGGGATCCGGTGGTGGCCGGATGTGCCACCGGCCGCCCCATCCACCACATGTGCCCTCGTGATGCGGTCAAAAGAAATCCTCCCCCTCCAGGATGCCCCGGAGCGACTCCCGTGCCCGATGAATCCGCGCCTTGACTGTGCCCAGCGGGATTTCGAGGCTGCGGGCGATTTCTTCGTACGACAGGTGTTCCTGGTGGCGCAGGATCAGGATGATGCGGTAGTGCTCGGGCAACTTCCCCACCGCATCTTCGAGCAGTTTCATCTTCTCCCGGCGAACAAACGTTTCATGCGGGTCGGGTGCCGCAGATTCGTACTGGCGCCGGATTTCCCCGTCCTGCCCCTCGATTGGATCATCCATGGGCAGCGTGCTGATCCGTCGCCGGCGCAGATAGTCAATGCACAGATTGGATGTAATCTTAAAGAGCCACGACGAGAACGCATATTGCGGGTTGTAGCGTTCCAGCATGGAGAACACCTTGATAAAGGCGTCCTGGGAGAGGTCGGCGGCCAGCTCACGGTTGCGCACCATGCGCAGGCATATGCTGAACACCGCCCGCTCATACCGGGCCAGCAGCGCGGCGAATGCCCTCTCCTCGCCCGCGCGGGCGCGCCCGATCAGTTCGATGTCCTCTTGCTTCAACCGGCTCTCCGCCCGGGCGCTCGCCCGCAAGTGTAAGAAATTAAAAATCTTGACACATTTCGCATATGGTTTCTACAGTAGTTCGTCCTTCCCCCTCTCACGGGTACGTACACACAACCAGCCAGGAGTCATCATGACGGCGATCGAATTTGTCCACGCGCGAGAAATTCTCGACTCGCGCGGAAATCCTACAGTGGAAGTGGAAGTCGGTCTGGCCGACGGCACCGTCGGACGGGCGGCCGTCCCGTCGGGCGCGTCGACCGGCGTGCACGAGGCACTCGAACTGCGCGACGGCGAACCCACGAGGTATCTCGGAAAAGGCGTACAAAAAGCGGTAGCCAATGTAAATGAAACGATCGGCCCGGAAATCGTGGACCTCGACGCGGTCGATCAGGTGTTTATCGACCAGACGATGATCGAGCTCGACGGCACGCCGAATAAATCGAAACTCGGCGCCAACGCGATTCTGGGCGTATCGATGGCTGTCGCGAAGGCGGCCGCCGAAGCACTCGAACTTTCGCTCTTCCAGTACATCGGCGGCGTGTCGGCACGAACGCTCCCCGTGCCGATGATGAATGTACTCAACGGCGGGGAACACGCAGATAATAATATAGACCTGCAAGAGTTTATGATGATGCCGGTCGGCGCGGCCAATTTTGCCGAGGCACTGCGCATGGCGTCGGAATCGTTTCACGCGATGAAAAAAACCCTGCGGAGCAAGGGGTACTCCACCGGTGTCGGCGATGAAGGTGGTTTTGCGCCGAACCTCAAGTCGAATAAGGAAGCCATCGAAGTAATCCTCGAGGGGATTACGCAGGCCAACTACGAGCCGGGTCGTGACATCGCGATAGCTATCGATCCGGCGGCGAGTTCGTTTTACAGGGACGGAAAATATCACCTGACAGGCGACGACACCATTCTCGACAGCGACGGGATGATCGCGTTCTACTCCGACCTGCTGGAACGCTATCCGATCGTGTCGCTCGAGGACGGACTGGCCGAGGACGACTGGTAGGGTTGGGCCCGCATGACCAAAGCCCTCGGCGATCGCGTGCAACTGGTAGGCGACGATATCTTTGTAACCAACGAAGCGCGCTTGAAACGCGGAATTGAAGAGGGCATCGGCAACGCGATTCTGATTAAACTCAACCAGATCGGCACGCTCACCGAAACACTGCAAACGATGGAAACCGCAAAGCGCGCCGGTTTCCATTGCGTGATTTCGCACCGCAGCGGAGAAACGGAAGATACAACAATTTCTCATCTGGCTGTGGCAACAAACGCGGGGCAGATCAAAACGGGGAGTATGTGCCGCAGCGAACGCATCGCAAAATACAACGAGCTGCTGCGCATCGACGAAGAGCTCGGCTCGGTGGCACGGTTCCCGGGCACTACCGTATTTGGCGTGTAGCGTCCGAACGATGTCGCCGGGTTGCGCACGAGGCTGCGCAACCAGCGACATGATGTGATCGCATGGGCTCGTTGTCATCTGATGCGATCGAACTGATGCGCGTATATGAAGGAGACCGATGCACTACTGGGGCTCGAACGAGACGGTAACCCGCGGCGGACGTTCGCGGGCGGCGCGCCGGGGCGCGGCGCGTGGCCGCGATGGATTGCCGGCGGGCGGGGGTGGGAAGGACCGAGCCCGGACCGCGCGCCGGAACGCGGCACGCCGCGGGAGTACGCCCGGCGCATCCCGTCGCCAGGGCTCGAAGCGCGCACCGGCGGTGACATCGGGCGGAAGCGTCGCCCCGTTCTTGCGCCGTTTTTACCATCAGCAACCCACCATTCCCTCATCTCTGCAGAAGGTTCTGTTTTTTCTCGGAATCTCCGCGTTGATCTATGCGTTCGTGCTCGGCCAGTCGGGTGCAATCCGCATCGCGATTCTGCATCGCGATCGCGCGCGCCTCAATCGGCGCATCGCGCATCTCGAGGCAACGCGCGCCGTGCTTGCAAGAGAGGTCAATGCGCTGCGCAACGATCCACTCGCGATCGAAACGGTAGGACGCGAGAAGTTCGGCATGGTCAAACCGGGCGAGAAGGTGTACCGGTTTGTTCCGCCATCGAACGAGAAGCGATGAGGGGTTGACAACGCGCTGCGGCGTGGCTAGAGTGTCTACGTATTGACGCGGGGTGGAGCAGTCTGGTAGCTCGTTGGGCTCATAACCCAAAGGTCGCAGGTTCGAATCCTGTCCCCGCTACCA
>Ga0114931_10000165_pt1 | contig 74913 bp, 72 predicted proteins | sample 2SBtaG_FD_89579 | JGI IMG/M metagenome (GOLD analysis project Ga0114931, IMG submission 89579) | Deep subsurface microbial communities from Kolumbo volcano to uncover new lineages of life (NeLLi) - 2SBTROV14_V59a metaG | ecosystem: Environmental > Aquatic > Marine > Volcanic | place: Kolumbo...
GGGGTAAAGGGGACAAGTTTCGAAATTACCCTGAATTGCATCGAGGCAATCCAGGTCCACCCCTTCAAATCGCTCAGCGCGATTTGAATCCCTGAAGGCTGTCACCCCACTCCTGACACGACCCCGCAGGGGCGAGTTAAAATTCACTTGGAATTCACACCCGATTGCACGGCACTAAAGACCGCGACAATCGTTATGCGTGTATCCCAAGTGAATTTTGTTATCTATTCTTCCACTAACTCAATATCTATAATATCCACTTCAGCTTGATGTTCATCGCCCCAAATCACTAAGTAAACTTTCTGAAAATAAGCTGAGGGCAACTCCCCGGTGTATACTAATTCTTCATTTATATAACAACGAATAAAATTTTTATCATTCCGATCAATAGCAACCTTAATTGGCTTACTTGTGTCTAGTGGAATTTGTCTTTTATGTTTGGCACTATTTGCATCCCCATCTATATATGCTGAGGTCTCATATGTACTGTCTAAATTTCGTGCAACGTGAAAAAGGAAACTTTGCGGGGTTAATAATCTTGGTAAAAATATTTCTGCGTTTGGGTCTTCCAATTTAAAACCAGCGCGCCAATAATCGCTCTTAGATTCAACCTGGAAGGTTAATTGTTTTAACGAGGTTGTTATGCCAAGAGGCATAGAAGCCACACCCTGCTCAACAGAACCCTGAGTCTTGCTATGCCAATCACCGATTTGTCGTACCCCCTCATTGTTATCTGTGGTAGTTTCAGCACCGCTGTTAGAGTTTTGTTTCTTATCTATATCCTCAAAGTCAGCTAATATTTCGTCTTTATTATTCACAATTATTTTTTTTCTCTGTTTTTAAACACCAACAATAAAACAACAATTATACCAAATACAATGCTTAGAAAAAAATAATAGATATTAAATGAATCAAAATAAGCAATTAGTAGGCCAATAAAACTAGAAAAAGCTGCCCCAATCACGATTTCTAACCATTTTGTGGGTTCAACCGAATTTTTGACCTTCCTGCGTAAGCGATCCCAATCAGTTTTTTCCATCAAAAAACCTTGCTTTTTTAAAGGCATTGAAATCTCCCACTCATCAGTAAAACGCGTCTCTCTATTCATTTTTATTGATTAACCCTAATCTAATCGCGTTAAAAAAATAAGTGTTACTGCATCTTTCACATGTTATAGCGATTACCGGGAATATTGCTACATTGCCACCAACCTTAAAACCCCCACCATTAAACTCTCTCATTTCAAAAAAAGTATCATTTACAATCTAATTCCTAGAGCCACACATGTTGCAAATACTAGTGTTAGTAAACTCTTTTAACTTATTTACAGCTTTATCTTTTTGTTCGTTTGATAATTTCATAATTTTCAATAATTATTTACACGTTTGTTTTAGCATAGATTGGCTGGGGTGGGAAGGTAAAATGCCCCATCCAAAATAAAAAAGTGTATACTAAAACAACAAAGTCACCTAACGTCACGTGCACACATGCCACAAGAGATCTGGATTTTATTAATAGGGTTAATAGCTGGTTTTGTTGGTGCTATTGCCGGTGGTGGTGGATTGATCTCAATCCCCCTGCTTCTTTTTTTTGGTATTCCACCACAAATAACACTCGCAACGAACAAATTTGGTGGTTTAGGCTTAAGCGTTGGCGCTTTATACAAATTCATAAAAGAGAAAAAGGTAATCTGGAAGTACGCGATCTTTTTAAGTATTTCTGGAATTGCGGGGAGCCTCATCGGTTCCCAAATATTACTCACAGTGGACACAAATGTATTGCAAAAAGCAATCGGTGGACTACTTATTATTCTCACACCAACAATACTAATCAAAAAAAGCTTTGGCATAGAAGAACAGACCGCTCCACGCAGAAGAAAAATAATAGGCTATGTACTGTATTTTCTTCTCTCAATTCTCGCTTCTTTTTTTGGTGGGCTAGGGGTTCTTCTTATGGGCATCGTAATTTTCAATTTTGGTCTTCCAATAATCAAAGCTAACGCGACGGAGCTTGTTTCTTATTCCGTCTTTTCACTAACTTCTGTTATTATATTTGCCTTCAATGGCATTATAGATTACAAGGTTGGTCTGGTTCTCTTCCTAGGCATGCTCATTGGCGGATATCTAGGTGCCCACACTGCTATTAAAAAAGGAAATGTGTGGGTAAAATATTTTTTCACTTTGGTGATAATTGCTTCAGCAATAAAAATTCTATTTTTCTAACTGCTCTTGCATTGATTAGTAGGGATGGGAAAGCAAAACCCGCCCGTCCGTTGAAAAAAGTCGTGGAACAAAGAGCAAAATCGAACGGAACGAGCGCGTAAGGATTTACAAGATATGCGCGTGTCTTGAAATCCAGTGTGAGTGAAGTGAGATTTTAACAGGCCCCTGTCAGGCGGTGTGGAGGGGATGGAGTACAGCCCTAGAGGTAGGGGGAACACGCTTTCCGAATTTATGTTCCCCCTACACTCTGGGCAAAAAATACGCCACATGTGGTGGCGCTAATGAAAAAAATTTAAATAGAAAACCTACTGCTTCTTTTTATGCGCTTTTCTCCACGCGGCAATTTCTTTATGATTGCCGCTTAAAAGCTCTTTTGGGACCTTGTATCCGTCAAAAACTTCCGGCCGGGTGTAGTGCGGATATTCTAATACCCCGGGGGTCTCGTGGGATTCGTCTGTCGATGACTCATCATCCCCGAGCACGCCGGGTAGCAACCGCACAACAGCGTCAGCAATGACAAGCGCGGGGAGTTCGCCGCCGGTTAAAACGTAATCGCCGATGGAAATTTCTCCGTCAATATATTTCATCACCCGTTCATCAACTCCTTCATAATGCCCGCAGATCAGCACTAATTTTTTGAGACGGGAAAACTCGCGCGCCTGGCTTTGCGTAAATGGTTTGCCCTTTGCAGAAGTGAGTAAAACGCGAGTAAATTTGGATTTCCGTGGGGCGATTTTCTTGAGTGCTCGAACGATTGGTTCGACTTGCATCACCATGCCGGGTCCGCCGCCATAAGGACGGTCGTCCACTTTCTTATGTTTATCTAGTGTGAACAGGCGCAAATCGTGCACAATGATTTTTACTTTCCGCTTTTTTTGTGCGCGCTTTAAAATACTCTCGTTTATGTACGAGTCGAAAATTTCTGAGAAAATGGTAACAAGATGAATCTCCATATATGCAGTATATCAAATAAACCAAAAACCGCTCATTTTCTCTGGCGGTTTTTGGAGTTACAATATTATATTTTCAAATCGTCTACGGTTGACGTGTCGACGTCTTCTGACGATTCGGACTTCATTTCGCGTCCTTTGTTTTTCCGGTGTCCTTCTGGTTCATAAATCTTCAGATTGACCCGTGCATGGTGTTTTGCACCAACGACACGAAGAAGGGTGCGCAATGCTTTCGCGGTCTGACCTTGGCGGCCAATAACCTGACCGAGATCTTCGGGTGCGACGCTCAGTGTGATGAGAACGCCCATTTCATCAATGGTACGTTCCGTCTTCACCTGATCGGGTTGATCGACTAGCGACTTCACCACGAACTCGATGAATTGCTGATCTTCTTCTGGGTTTCCTACGTGTTCTGCCATACAAGTATTTCCTTTAGTGGATAAGGTATACAGTCTGCGCGCGAACGAACTTTCACAAACTCCATTCGACACATGAAGTCTTTTTTGAAAGCTGTTATACGTACAGCGATGTATCGTTTGTTAAGCTGCTGGTTTTTCTTCTTTCTTTTCTTCTGCTTTAGGGACCTCTTTCGGGGCTACCTCCTTTGATTTTTCTTCTCTGTCTTTCGAAGGTTCGGTTTGTCCACCGGCTGCTTCTTTGGCCGGTTCGGTTGTTCCTTCTTCTTCGGCCTTTTTTTGCTTGTGCATATTGTCACGCTTGTCGCCTTCAATCAGTTTGTGCGTGATACAAAGGTTGTAGATGGTATCAGAAAGCTGGGCGCCAACCCCAATCCAATAAGCGAGCCGTTCTTTATCTACGACAAATGTAGAAGGCTGGGTATGCGGGTTATAATTTCCAATCGCCTCCAAATACGGGGCGCGCATGTCCTTCTGTTTGTCAGAAACCACAACTCTGTATGTCGGGTGGTTCTTCTTGCCAATTCTGGAGAGTCGAATCATTACCATAGTTTCGTAAAAAGACTGTAACAGGTATAAAAAATGGCGTCAAGTCCTAACGGTTGCCATGCCGCTTAATAATCTCTTCGGCATGCTCGATATTCACGCTCAAAAGCTTAGAAATGCCATCATCGCCCATAGTGACGCCATATAAAATGGATGAGTGTTCCATAGTCGCCCGGTTATGGGTAATAGTGATGAACTGGGTTCGTTGAGAGAGTTCGTTTATGATGCTCGCAAATCGTTCTGAGTTGGCCTCATCCAATGCCGCATCCACCTCATCTAATACCACGAACGGTGAGGGGTTGTTTGAAATAATGGCGCAGATGAGCGCGATTGAGGTTAATGCACGTTCGCCTCCGGAAAGCGCGCCGACGCTTTTCAGCTTCTTGCCCGGCGGCGTAGCAAAAATGGAAATGCCGGTAACTACTTTTTCACCGTGCTTTTTTGGTTGTTCTTCTTCGTCTTTCTCATCTTCTTTACCTTCTTCATCGTCAAACATCTCTTCTTTCAGAAGTTCGAGGCTTGCTTTGCCGCCGCCAAATAATTTCTTAAAATAAATTCCAAACTCTTTATTAATGCGCTGGAAAGCGTCGGTAAATTGGCTCTTTATGGTTCGATCAAGTTCTTCAATAGCAACCTCTAAATCAGCGATAGCTTTCTGTAAATCTTCAAGCTGGTGAGATAAAAAGTCATATCGCTGTTTTGTGTCTTCGTACTCGCTTGTCACCTGCGGATCAATACCACCGATCATTTCCAATTGTTTTTTGTGCTGAAGGATTTTACCGTAGACGCCACCCCGATCTATGTCTTCTGGCTCGGTCGCCTTGATTGTAGCTATAAGCTCAGTCGGGACTTCTTGGCGCATTTCTCGATCCAAATCTTCAGACCGAGTTTCAAGGCGGGCGATGTCTACCGCATATTGATTCATAGAACGAATCACCTCGCTTAATTGTTCGCCCACTCGGACGAAATCCTTTTGCAATTCAACGAGTCTATTTTTCTTTTCCTGTTCCTGTGCATTGAAATCCTGCAACCGCAATCGTGCGCGGGAAATCTCATCTTCTATTAATTGTATTTTCTTTGATAATTCCTGTTCTTGAGCATCTAACACCTCATCGCGGTCCGCCCCTGATGCTTTAGCTTCGTCTAGCTCACGTTCGACAGAATGCATTTCTTCGGTCAGTTCTTGTAATTCGTCCTGCAACCGCTCTTCTCTGTCTTCTGCGATACGAATATCCGCGCTTATGCGCTGTGCATCCGCCAGAAGTCGCTGTTTGCTCTGTGTTAATTCATCTAATGTTGTTTCAAGGCGAGTAAGCTGCTGTACTGATTCCTGATCACGGGTATGAGAAATCTTATTCACCACTGATTTAAATTCATCATGAAATCTCTTCACTTCGTCGCGTATTGACGCAAGCTGTTCTACGGTTTCCGCCTTGAGGAGCCGAGATAATACCTGTTCGTGTTTAGCAAACAGCTGCTGCAGCCGATCAGATACCTCTGATAAAGTTACTTGCGCTTGAGCTTCCTGGCGCATATTGGCTATCTCGCGTTCAATATCCTGCGTTCGTCGATCAAGTTCTTCTGTCTTCTGAGCATTTTCTGCTTGCTGATTTTCCGTATCAGCTCTTTCAGATGTAAGCTCAGCAATTTCATCTTCAAGCTCAGTTTGCTTCTTCTCAAGCTCAGTTTGCTTCTTCTCAAGCCAAACAATATTGCTTTTACCGCTCGCCGTCAGCTTGGCATCCCGCTTACCTTTTACTGCCGCATACTCACGGGAAAGGCTGTTTTTTTGATCAACTAGCGTTTGAAAAGATTTCTGCATGGCCTCAAACTCGGCGTCTCGTGTTTTGCGTGCTTCTTCAATGCGTAAATCATTTTCAATTTTTGATCGTTCGGACTCAAGGTTGGCACGCTCTTTTTCTTTTTCGACGTGCTGCGCTTTTACCGTATTGAGCTGTCCCTGAACATCATGCCAAAGCGATCGGTAATACAGATCCTGATGCTCGCGCAGTGCACTTTCTATCTCGCTTCGCTGCTCGAGCCGGTGCACCTGACGGGTTAACGAACGCAAGCGCGGCTCAATCTCTTTCACCAACAATTCTACGCGGCTTAAATTTTCTTTTGTTTGATCAAGCTTGTTTATCGCCTGCTCCTTTTTTATTTGGAAGGCCCGAACACCCGCAGCCTCGTCAAAAAAAACTTTCCTGCCTTGTGGAGTCGCGGAAAGCACCTCATCAATCATGCCTTGGCCAATAATCGAATATGAGCGCTGACCAAAATTGGACTTTGCGAGCAACAAGGCGATGTCGGTCAATCGCGTCGGCCGGCTGTTGAGCAAATACTCAGAATCACCCGTACGGAATACCCGGCGAGTGATAACAAACTCGGATGCGTCCACCGGAGCACGCCCATCTTCGTTATTAAAAAATACCGAAACCTCCGCGCTGCCCAGGCGGTTTTTCTTGTCACTCCCGGCAAAAATAACATCCTCAGCGCGCTTCCCTCGAAGCAACTTCATAGATTGCTCCCCCAGCACCCATCGGATTGCGTCTGCGACGTTTGATTTTCCGGAACCATTCGGGCCGACCACTGACGTGATACCCCGATTAAATGACATGCTGACTTTATGTGCAAAGGATTTAAATCCTTGAATCTCGAGCTTCTGTAAGTACATGCGTAAGCGAACTAAAACAATAACCTAAGGTCTAAGTAGCTTTCAGTATAGCAAAATAAACGGGAAATAAAAATCCCCAACACGCATCATACCTGCATGCCGGGGAGTAACAAACGGCGAGAATTTCACCGTTTAAAACGGTAAGGATCGTAGGCGGGAGAAACTCCTTCGCGGCACAACGGGCACTCATCGGCACTCCACTGCCGCATTTCACGCTTGAGCAAACTTTGCACGGTAACTCCGCCTATTTCCGGAACTCCCGAATTAACCGCGCAGAGAATCCCCTCTGATGACAAATTGTTGACTTTACAGAGCTCAACCACCCGCTGCAGAACGACCCCCTTTCGAATGACATCATCCACGATGAGAAAAGGATGCTCCCGCAGCCATTGCCGTTGCTTTTTGTCGAGCTTCATTTTTCCGGATTCGATCTTTGGATAAATCTTCTTCGGATGCCCCCTGAAAATCGTAAACATCGACCGAATCATGCGGGTGGCCGTATCGCTGATCGCCAGCATGGTCAACTCCCTTGGATCACGATCTAGCGTTTTGATAAGTTGAATGAGCCGCAATGGCATGGTGACGATGTTCCGAACAGGGAACTGATAGAAAAAACAGTCCGTATGATCGCCCCCACGAAGCACATAGTGGTCTGGTCCTTCGAATAGAACCCCTTTTTTCTTTAACTCTGTCACGACTTGTTCATCTGAAATTTCTACTGTCTTGATTATCGAACGAATCACTTCGACTCCTTTCGATGTTGTAAGGTTCGTTGTTATCAAAGCTTTACCCTACACCCAAAAAAAACGCTTGTCAATATGCTATCTCCTACTAATGCAGGCAGATTAAATCGGCCCGGGGGAAGACCCGAGCCGAAAGGCACCAAGAGCTGTTACGCATTTTTTGCCGGCTGACCATGCGCCGTGAATTCGTCCAAGCCCCCTTCTATGGATGTGCTGTAAGGCACACCGCTCTTACAAAGCGAGCACGTGTGCCGGCTTCGCCATTTCCGAAGGTACGGCAGCTGCAAAAGCGATTCAATAACGAATGAGGCCTTGCCATCATCAATCGATTTCCGTTGAGATCGATTCACGATAGTGAGGTACTGCAAAACACCTGCCGTATGGCCGTTCATGAGTTTTGCAAGATCATGGAATGTTCTTCCGGTCATATGCACATCGTCAACCACGACCACTTCGGCATCTTGCAGGAGTAGACGTTGGTTATATGGCAGGAACAATCTGCCGGTGAGACGCCGCTGCGCAAAAGCGAACAAAAACTCATTCTTCGTATGGTGCGCTTGGCACCAGCGGGCAATACGCTCCGCATAATGCACGCCCTTGCCCACACCGGCAAAAGCAATCTTACCGCTATGTTGTGCGGCCTGAATGCGAACACATTTTGCGAGTGCCTCCACAATCTCGTCTACGACAGGGTCTAAACGGATGAGTGGCAGGGCGCAATTCACGTAGGTATTGGTGTGCCAGCCACTCGAAAGGACGACGTGTCCGCGCTGAATCATACCAGCATCTTGAAACCGGTAGTACCATTTGTTTTTTGGCATACAATAACTCCTCTCACGGTTATATGAGCTCATTGTTAACGTTCGATTTCAAATTGACCACATGTTATCATGAGGCCCGTTTGGAGTCAAACTATCAGCACTCTTACCAGCCCTTCTTGTCTAATGCATTTTGTGCGGCATCAACCTGCGCCTCCTGTTTCGAGGTCCCCCGTCCTTCGGCAACTTTGTCTCCATTTACAAAAACACCGATCACGAACTCCTTCGCATGATCTGGGCCACTTTCTGACAATACTTCATAACGCGGTGTTTTTCCTATTCGGTCTTGCGCTTCTTCCTGAAAGCGGCTTTTCGGATCTATATACAGCTTGTACTCAAGAATGTACGGAAGTTTGGCTAAAATTTCACGCGTAATGAATGCTTTCGCAACATCCCAACCCTGGTCAAGATAAATGGCACCTACAATCGCTTCAAATGCATTGGCTAAAATGTACTGACGCGCTTTTGAATTCGTATCGGCAGCTTCTCCTTTGGACAAATAAAGAAACTCATTTACGCCGAGTGCGCCGGACACCTCCGAAAGCATTTTCGTATTCACAAGACTCGCTCGCCAGTTTGTCAGCTCTCCTTCTGGATTTTCATAATTCAGGTAGAGGTTTTCGGTCACCACCAACTCCAGGACAGCATCGCCTAAAAACTCCATCCGTTCGTTGTGACCAAGTTCAAAATTTGGGTGTTCATTTAAATATGAACGGTGAACCAGGGCCTGATGCAATGCCCGTTTATCGTTAAAAATAACTTGGAGCCGCTCCTCGAGTCTTGAAATATCCTTATCCAAACTCATTGATTTGTTGGTGTATCTGTTTGATCTGAAGCGCTGCCATTCTGATCGGTGGTTGTTGGCTGTGAAGCCGTCACATTTGTTGGAACGCTAATCGACAAAGTCTTGGGATATTCCAAGCTGCGATCTAATTGAATATCCAACCGAACATCATACTTCGCGTCATCGGCCGAAGTCTTCACAACTAACCATTTCTCATGCACGACTTTTCTGGTGAAAGGATTCACCCAAATATCCATGGTAAAATCTACCGTCTGCTTAGTGAGGGTAGGATCTTTGCCAAATGCGTACAAATCTGACGAATACCAATCTGGACTGTCAGCGATGATCGCATCAACGTTTATTGGCATGCGATAATGCAGGAGCCACCAAGGTTGCCCTTCGGTGTTGAATACAAACCGCGGAGTTCCTGCATAGTGCAGTAAATTCGACTGGAATAAAGATGAGCTTTCAATCGCCTGTTTTGTCGTATCGTATTCACCGGACGCGAAGGTATAACTTGAATAATCCGTATTGCTCCCGGTCCGACGTTGATAAGCAGTACCATCAACAATGATGGCATCAACACCATCGCTGAGCTTTTGCGCCGAATTCTGCGCCTGTGTCATAAATGACCATGAATCCGGAGCTACATGCTGCGTTTCAGTATCAAGAGAAATCGATTGTGTTGCGGTTCCACCAGATACGCCATTCGCATCGGGCTGTTTAAGGGTTAAGGTCTGAAGCACGTCAACGTGTGTTGATGTTTTTTCATGTGAAGCCTGCCCCTGGGATGTGATAAGCCAAAAATAAATCTTCGGTTGAAATATTGCTACAGCGATGAGCAAAACAATGAGCGCCCCGACAGATACCCCAACAATTGCCCATACGTGCTTTTTATTCAGTTTTCTTTTTGGATTATGCGCTTCAGGGGATTTTATTTCTTCTTTTGGTGTAGCTATATCCATATGCGCGTCTGTGCTTGACTTGGCTGTGTCCTGCGTTACCTTTGCGGCTGCTGATTTTCCTTCAATTAAAACTTTTCTATATGCAACCGTAATGGACGCGAGCACGATATAGGCCACTGCTGGAATCCATCCGGTGGTCGGATTTGTGACTATTGCGTATGCGGCTCCAGCACCCAAAATAACAAGTACGGCATAGAAAATTATTTTTCGTGTGGTGGATTGATTAAGTGAAAAAGATTTTTTTGACGGTTTTGATTCTGATGACCGCTGATCGGGTGATATTGTGTCCATATGTGAGTATGCCTTTCTGGGGAATTAATTTAATTTTGCTTTTCTTTCTCTGGTGCTTCAGAAATTGGCGCCTCCCCCGAAGCGGTCATTTCTTTATAGATGGATCCGAGTACACCATTTACAAATTTGCCTGAGGATTCACCGCCGAAACTTTTTGCAAGCTCAATAGCTTCGTTAATCGCCACTTTTGGCGGGACTTCTCCTTTGGAAAATTTCAGTTCAAAGATGCCAATCCGTAAAATATTTCTATCGATAATGGTAATCTGCTCAAGCGGCCACTGAGGCGCAAATTTAACGATAAGGGAGTCAATATCCTTTTGGTGAGCAAGAACACCTCTGACCAAACGATCGGCAAATCCATGATCATCGAAATCAGGTGCAAACTCTTCTTGGTTGTGCGTGAGAATAGGGGGAATCTCTTCCGCGGAATTCCCGCGAAAATCCCACTCAAACAACGTTTGCATGGCAAGTGTTCGTGCCAGATGCCGATTGGACATAGTGTAACGTATTTAAGAAGTACTTTTCTGCTCGCGTTTCTTTTTGCGCTTTTTCTTTCGCTCAGCTTTTACGTCCATCTCAAGAACATCGCGACCCTTATAATATCCACAATTCGGGCAAACGCGATGCGGGCGTACCGGCTTCTTGCATTTTGGACACGTCGTAAGACTGACTGCGGTCATCTTATGATGACTGCGACGTTCGCGCTTCTGTTGCTTAGAGCGCTTCTTTGCTGGTAATCCCATAGATTCAGTTAATCAAATTATATGTACTCTCATCCTACTCTAATTAGCCCACTATTGACAAGCGCGATCAAGATGCGGTACACCTCTTAAACCCAGTCCCTCATAAAAATGAAAGGAGGTGCACTTTCAAGCGAACGTGTGCATGCAAAAGCAAAGAAACGCCGCCTGGAATGGTAGAATCTCGCGTCTTGCGATTTATCGGGACGCAAGAAGCTCCAAAAGGTAGGACTCCGCGCGATCTCTATAACTGCACGGAGTGCGACGGCACCTTAGCCCCCGATATCAAACCATTCAGGCCTCCGCGCATTTCCCGATAAACAAAAACCCCGGAAAATTCTACTTTTCGGGGTTCCTATTTTATACGAAGGTGACATTTGCCACATAATCTTTCGGCGCCTTAAAGCGCATCAACCTTACGCCCTGCGTAGACCGACCGAGCACAGATACGGATTTGAGTAGCAAGCGGATAACCTGTCCCTTATCTGAAATGATAATAATATCTTCTTTTTCACGTTTCGCATTCACGATAAATCCTGCAACGATCTTACCAGTTTTATCGGTAATCTTCGCCGCCTTGATCCCAGAGCCGCCACGTCCTTGTACGCGGTATTCTTTTATTGGGGTTCGTTTCCCATATCCGTTGGACGTAACCACAAGCAATTGTTCGGTACTTTCAACTTTCCCTTCATGGATGATATCGAGTCCGGCGATCACGTCAGTGCCTTTCATACGAATTGCCCGCACGCCCGCTGCGGTGCGACCCATGGCGCGTATGCTCTTCTCTTTAAATCGAATGGATTGCCCGTTCATGGTCGTGAGCAGAAAATCATCTTTTCCTGATGTTGGACGCACCCATTCGAGGTGATCACCTGGTTTGAGCTTAATTGCAATCAATCCTGATCGGCGGACATCAGTAAACTGCTCGAGCTCGACTTTTTTCATTGTACCCTTTGAGGTCACCATCGCGAGATATTTTGCGTCGGGTGATGCAATTAAATCCGCAAGCGAAAGTGCCGCCGACACTTTTTCGTCAGGTCCAAGCTGCAAAAAATTTACAATGGCATTCCCCTTTGCGATTCGCGATGCCTGTGGAACGTCATACGCCTTCAACTGGAACACACGCCCACGAGTCGTAAAGAAAAGGAGGTCTGCATGGGTCATTGTTGAGAACAGGTGTTCAACAGAATCCTCTTCTTTTGTCGTAAGACCGACAACGCCTTTGCCGCCGCGTCCTTGTTTTCTAAACATTTCCGGCTGAACGCGCTTGATGTACCCATCACGAGTCAACATGACAATTGTCGCTTCATTTGGCATTAAATCTTCCTGACTGAACTCACCAACCTGACCTTTCACGACATCGGTTGCCCGTTTATCGCCATATTTTTCAACCAGCTCCTTTCCTTCACTCGAAATGATACCGAGGATCTTCTTCGGAGATTTTAGAATTGCTTCGAGCTCACGAATAAGCGCGCGTTTCTCTTTTAATTCGTTTTTAATCTTCGTACGCTCAAGATTCGCGAGCTGCTGCAGCTTCATTTCCAAAATTGCAATAGCCTGTCGCTCGGTAAACTTAAACCGCTTCATCAAATTCACTTTGGCATCATTTTTATCTTTTGACTTTTTAATCAATTTAATCACTGCGTCAATATGATCAACAGCCTTTTTCAGTCCTTCTAATATATGAGCACGCTCTTTTGCTTTATCTAAACCATACTGCGTGCGACGCCGGATGACTTCCTGGCGATGCTTGATATATTCTTCAAGAATCATCTTGAGGGTCAACACACGTGGCTGCATACCATCTACAAGCGCCAGCATATTTACATGGAACGAAGTCTGCAATTCAGTCGTCTTGAAGAGGCGGTTTAATATTTTCTTAGGATATGCGTCGCGCTTCAATTCGATCACCACACGAACCCCATCTTTATCAGACTCATCGCGTAAATCTTTAATCCCGTCGATTTTCTTTTCCTTGGCGAGATTTGCGATTTTCGCGATCAAATCAGCCTTATTCACTTGGTAGGGCATTTCGCTGACGATAATTTTATGCCCACCCTTCTCTTCAACGATTTCGGTCTTCGCGCGCATTACAATCGAACCCTTTCCGATCGCGTATGCGGTTAAAATATCTTTTTGATTATAAATAATGCCGCCGGTCGGGAAGTCAGGTCCCGTTACAAATTCCATTAAATCCTCAACAGTAGCATCTGGGTGTGCAATCAAATGCTCAACTGCATGCATAACCTCAGTGAGGTTATGGGGCGGGATGCTGGTCGACATTCCGACTGCAATACCCATCGTTCCGTTGAGTAGCAGGTTTGGCAGTTTAGACGGCAACACCTGCGGTTCCTGTTTTGAACCATCATAGTTCGGAACAAAATTGACTGTCTGCTTTTCGATGTCGAGCAACTCTTCATCGGAAATCTTTGCGAGCTTCGCCTCGGTGTAACGCATAGCGGCCGCACCGTCGCCATCCATAGAACCAAAATTTCCCTGGCCATCAATCAAGGGATAGCGCATGGAAAAATCTTGCGCCATGCGGACCATACTGTCATATACCGCACTGTCACCGTGGGGATGATATTTACCAAGCACTTCACCAACAACCGTAGCTGACTTTCGGTATTTTGCGCCGCTCCGAAGCCCTAAGTCCCACATTGCATACAAAATTCTCCTGTGCACTGGCTTTAATCCGTCGCGAACGTCAGGTAAGGCGCGAGAAACAATAACGGACATGGCATAATCCAAATACGCCTCCTGCATTTCGGCAGTAATAGATTGCGGAATAATGTCTTTTGCTATTTTCACTGCAGGGGTGTCTTGTAGGGCAGGCACTGTCGGTTTTTTGGGTGCTGCTTTTTTTGCTGGCATACTTATTGTTGAAATTCAGGAAATAACTGCTCATCTACCTGATCCAGAACCTTCTTTTCGTTGGGAGTAACATTCTGGGATGTATTTGCGTCAAATGTGCTGGTTATCGACTGATTGCTGCTTAAGGTATTAGTTAAAGAATGAATAAATTGCTGGTCACTTGATGAACTGCCAAATAATCTGCCACTTCTTGCCAAAAGATACCATCCACCTAAAATCACAAAAACGGATACCACAATTACTACCCCGAGTAACTCACGCTGGTGCAGGGACCGTGCATGGACTTCTTCGTGGGGCTCAAATTTTCCTCGGCGCTCTTCGACGGTTTGGTGCTTTTCATGCGGGGTTATTCCTTCTATCTTGCTCATATTTTTGGTTTCAAAATGACTATCTCGGTTTTTTCTTGGGGCAAATCTTTCTTTAAAATCTTTAATGATTCTTGGGGCTCGCCATTTTTCACCCCCTGTGCACGCATAAACACATCAACGGGATCTAGTTTGTATTTTAATTTTGGAATTTTATAGTGGATCGGGATAATAATCCGAGGTTCAATTTGCGAAATAACATCAACTGCTTGCTTCGCGTCTATGGTGTATACGCCACCAACCGGAATAAACAAGATGTCGGTCCCCTCAAAACGCTCAAGCTGCTCATCAGTCAATTTTGTTGTGCCCAAATCCCCAAGGTGGGTAATCTGAATATTTTCATACTCGACGCTATATATTGTATTCGTGCCGCGCTCTTTCCCTTCTACCTCATCATGAAACGAGGCGAAGCCATAAATAAAAATCCCCTTGACCTCGTATTCTCCCGGGGTTGAAACAACAAAGGGATTTCCGGAAACTGCCGCTACATTGTTGTGATCATCGTGGTCGTGTGTAACACACACCACATCAGCGGAAAGCTTCGGCAATTTGATGCCGATTGAGGAATGATATGGGTCAAAAACAACCGCCGTATCTTTGCTTTGCAGTCGGACGCAAGCTTGTCCGTACCAAGTAATTATCATGTTAGTTTTGAATAAATAACTCCATTAGTGTACCGTAAAATGCCCTTTCTGTAAAGTGAAAAAGCGGGTAAAAACCACTGCTATTCCGGCTTAGTTTCGTTGCCGGATTCAGATGGGGCAGGCGCATCTGAGGCATCATCATCTCCGGCTGACTCCCTGGGTTTGGACGACGGAACTTCGCTTGTCGATTCTTGCACATCGCTAGCGTGCTGAATCGCATCATCGGGTGCCGAGGCCAGCTCTTCTTGCATCTGCTGGAGAAGTAAATTGTCTTCAGTGGCCCCCGCCTCTTCTTTTGTTGGCACTTCTGGAGGAGTTTCTGGTTGGGGGTTTGCTGCCACGGCATCAGCTTCCTGCAACGGCACTTCCTCAGAAGTTGAGACTGGAATCACAGCGCTTTCAGAAAAAACATCCCTGCCGCCCTGCCGCTGCGGATGCTGAAATTGGCGCATGCCGCCATGCGCCATACTTGGCATCTGCATGGGCTTTGACTCTTTTGCTTGGACTGGCTTTCCGGGTGTAGCTGAGACTGTGGGTCCCTCCGGTTTTGACAAAGCGCCTTTGTTTTCCTTTTTCTGCTTTTCTTCCATTTCATTCTGTCGCGCGCGCTCCCATTTGTGTATTTGCTTCAATGCCTCTTCATGCTTTTTCTGTTTCTCGAGCTCTTCTTTTGTCGGGCCCTTGGGCGCCTCGGCCTTTGCCTCTTCTTGAGACATTTTCTGGTACATACGCTCAGAGGCGATCTTGCTGATGTTTCCTTCCTTATCTATAGTCATCCCCCGTTTGCGAAGCGTAAACTTATCCATCGAGTAAGCATCCTTCTTTTCTGCTGCCTCCTTATAGAAAGCTTCCGCGCTCTGCAGGGCCTCGTGCTTATTAAGGGTTCCTCCCTTTTTATTAAAACCAAGCTTACGCCTAAGTAGCGGATTGGAGCTTTTTTGCAGTTGCTTTTGAAATGTCTTGTTGGTGAATCGCCGTTTCGTTCCAGCCTTAAACACCGTACTGCTCAGTTTTTTTCGGAGAGTACCTCCGCTTATTGCTCGACGAAAGATGTTGGCCATATATATAGTATACCGTTTGAAGCCGCATTCGTCTTGTTTTTGCCCTCCTCTTGCAAAAAACAAAAGGGTGCGCTACACTCAATCAGCTTTAATAATTAGTAACCTATTTCTGGGCATTTCCATGCTATATATAATGGAAACAATCCAGAAAGCCCCCTAAAAATGGGGTTAATTGTTTCTCGTATGACAAAAGACTTTGGAACCCTGCTCGACTCTCAAGACGCGCCAGAACTGCCAAAAATAGGCGACACTGTCGAAGGCAAGGTAATTTCTGTTTCCTCAAGTGAAGTGCATATCGATATTAATGGTGTAGCCTCGGGCGTTATCCGCGGCCGCGAGCTATATGATGAATCCGGAGAATACTCAGACCTGCAAATCGGCGACACCGCAAAAGCAACTGTTCTTGAGCTGGAAAACGAAAACGGTGAACTCGAGCTCTCATTCAGCCGTGCGGGGCACAAGAAGGCTTGGGATGAACTCTATCGGCTCATGAAAGACGAAGACGTCATCAAGGTCCCCGTCGTTGAAGCGAATAAGGGCGGGCTCATGGTGCGTGTGAACCGCGTAATCGGATTTTTACCAGTATCGCAACTCACGCCTGAGCACTATCCTCGCGTTGAAGGCGGAGATCGAAATCGCATTCTAGAGATTCTGCAAGAATTCGTTGGACAAGAACTTAAAGTTAAGATAATCGACGTCAATGAAGCCCAAGAGAAACTTATTGTATCCGAAAAGGCTGCATGGGAAGAGAAACAGCAAGAAATTCTCTCGGACTTCAAGATTGGGCAAGTCGTCAAAGGAAAAATCACTGGTATCGTCGATTTCGGCTGCTTTGTGGAATTTGGCCAAGGCCTAGAGGGGCTGGTGCACATTTCTGAGCTCGCTTGGCAACGCGTTGATGATCCTCGAGACTTTGTAAAAGTCGGACAAGAGGTCGAAGCAAAAATCATCGGTATTGATGGAACCAAAATTTCGCTTTCCATCAAGCAACTGATCGATGACCCGTGGAACAAAGCAGTTGAGAAATATAAAATCGGCGATGTTGTTGAAGGAAAAGTATTGAAACTCAACCCGTACGGCGCATTTGTGCAACTTGATGAAGAAATCCAAGGGCTTGCTCATATTTCTGAGCTTTCTGACAAACGCATTTCTTCTCCAGCGGATGTTATAAAAGAAGGCGAAACCCACAAATTCAAAATTCTTTCTATTGAACCTGACGAACACCGTTTAGGGCTTTCAATAAAGGCCCTAGAAGAAAAGAAGCCGAACAAAAAAGAAACTGATAGAAAAGAGGCGGATGCTCCGGCGGCAGAAAAAGAAGAGCACAAAAAAGAAAAAAAGGGCGAAAAAAAGGCTGACGAGCCGAAACAGAAGGTATAAGGGCTTTGTAGTACATATACACGGTATCGTCACATCCGCGACATGTGATACACTACAATATATATGAAACCTATGAACAATTTTCTCCGCAGTTTCGTTATTTTCTTCATCATCTTCATTGCGCTTGCAGGACTGTTTTCGCTGTTCTCGACCGGTAATCAGCAACCACAAAATATCGGGGTAGCGCAACTCGCTGAAAAGATTAAAAATGGAGATGTTAAAACCATCCAGATAGACAAGGACAAACTCCACATTACATTGAATGACGGAACCGAACTTCAAGCTATAAAAGAATCTGGAGACTCATTCAGCACAAGCATGACAAACTATGGAGTGTCCGCGGATCAACTTTCTGCGGTCGATGTGAGTGTAAAAGAAGCGTCATCCTCATCGATATGGCTTAGCTCTATTTTAACTATCCTGATTCCAACATTAGTCATCGTGTTATTTTTCTGGTTTATCATGCGACAGGCGCAAGGCATAAACAACCGCGCGATGTCGTTCGGACAAACAAGCCAAAAAGATAAGCAAGAAGAGGTCAAAAAGCGACAACGCGTTACCTTCAAGGATGTCGCTGGCTCTGTTGAAGCTAAGCAAGAATTAACGGAGGTTGTAGACTTCCTAAGCCACCCAAAAAAGTTTACTGCTGTCGGCGCACGAATTCCGAAAGGTGTGTTAATGGTTGGGCCCCCGGGGACCGGTAAAACACTCATTGCAAAGGCGGTTGCCGGTGAAGCGAGAGTTCCATTCATGAATATTTCCGGATCTGAGTTTGTAGAAATGTTTGTAGGTGTCGGTGCATCGCGCGTCCGCGACCTCTTTAAGCGTGCGAAAAAGGTTGCGCCAGCGATTATTTTTATCGATGAAATCGATGCCGTTGGTCGCCAACGCGGCGCAGGCTTAGGCGGAAGCCACGACGAACGAGAACAAACGCTCAATCAAATTTTGGTTGAAATGGACGGATTTGATACCGATACCGCAGTCATTGTGATTGCCGCGACAAACCGCCCCGATGTTTTAGACCCGGCATTACTTCGCCCAGGACGTTTTGATCGACAAGTTATTATTGATCTTCCTGAAATTAAAGAACGTGAGGCGATCCTTAAAGTGCATGCAAAAAACAAACCTCTTGGTTCAGATGTTGATTTGCGTGTTATTGCCCAACGGACGCCAGGGTTTTCGGGTGCTGATCTTGCTAACCTCTTAAATGAAGCGGCGATTTTGACGGCACGCGAAAACAAAACGACAATCGGCCAGCCCGAATGCTTGGAGTCCATCGAAAAGGTAATGCTTGGACCTGAGCGAAAGAGCCGAGTTATTTCGGAACATGAAAAAAAAATAACCGCCTATCATGAAGCAGGGCATGCGCTTGTGGCTTACGAACTCCCCAACACCGATCCAGTGCATAAAGTATCTATTATTGCGCGTGGACGGACTGGCGGCTATACACTTAAACTTCCCGAAACAGACAAACGCCTACACACAAAAAAAGAATTTGTTGATGATTTGGCGGTTATGCTTGGCGGATATGTAACCGAGAAGGTGGTTTTTGGAGACGTTTCAACCGGTCCATCAAATGATTTAAAACAGGTCACAAATCTAGCCCGCTCCTTAGTTACCCAATATGGCATGAGCGACAAGCTTGGCACCCGCACCTTTGACAATAAAGACGAAATGATCTTTTTGGGTAAAGAGATACACGAACGACGAGATTATTCGGAAGCGATCGCCCAAAAAATTGACGAGGAAGTTTCCCGATTCGTAAGCCATGCATATAAAGCCGCTGAAAAAATCATTACGAGCCACAAGACAAAGCTTGAGGCGATAGTAAAAGCACTTCTAGAGAAAGAAAGTCTCGAACGCGAAGAATTCGAAAAGATCGTTGGACCCCGAACTTCAGCAAAACCAGCAGGGGCCTAACACCTCCCTTATATTGCGTAAAGGCTAAAAAACGTATACAGTAACAGTGTCTTATGAGGAGGATACATTATGTATAAAAAGACTATTCGAAAAGCCTGGCAGATCACCTGGAAACACAAATACTTGTGGTTTTTCGGGTTGTTCGCAACCATCCTTTCGTCGGCTGGCGCAAGCGCCTGGGACCTTTTTGTAACCAACACCACACGCGTATTTAATCAGCCACAATTCTTTTCAAACTTAAAAATTTTATACTCCTCGGGAACACTTGGCCTCGTCTATGATAATGTGTTAACTAATCTGACAAATTTCTGGACACTCTCTCCCGACATAATTATTTTGCTTGCCCTGATGCTTGGCCTTGTTGCTCTGGCGATTCTCTCGCAAGGCGCTCTGATCCATGGTGCCGCAAAGATTGATGATGGGGAAAAAACAGATATGCAAATAGATGTTGAGGCTGGCAGACGATCATTCTGGCGATTGACAGAGCTGCAAGTAATTTTCCAGTTGGCAATATATGGTTCTATTTTTGTGATTGGAGCGCCACTTATCAGTATTTATTTGGCACAAGGCTCAGAAACGCCGACCTACATTTTTTCCTTTTTAAGCTATATCTTGCTGTTACCATTAAGTATCGTCATTTATTTCATTCTCCTGTACGCCTCCGTTTACACGGTAATCAATAAAACAAAAATTAAACAGAGTATTGTTGAAGCCTGGCACTTATTTAAAAATAATTGGCTCATCAGTCTTGAATTTGCCCTAGTGCTTTTCTTGATCAATATCGTTGTTGGTTTCATTTTTGTGCTCGTGTTAGCCATTCCAGCTGTAATTATTGTCGAAAGTCAAACCGTGGTTAACGGCTTTACCGTCGGGAGCCTCGCCATGATGCTGATCGTATTTCTGTTTTTAAGCGGTATTTTAACGGCATTTCAGTTCAACGCAACGGTGTTATTTATGAAACGAATTTCAAGCGGAAAATACTCAGGTTGGCTTGCACGGATTGCAACAAAGCTGTTCAAAAAGAAATCACGTATTATACAATAAACAACTTTTACAAACTGAGTCGCCTCTGTTGTGCGCCACTCGACTTGTTTTATAATTGAAACTGTGTAAAATGAATGCAGTTTACAAATAATTTGGGCATGTAGCTCAGCGGTTAGAGCACCACTCTTATAAAGTGGGGGTCGATGGTTCAAATCCATCCATGCCCACCAAAAAAATTTTTCGCGTGTACGCATTATTATGCTTGTATTATTTTTTTATATATGTGCTATACTGTATGTATCTTTATTTTGTTTACAGTAAAAAAACATTCTTGTATAATTTAAACGTGTAAACGAATTATCTTCACATAGAAGGGAGGTGGATAACATGCCAAGACGCAAGAAAGCGACAAAGAAAGTTGCAAAAAAGACAACAAAGAAGAGAAAGCCAGCAAAAAAGAAAGTTGCAAAAAAGACAACAAAGAAGAGAAAGCCAGCAAAAAAGAAAGTTGCAAAAAAGACAACAAAGAAGAGAACCACTCGCAGACGCCGCAAAAAAAAATAAGCTTTCGATTCAATTAGCAACAGCACTTGGTGCACTTAATCTGCCCAAGTGTTGTTGTTTTTTTGTTAAAAAAATTAATTGGCTACTCGTTTCTCATTTTGTACTACAATAGCAAACAGCACCCAAAACAATACTGCGAGGTCATTTTTGAAATATGGTGTGTCCACTATTCCGTGCACCAAAAATGCGATAAGCGCCGCTAGCGTGGCCGCACCGACAAGCCATTGCACATCACCATAAGATCCGCATCGGATTGCCCGAATTGACCCGCGCACCCAAAGGAAAAAAATCCACACAAACGCGGCAATGCCATATATCCCCATTTCAGACCATAAAGTCAAATAGAGGCTATCCGGATTGGGAAACAACTCAACATGTGATGCGTCCCGGTATTCATTATACAAAACAGGAAAACCGCCGAGACCGGCTCCGGTAACAGGGTGGTGGGTTATAAGCCGCCATGTTCCTTGCCACATTACCACATGCACATCTGCCGAAGTGTCGTTCCGCGTAAAGACCCGCTGAAGTTGAGATTGCACCACCGGGACAAACAACAGGGCGATTCCGCAAAGAGCAAACAAAGAAATCGTTAACGCGCGGCGCTTTGACAGCAAAGCAAATAAAAAGAAGGCCGCAGCAACGCCAACGAGGGCGCCCCTATTAACTGATACAAAGAGACCTGCGATGCCAAGAGCCGTAGCAACACTAAAGCCAAGCAACCGTCGATGCATGCCATGACGAAGCGAACTCCAAAAAAAGACAACAAAGGCTAATGAGAAAGCGATGAGCTGGTCGGTAATTTTTCCGATCGCCGTTGGAAACGGATAGACACTTGTAGCGCGTTGCGGTATTTCGCTCGCATATGGCTCTGGGATGTGTATCCATCCTGCACTTTGCATAAGCGCAACAAGTCCTATGCTGCTTAGTAGGGTAATCAGCGCCCACTGAATTCTTCTTCTATCGGCGGTAGTGCGGATAGTGTGCACATATACCACATACACAAAAACCGGTTCAAGTATATATGCCTTCCACAATCCAAGTCCAGCACGTATGTCAACCGATACTGCGGTTGCAATCGTACCAGCCAACACAAATGCAATAACAGCCCACAGATACGGAATATGAATCTTTTCCTGTTTCATCAGGGTCTGAGCGAGCCAAACAAGAGTTAACAGTAGGATAAAAACCTCAAGGAGCGTAAATGGAATCCCGAATGCTTCATAACGAATCTGATACACCGGTAACAGCACAATAAGTAACGCCACACTTAATGGACGCCTCACCCATGCGAGAAAACCAAATGCAATTGTTGAAACGGCCAAAAAAAGAATCATGTGTATTGCGGTAACGGCTTAATAAGTGTAAGCGCTAATCCAATACAAAACCAGATGTGCATGATATATAAAATGGAAAATGTCATATACTGCGCCAAAATGGCGACAAACGCTGCGCCTACGGCGAGTAATAGCACTTTTGAAAGCTGATTATGTGTTTTAAAGTAAGTGCGAGCTGTGCCAAATACCACATAGGCACACAACGCCAAGAAGCCGAGCAATCCCAGAAAACCTTCTTCTGCCCATACTTCAAGATAAATGTTATTAACAATAAGCCAGCCCCCCCTCGGCTCAACCAACGGATGTGCGGCTACTGCCGGCCCAAAGTTTCCCGGCCCAATCCCCATCGGATTTTGACGTATGATTTCAGCTGCCTGAGAAATTGTGGACGCGCGATCGGCGAACGATGCTCCACCAAACAGGTCAGTTGCTTGTTTCGTAAAAGCTTGAACACTTACTGTTTGATCGCCGGTTAATGACAGTGCATAAGTCACAGCAAAAAAAGTTACCACCACCAATACAACGCCAAGAACAATATAGGCCGGTTTTATAACGCGCCGGAACTGCGCGACAACCAGAATCAACATCATTAAAGCTCCGGCGATATATGCCGCACGCGACAAAGTGAGGACAAATGCCGGTAAAGCCAATAACAATAACGGGGTGGCATATGGCAGCAATGTTCGTACCCTCCTAACTAAAACCACTATACTAATCGCCATGGGCAATAGGAGATAATTTGCAAAATACAACGGCTCAAGAGCGGTAGATTCTATTCGCGGAAATCCAAACACATCTTTCGTGTATAAATCCCGTAAGCCGGTGATGGATTGTGGCAAGCCCGCGAGGTCTCCAGCAAACTGAAAAAGGCCAAAAGCTGCTGTAGTAATCGCGCCGATAAGAAGAGCCTTAATGACCACTTCAATTTTTCTCATATCAGTAAGCAGTGTCGGCATGATAAAAGCAAGTGTGGCTGTAAAAATCATGAACAGAAGACTAGTTGCGGCACGAAAAGGATTTACGGCGTGAGGAAACGATAAAAGTGCGCCAGCGAGAATCAACGCCAAGGGGATATGTGCGCCTCGTAAACGCGGCTTGATTTTTCCGGCAAAGACATACACTAAAGTTACCACCAGAGTTATACCGAGCAATATCTGGCTTGCGCGAACAGTAAATCCCGAAAACTCAATTGAACCAAATCGTTCAAATGGCAATACGAAGGCAATTATCGCCAGTCCTTTCCAAGGTGACCTAATGATTTCTAAAACGATAAGCGCCGAAGCAACCGCCCCCAAAGCGAAGGCGAATCCTTTTGCTCCAGCATACGCAGAAGTAGCAGCTGCAACAACCGCTGCTCCAGCCACCCACCAGCGCCAAAATCGAGAGAGGCTACGAAAATTGATGGGGCTGGAAGCCACGTTTGTATCTGCGGTATCCGTCATAAAAGCCTTTCCACGGAGTTAATAAACCTTTTGGGCGACCCTTTCCATACCAAAACATACAGGCGAGAATCGGCCTCAATTTTCGCATAAAAAACAATGGAAGCGCAAGTCGGGAAAAATGACTAAGCTGAAAAAGAAATTCGTTCGTGAAAAAATCCCGATACCACCGCATGCGATCCGCGCTTCTACTGCCGCCCCGAGAAAGCGCAAGATGAATAATCTCTAGTTGGGGCAAATAACGAATTGGGCCAACCGAACCTATCACTCGCAGGGAAAAATCGGTCTCTTCACGCATCGCATTACCCACATATCGGGAATCAAACCCGCCGACTTTCTTTATAGCTTCAGTGCGGTACGCCACCCCACCGCCGCGGGGTGCTGATACGTCCTGCTCTTGTCCCCTGGAAAACGGAAGCACGCGACCCGACCAGGTAACTGACATCACCCGCGAACCCGTGCGCTGATTTTCACGATTGAGTTTTACGTTTGCATCAATAATTGTCAGCGCAGCGCCAGCATATAAGGTGTGCGTGGCGAAAAACGTCATTAATGCTTCGACTAATTTCGTGTCATGAATTTCAATATCATCATCAAAAAATAGCACAACGCTGTCGTGCGCCACCTCAACCCCAGCGTTACGCGCTTGTGTGGTGCTTGGGGTGTCCCGATGGATATAAATCAATCTGTCGTCCTGCGCAAGCTCGGGATCAGGATATAAGCTTTGATCAATAACAATAATTTCAATATGAGGATACCTTTGTGAATGCAAACTTGCCACCAACGAACGCACCACCTCGGGGCGATTTAACGTTGGAATAACAATAGAACAAAGTTCTTGCATAGGACTTTATGGTGCTTCCTTAGATAAAATATTCTTTACTGTTGACTTATCGAGAACCTTGAGTGCAAATAAGCTCCCTATATAGACACAGGCCCCAATCGCTGTTGCAGCGACCACTTGCATTGACTGCACAAAAAACAAAACCACGCCCATAAACAAAGCGGCTGCACCGATTTTTGCGAGTAAATGAAATGATGGAAGGACATGAGAACGCCTCCAGATCATAATGTATCCAGCCAGCATAATGCTCCCCTCAGTAAGCGCTGTACCGATTGCCGCACCGTATCCACCATACAATGGAATTAATATGAGATATGCGGCGAGCCCCAAAATAGCAACTGACAGATATGCCCACACCATTCTTCGCTGCTCGTTTATTGCCGTAACGGAATACCCAGACAATGACCCAAAGAATAAAAAGGTAACGGCAACGATCAAAATACGGAAGAATGGCGCTGCATCAGCAAAGGCTGGGCCGCCGACAAACACTACGAGCGGACGTGCCAATATCAAGCCACCAACCAATAATGGGGCTGCGCCCATAAGCAACACATCAAATGCCCGCTGGAACACCACCCGGAACCTCTCCCAATTCACAAAAGCGACTGCGGACAATACCGGCATGACCAACCCGATAAACATATTAGGGAAAGTGATCAGTATCTCAAGTATTTTATACGCAGCGCCATACAGCCCAACCTCTTGCAGCGAACGGAACACGGACAGGAAAATAGTATCCATTCGGAAATACAATAAATTTAATACAATTGAAATGGCTATCGGCCACGTTTCTTTAAGGAGATACTTCCAATAAACGTAATCAAAACGAAGTTTCAATCGAACAAATGCCCGGGAACGGAAAAACACAATCAGCGTATTTACCAGACTTCCTGCAACGACAGCATATAACATGTGCCAGAGCGTTGCGCCGTTCACTGCAAAATATGCAACGAGCGCCAATAAGACAATACGCCCTGCGACTTCACCAACGGCGACAGAAGCCATGCGTAGGGCATGCTGAAACAACGAAACTAACACCTGCTGAATGGCTACAAAGAAAAAGGACACGCTTATAATTGCAATACCAGTCTTTATGTCGTGGCTATAGGGAAAGGCCAATGAAGCACAAACTCCACCGCCAAGCAGCACCGCCGCAGCAATCAGTCGCAATGTTAACGCATTCCCTACAACCTTATCTTTATCAGCATCCGGTTTTGCAATTTCACGAAGCACAATTAAATACAGTCCGAAATCAGCGATAACAGAAAAGAATCCCATATACGCCATAACGGTTGTGTATGCGCCGTAGGTTTCCGGGCCTAATGCGCGCTGCAAAATAGCAACGGTCGCAAAACCTAAAATGGTTGCAATGCCTTTTCCGACGATTTGTAATAAGGTATTTCTGCCGATAGAACGGGCTAATGACACACGTGTACAGGTTACCAATAGTTGTTTCATCCTACCATTTTGCAAGGCAAAAAATCAATCATGACTTGAAAATTTGCCATTTGTGACGCATGATGTGAAAGGAGATTCTTCTCCGCGACATCCGTAATACGATAAACGCAAAAAACCCTCAAACCAAGGGAGTGAACATCGAACCGAAATCCGCGCTAGGCGGACAATAAGGCGCCGGATCATCAAACTCCAATAATCCAGCGTCTTTTATAGCGCCAAATGAGGCACTACGCTATACTGCTTATATGACACGTGAAACCCTAACTATCGATGAAGCCGACTGGAGTAAAATGCTCCAGGAACTTAATAACTATCGAGACGGAAAATCCTGGCGTGACTTTACGTGGCACGGATCCCGTATGGCGGTTATTGATAAAGAAAAATTTTCTCAAATTCCGATTTCAGACGACGACTGGGGTAACATGGAACGTGAGCTTGAAATCCACCGCATGAATAATGCTTGGGATGCTTTTGCTGCTCGACTTTCCCGTCTCAAAATTATGCTGCCAGAACGCGTGACCAGCATTGCGGTGTCAGAACCTGAATGGCAATCCATAGTCGCTCTGCTCGCAAAATATGTGATGCAACAAAACTGGACAAATTTCGCATCGCACGCTCATCACATCCGCACAATTCACCCAGATCGTTTTAATTCAACCCAACTACGGGACAAAGACTGGGACGGCATGGCTGGCGCACTGCAACGATTCCGTGAACTGAGAGATTGGGGTGGTTTTGCCAAACAGGCAAGCTATATGAAAATTATCGACCCGGGCCGATTCGTTAACATCACGGTTTCAGATGATGAGTGGAATCAAATGCTGGCTGTGCTTGGTGCAGCACGGGAAAATAATTACTGGGGAAAATTTGCCGCTCAGGCGTCTCGACTGAAAACTATTTCCGCTCAAACGTAATCGGACCGGTAGCTACCGGAGATTCTTCTGCTTTTGATGTGCCTTCGCCTGCCTCCGGAGATCCGAGTCCTTGTGTCTGCGCAATATGTGCAGCTTTTTCACGCTCACCCATTTCGTCCAGAAGATTACTAATCTCTTTTGTGACTAATTCAGGATTTGGGATATCCTTAAATGTAAAATCTTCTATTTCTGCCGCAGTCTGTACACGAATGTCACCAAACTTAAGTATGGTCCGCCAAAACCCGTGCACATTGGTGCTCATATCTTGAATGCGAGACAATTGTTGCTCGGCGAATGTCCGATGGAACATGGCAACCTGTTCAACTTTTATAATACGTCTCGTGGTAACTACCCACACATCCAAATAATAATCTATCCAATCGGTGAATAATTGCCGCATCCAGAACAGATAGAAGAGAGAAACGAGCAATACAAATAAAACCCGTGTAAATCCTGACGAATCATCAAGCCAGTCAGTTTGGGTATACAGAAAGATCCATGCCACAGGCGGAATAATGGCAAAAAATATATATACAATTGCGCGGCGGATAAACACGATCGGATGCCGGCGCAAAAACAACCTTACCTTCTCGCCTGGAGCAAGTCCGCCAAAATGCAGATGGTGGGGAAGCTGATTAATCATTGGAAAAAATTGCTAGATGAATTAGTCAATGTCCCCGGCTGTGGAATCGTCACGTCTGGGGTGGTGACCTGCGCTGAACCCTGCCAGTCTACCTCGCGGAGCGACCAACCGGTTCCTGCCAGGATACAAGCCGATAAAAACAAATACACAAACACAAGAACAAGCGGTAGCCGGGTCCAATAGGCATATCGAAAAACGTGGTAAAAAGTGATCAATGTCAGCACAATCCAGCAAAAAAATAACAGGAAATACACAGCTGCAAATATAATAAATGGAATACTCATATATATAGTATACCTGCTTCTTGTTTCTTCGACTACCTGCCTATCCTTCTATAAAAGTGAATCCTGAGATGTGCTCGTACGAGGAATCCCAAGGTGGTCATAGGCCTCGTTTGTAGCCTCGCGACCCCGCGCCGTTCGAACAAGCAACCCCTCCTGCAACAAAAACGGCTCGTACACTTCTTCAATGGTGGACACCTCTTCACCGATAGCCGCACCGAGCGCCTGGATGCCGACTGGCCCGCCCTTATGCTGTTTAATAATCACCTCAAGAATTTTCCGATCCACCGGCTGGAGCCCGCGACTATCAATCGACATCATGTCTAATGCCTCTTCCGCGATGCTTTGAGTAACGATTGGATAATTTTTTACCTCGGAGAAATCACGGACGCGCTTCAATAATCGGTTCGCTACACGGGGCGTCCTTCGGGAACGGATGGCGATAAGCTCTTCTGCGGGCTGGTCGATATCAACGTGCAAAATATGTGCAGAGCGATGAATGATCCGTTCGATATCATTATGCCCATAGAAATCAAGCCGATACACACTGCCAAAACGATCACGAAACGGGCTCGAAAGTGAAGAGAGTTTCGTCGTCGCGCCAATAAGCGTAAAATGGGGCAAATCAAGACGCAGTGTCCGCGCGCCCGGTCCTTTCCCCAATACCAAATCCAAAGCAAAATCTTCCATCGCAGGATATAACACCTCCTCAACCGTTCGGTTCAATCGATGGATTTCATCTATAAATAGCACATCACCTTCAGGAATATTTGTCAGTATTGCGGCAAGATCGCCTGCGCGCTCAATGGCCGGGCCACTCGTCACACGGATACCAACGCCCATTTCTTTCGCAATAATGTGTGCTAGCGTTGTTTTCCCTAGTCCCGGACTACCATGCAGAAGTACATGCTCGAGAGCCTCTTTGCGTTTTTTTGCTGCCTCCAAAAAAATATGAAGATGTTTTTTTACGTCCTCTTGCCCCACATATTCATCAAGCGTCTCCGGGCGTAATGTTGCGTCAAGCGCATGGTCGACAGCTTGATATGATTCCTCTTCTTTTTTCGGATTCGATTTAGGTTTTTGCGGAGTTGTCATAAAACTGTTTCACAAATGTTACCAAAAGATTTACACCTGATCCTTTAGAGCCAGGCGAGAGATGATCTTCGGGTATCGAAGTCATGGTTGAAGCAATATCAACGTGCGCCCAATGATTTATCGGAGCGAACTCCCACAAGAATGCGGCGGCAGTGATTACACCGCCGAATTTCACTTTGGAAATATTGGCAATGTCCGCAAAATCTGACGACATGTCGCTTTTGTATTCTGGCCAAAGCGGAAGCGGCCACGCACGATCACCGCACACCTCTCCGGCTGCAACCAGCTGATCTGCTAATTTTTTGTCAGGACTCAACACCGCCGATACGCGTTTCCCCAAAGCAACCACTGCAGCGCCCGTAAGGGTCGCCAGATCAACAATCACTTCCGGGTGAAATGTTTTTGAAAATCCAAGTGCGTCTGCAAGCAATAGTCGGCCCTCGGCATCAGTGTGTTTCACCTCTATAGTCTTCCCTGAGTATGTGCGCAGGATGTCACCCGGCCGATAACCTGATCCGGAGGGCATATTTTCGGCTGAGGGGATAAGCCCGACCACGTGCACAGGGAGTTTCATGCGCGCGATTGCGGCTACCGCATGAATCACTGATGCACCACCCGACATATCGAGATGCATTTCATACATGCCCATTTCTGGCTTCACATTTAACCCGCCGGTGTCAAACGTAACGCCCTTTCCGATAAACACAAAGGGTTTTTGTTCCCTTGCTTTTGGATGGGCATATTCACAGACGATAAATTTTGCCGGTTCATCGCTCCCTCGAGATACTCCCAAGATGCCGCCCATGCCGAATTTTTTCATCTGTTTCTCGTTATACGCGGTAACGCGGAAACCATATTTTTTTCCAGTTTTCTTGGCGTGCTCACTTAAAACCGCCGGAGTCATGTCGCCACCCGGCATATTTGAAAGTTCCCGTGCAGCATTAATTTCTTCTGCGAGAGCAGTTTCATCTTTAATGAGTTTCTTCACCTGCGCATCCTGTGGAATGCGACGCGGCAATACCACGGTGATACGAGTAAGTGAATTTTTTCCTGCTTTTTTCTTTTTATATGTGGTAAAAGCATATAGCCCGGTCTGGCTTTCACGCGTCACCATCGCTAATACATCGGTGTCCGAAAGCGATATGGAGGGAAATAGAAATGCCGTTCGTTTCTGCTTTGCGTCATTGAGTGTACGGGCTGCGGCGCGTATTGCACGATTCAACACAAACCGGGACACCTCTTTCTTTTTGCCTAACGACACAACAGCTATCATATCGATTGATCCGCTTGCTTGAGGGAAAATAGCTACCTTTAACTGCTCATGAGGCAAGTGCGCTTTTACTTTTTTCAGTGTAGTGCGGACACGTGATGGCAAAGGCAGCTTAGAAAGCGTTGCTATCTGATCCTCATCATACAAAAAAATCGCAAGGCTTCGTGTGTTCGGTTGTATTTTTACTGATGGTATAATAATCATAACGGTTTATGCAGTGTACCAAAAAAAGGCCCAAAATGGAAGACTCTTGACAAGATCGGCCTCCCGTGATAGTATCCTAAGTTCTTTCAAATATAGTCTCTTGCTACCTGCAGCCACGACAAGCATGGGGATTTTTTGAAGGAAAACGCGGGTTCTCCTACATTTTACCTTACTAAAAATTTCCTTGGCTGCAGATAGTAAAAGAATATGTAAAAGGACATACTACACCCTACCACCCAAACGGGATGTGGGATTTCAGCCGTACATTAATAACTTACACTGAAAGGAGGCAGAAGATGCCTTTCGCTACAAACGGTCTCACCTTGTGGGATCATCGTAATCTGCGTTGTGCTCGTCTGGGCACGTCGGCAGAAAGTGAATTAAGGGGGATATTATGAATATGGGAACAATCACTCTTATTGGCGCCTTCATTATTATCGGTGCCATATTCTGGACGAAAAAGTCCATATGGCAGATACGAAATCCAATTGCATTTACCTTTCTTCTTGGGAGCGTGGTGTTCATCGGCATCATGCTCGGTCCGCATCTGTATGACTATTTCGTTCCAGACTTTCTGGAAAAATGGTCATATGTTGACTCGTACCAAGACGGGCCCGGAGGAGTCAGTAATGTTCTCTTTTGGGTCATGATAATTATCTTGGGTTTTGCGCTGGTGATCATATCAAAACTTTTACGAGTATTTCTCAAATTCAGGTATGTCGGGCCAGCGTTGCTAATCGCCAGCGGACTGACGTTGTTTTACTTCGGTGCCGCTATCGGCATGAACTTAAAAGCGATCAAGGTTGATGTCGCTAAAACAACCGGCCGGCAAATGGCTCCGGTCGGACAGCAGCTGATGGTGTCAGGACTCAACACCCTAGGCACATTCAGCAATCAGGTGAGCCAGGGCTTACAGTCCAAACACACAATTGCGCCAAAGCACATCATAAGAGAGGTGCAGAATCAACGGCATGAAGAAAAAAAATCAGAGGGAGATTTTGCCGCTTGGCAGCCTTGGGCAGGGGAAAAAAACGACAAGGACAAGCAAACGTTGGTACCGAACGATTACCGTGGCGTCCCGAATGATGTAAATGTACCAACTCGATCGTCTGCTCTGCAACGGCAGGAAACACTCGCAGATTCCGAGCGTGAGCCAGCTCGGTCGAATCCTAAGCCTTCGGTGAAATCGAAGGGGAAAAAGAAGGACCGACCACCGCTGTTGCGCTTCGGGAAGAAAAAAAGGGTCCGATAACGTACTACACGGTGAAAAGACCACACTCGCTCGTATATAGCTACCGCTCATTATTATTTATTATTTCATGGATGAAAAGACCTAGCATAGGATGCCGGGTCTTTCTTTTTTATGCGCCTTCTGGGGTTTTCCCGACAAGGCACACCGCCTGCCACGCTTTATATTTACTATAGAAGGTTTTTTCTTTTTTCTCTCCGTTTGGATACGTCACCGTGTACGTAAACTCTGCGCTTGCTCCATTGTGTGCATGCTCGATGCATTTCTGCTCCCCAGGTGCCAAGTCTTCTGTTTCGATATATTTTGTGGGCCCCGGTGTCGTAATATTATAGATTTTCGGATCTGTCATTTCAACTTTACGGTCATCTTTTGTTCCCCAAAACTCAAAATATAATTCATTGCCGTCAACATGACCTTGCAGCAGCAAATAGTTGCCATAATCATTCGTAAACTTAAAATCTGGAGCCGGATCATAGATGGTCGCATCCATGCCCACTGGGGGTTCATAATAAGAAACCCGATAGCTATGATTGGTTCTTGCCACAATCGGCAGTCCCGCATTCAATGCAACGCGGAACATTGTGGTGCCGATTTGACACAAACCGCCACCCACCTCGGGAATGGTTCTGTTTCCTTTTATAACAAGCTCGGGTAAATAACCATTGGCTGCTGTAATCGGGCTTAAAGCCTTTACTAATGAAAATGTTTCTCCTGGCTTAATTAAAATTCCGCTCAATATACGAACGCTATTTGCGATATTTTTTCTGCGATTTGTCGGGCTCCCGGAAAAATCTGTATGTGCAACTGCAACCAACTCCGTAATACCTAATGACTCTGCCTCGCTTTCGGTCACTTCGGGTTCAACATCTTTTACGGCTAAAACGACAGCCCCACTCTGGGTGCCAGAAATGATACTGTTCAAAGTTTGTAAAAGAGCATCAACGTCTACTGTCCGACCAACGGTGCTTTCCTGAAATTCACTGACTTTCCCGTCTTGTATGGCAAACCGCGCATCTTTTGCCTCGATGTCTATTGCAGATTTTACCTTTTGCAAAACATCATCGAGGCCCGCCGAGGTAAATTGGAGGGCATACTTACCATCTTGAGGTTGCACAGCAAGACTTTTTGCGACGTCGTCGGCGCTGATTTTCCAAGATTGATCTTCCCACGTGAGCGTATAAGGAGCGCCTGATCGCACGCGTTCTGCGTCAGATAAAAATTGAGTAACCTGGGCTTCAGTTACTTGCGGATACTCCGGGGTAAGCGCCAAGGTAATCTCAGGTGGAGTCAAATTACTTAGCTGCGCTTTGACACTGTTTACATATGTCTCATATAAAAATACCGAGCCCACCGATGAAGGTGTCACGATAAATTCCCCGGCGTCATTGACCGCGAGACCAGCATCAACTGCGGGTGTTTCATTTTTACCGTATTGATTGCGCAGGGCGGCAGTAAAATGTGTATCTTGAAATGCAATTGCTACATGAAATCGTTGTGGGGCAATCAAGGCTCGCAAACGGTTCCAGCTATTTTGTAGCCCGTTTGGTCCGCGCCCATAATCTATCATAGTTTGTAATGCACTGTCGGAATCAAATAAATACAACGGAAAAGCAGTATCAACCGCGCTCTGCGTTGAAATGGTTGAATCTATGTGTTGCGTGTCTCCATTGTAAAAAATTGTTATACCAGAAGCATCGAGCTGTGCGATCTGATCATTAAGTATTTGCCGGGCCTCCGCCTCAGTCTTCCCAGAAAAATCTATTCCACCAATCCAGATCCCTGGAAAAATATCCTGCGCATACACAAAATTTATATAGAGCAAAATCCCAAACAATACGACGCACAATCCGGCAATTGCCGCAACGCCCACGCTTGCCACCCGGATAAATATCGCTGACCGAAATGGGCGAGATGGCTTCGTTCCCGTCTTTTTTGTCTGTTCGATTTTCTTCGCCATGACTCTATTTTACACCGCTACACGACGGACAGCAAATGCAAAAAAGAGGTAAAAATAGCAAAAAAATAGCAGCGTTGCGAGCGACAACTGATGACGAATACGCGGAAATCCTAGAAAAATAATGAGTGCGATGTAGTTGACCACCAAGAAAAATACCAACCCGATACCAACTAGGGTGAACACGCTTCCGAGCATAAATGGCATTGAACTGGATGTTTGGTAGGTAAAGGAAAAAAGCACAAAAAGTATCAAAAAAATAACTGAAAAGGTAACGAGAAGCCCCCTGCCGAAACGAGTGAGCCAGACATCATACATCATTGTCTGTTTTTTGGGAATGCGCAAATGTGCATGCAGCCGATGCAATACATCAAAAAGCAGCGCAACCATAACTGCAATTACAAGAGTAAACAAAAAAGCGATTGTCCAACTTTGCAGGTATACCACCGTAAACATGCAGAGCGTTAAAATAGCCAACCATGCCGGCAAACCCTCAACGAAACTGCGGTAAGGGTGAGTGCGCCATTTCTCTTGCGCAGCCTTCTCATCTTTCCTGAGAGTCACATCATTGCTATGCATGCGCACATGAACAGAAGCGCGCTGCTGAGCGGCTTTTCGTCGTCGAACGGAAACGCTCTTCCGCGTGGCGACAGACGCTCGCTGTGGGGATGTTCGTCGGACCGCCATATGTTATGATTCTTCTTCTAGCAATTCGTTTAATATACTTTTCGCCTGCTCATCGCTTGCAAGCATGTGCACGATGGAGCCTTGGCTGACGCCATCGGGCAAATGCGATGCGGGCCAGTGTGCCTTGCTGCCATCAGCAAAGATGATAACCGCTTCATCGCCCTCGATGCGATCAATTGTTCCTTGAATTAATTTTGCCATGTTATTCGTCGTCAGTTTCAACGTCCACGACCTGCACTTGGACGCCGTCAGCTTTGGGAATCGTGATAGTAAGTACCCCGTTCTTTAGTGAAGCATTTGCTTTCTCTGCCTTTACATCAACGGGCAAGATAATTGAGCGCGAGAAGCCACCCCAGTAACATTCCTGATAGTAATATTGCTCCTCGGATACATCATGGGGAAAACGTCGACGCCCGCGGATCGTAACCATATCATTGTTAATGGATATATCCAGATTGTCAGAAGTCACGCCGGCAACCGTCGAGACGATGACAATATTATTGTTATGATCCTGAAAAACATCAACAGCAAGCTGACCCTCATACTGTTCGTCGAGCCATTCGTGCTTATCGTTCACTTCATTTGTATCGGGCGACGCTACCGCACCCCCCTTATTTGCTTTTGGCATATCGCGTACCTTTAGGCTTTTAGTATACTAAAATTGAGAGTTTTTCTCAAGCGCTATTCTGCTATGTAGTTTATGCATTTTCGGCGAAAAAATCAACGAGGCGTCGTATCAAATTTTTATACTGAACAGAATTGGAAAACTGGTGATCAGCCCCAGGAACGACCACAAGTTCTTTTTGGCATGCCAACAAATCGTAAAATTTCTTTGTAAGTTTTATTGGCACCGAAGCATCGGCATCGCCCTGCAAGATGAGAGTTTGCGCTTGAATGCGATGAGCCATCTTATGTAAATTTTTATGATATGGCTGCATGGAGAGATAAAACTGATATTTTATCTTATGTATCTTGCCGTCAGCACATCGGCGCTCATGGTATCCACTTTTTTTCCACGCTTCTAATTCCGCCAGAGACATGGTAATACCCCGCTGAGCAACAAAATCGGTTACTGGTGCAACCAGAGCGAGTAAAGGCACCATGGGATATTCGATCGCTCCGATGATTGCCAACATGCCACCGTAGCTTGAACCATACAACGAAACTGATTCCGCACCCGGCAAAGAAAACGCATAAGAAATCATGGCGCGCACATCATGGACATTCGCATTAATATTGATATCTTCTATCTTGCCCGATGACTTTCCATGAAACCGTAAATCACATGCGAGCACGCCCCAGCCTTTACGCGGGAGCTCACGAGCAAGTTGCTGGATTTTTGTTCCACCATGATCAGTAGAAAATCCATGGATACACACAAGCACCGGAAATGTTTTTGCTTGCGGTGGATAAAAAAAGCATGCAAGCTTTTGTTTGTGGCCAACCGGCAACGTAAATTTTTTTTCCGCCATATCTGCAGTATAAACGAACTCTTAACAATACGGAATAGCTTTGCTGGCGTTAACCAATTATTATTCCTTATTGCCAGCTGTCACGGAGGACACCATGCGCACGATTATTAGTCTTGCTGTTATGTCGGGATTCACTACTCTAAGCATCTGGATTATTTGCCGGATAAAAAAGGGGGCTATGGCTACACCTCCCTCGGCCAGCCCTTCCGCTCAAGAGAAAAGTCTCTCTAATATCTGTATAGTGCCCGTTCACACACGTGGACAGGCGAAAATTTATTGACAATATTGACGTGCTTTCAGTACTCTAGTATGGTCAACGGCAAACGTATGGCCCTATCGTCTAGTGGTTAGGACATCAGGTTTTCATCCTGAAAACAGGGGTTCGATTCCCCTTGGGGCTATTTCAAAACGCATCACCTCTGCGGTGATGAGCTTTGAAATTAGTTTTTAGTAAGAAGAATCGAAGCCAAGTCGAACGCCGCGAAGCGGAGGTAGTGAGACTGGCCAGCTTTGAAGGAGGAGTGTAACTTATGCTGTAAGCATTGTGAAACGACGGGTGAAAAGGATTCCCCTTGGGGCTACCAAAAAGGTCATCACTTATTGAAGTGGTGGACTTTTCCATATATCTTCTTAGGATAATCTGCGGCTTGCTATTTATGGTATTAGCAAGCATGATTAAATTAATACTCATAAAGACACTCATATGTATTGCATACATTGCCGCAAATTTAACACAAATGGACTTCGCAAATGCAAGTATTGTGGTAAATCGTTATTGCGGAAACAAAGCTCGATATCAAAAATGTATCGAAAGTCAGACAAATCGAAAAAAGAAAAATCGGCTACCCCCTTTTAATTGCCTATAAAGTTGTTCGTTTAACCTCGTCTATTATTTTTTTGATACATAAGCATCCAGCTCAGACATAGAGTTGATAAAGTGGTTTTTGAGTTTTGTTGGCATGCTTTGTTTTTTTTGGTATTATTGTTCTTGCCCCGCTTGGCATATATTCCTTAGTAAGAAAACGGTAACAAGCACACCTCTAGTAACACCATTAATAGCTAGCGCACAAACAACCCAGTGCAATCATATACCATCTCTTATAGGGTTGGTTTTTGCTATAAAATCTAGCCAATACGCTATACTACATATACGGTTCAATAATAGGTTAGCTGTACGTCTCTCTTCTATGTTTCTGATTAATCTTTCCCACTCAATAACGAGCTATATCACGAAGGCGAGCACCTGGCTGTATGACATACAAAATACAAGCCGTGAAACCACTTCTTCAAATTACACGCTATTAGCAATTGCAGTAGGCATAATTTGTGTTGGTCTTTTTATACAATGGATTACTTCAAGCGAGGCACGAAAAAAGAGGATTGTCGCTTGGTGGGACGCGCGTCGCTCCCGTAAAAATAGTGTTGCTCAAGAGACACAAAACAATAAAACGGGCACGCCACAAGAGGTGGTCCTGCCTGATATGACAACCCACGTCCATGTGTCATCCGACGGCCTCACCGAAGAAGAAGCTGCACGACGGTTTGCTGCAGGGCAAAATAATATTACACACGTCCGCACCAGCCGAAGCTATCGACATATTTTTTATTCAAACATTTTCACTCGCTTTAATGCGCTCTTAAGTGTCATGTACGTAATCATTTTGTTTGTTGGTACATTACAGGATTCTTTGTTTGGTTTAATTGTCGTCTTAAATTCCATTATAGGTATCGTCCAAGAATTGCGAGCAAAATGGACGCTTGATAAACTCGCACTTGAGATGACACCACAGGCAATAGTCATCCGGGGAGGAAAAGCCAAAACAATTCCCGCAAGTGATATTGTCGTCGGGGATGTAATCGAACTGACTGGTGGTAAACAGGTTGCGGTAGACGGAATCGCACTTGAGATGACACACCTCGAAGTTAACGAGTCTATGATCACTGGTGAGTCAGAGGCTGTTATAAAAAAACCTGGAGATCCGCTTTACTCTGGAAGTTTCGTGCTCGCAGGAAAGTGTCGTATACAAGCTGTCTGCGTTGGAGAGCGTTCATATGCGAGACAACTTGCTAGCGTGGCTCGACATTTTGTATTGTCTAAATCAGAACTTCGTAACGGCATTAACCAAATCTTACGCTATGTAACTTGGCTTCTTATTCCTACCGCGTTGCTTCTTTTTATTACACAAATTCTTTACATGCAACATGGCTGGAAAGACGCACTCGCCGCATCGGCCGGCGGAGTAGTAAATATGATTCCCGACGGACTTGTATTGCTCACAAGTGTCGTTATGGCGTTGGCTATTGTACGGCTGTCCAAGAAACGAGTCCTTATTCAAGAATTGCCCGCGGTTGAGATGCTCGCCAGAATAAACGTGCTCTGTCTTGATAAAACTGGAACATTGACTGAAGGAACCATTGTTGTCGAACGTACGATCACACTCCCTCAGCAACAAAATGTTCCTCAGGCGGACGTTGGCACGGTGCTTGCTCATTTCGCGTATGCTCAAGAACAAACATCAACACTTCAAGCAATTGGAAGTGCATTCCCCACCAAAACAAAGCAATGGACAATAACTGAAAATATTCCCTTTTCATCGACCCGAAAATGGAGCGCATTGACATTCAAAGAACAGGGCACGTGGATGTTGGGTGCCGCAGAAATGATATTACCTGCACAAGAATTTTCGGCATTACAAAAAACAAGCGAACTCACTCAGCTTGTACGGTCAGGAAAGCGTGTGTTGTTGCTTTCCTACTCGCCAAAACCCGTCCCACGATCAGCTGACACCAAAACGTTTACCGCACCAACTTCTTCTCCTATTGCGTTCGTGGTTCTACAGGAAGCGTTACGTCTGGGCGTCAAAAAAACACTCGACTATTTCAAGCGGCAAAGTGTTGCTATTAAGATTATCTCGGGTGATACACCAGAAACGGTTGGAGCTGTTGCACGACAAGCTGGTATTATTGCCGGCACCCCACAAAACGGTCTAACAATGACAAAAAATATTGATGAGCTTAGCAAGATCGTCGAAAACAATACTGTCTTTGGCAGAATTCTACCAGAACAAAAAAAACTTCTGCTACGAGCGTTACGACAACGCGGGTATGTTGTCGCAATGGTCGGTGACGGCCTTAATGATATCCTCGCCATAAAAGAAGCTGACTTCAGCATAGCGATGGGATCGGGGACTGATGCGAGTCGGGCAATCGCGCAACTTGTCTTGCTCGACAATAATTTTACATCCCTTCCAGATATCATTGCAGAGGGTAGACGTATTATTGCCAACATTGAACGAACCGCAAACCTTTTTATAACAAAAACTGCCTATGTCATATTGATGTCGCTCGCGGTAGGTGTTGCGCTTGTGCCATTTCCGTTTTTGCCACGACACCTAACCCTTATCGGAACATTTACAGTCGGTGTCCCTGCTTTATTCCTTTCGTTCGCAAAAAATAATAAGCGTGCCCACCCAGGATTTGTACGACGTGTATTTAAGTTTTCGTTACCCTCAGGCATGCTCATCGCCTCACTAACACTGATAACCTATGCAATCACGCGACTACTTGTCCCCGGCAACATTGAAATAGCTAGAACAAGTGCAACGCTTGCACTCTTTGGATGCGGTATGTCACTTACTGTATTATTGGCAAAACCAAAAACGATTTTACAAAAAAGTTTTATCGGGGCGCTTGGGGTCTCTATGGCCTTATTTTTTGTGATCCCATCGTGGCGCGCATCATTTGGGCTTGAGCTTCCTCAATTTTTTATTTGGTTAATTCTGCTCGTCGTTGTCGCAATCTGTGCGTATGGATTACGAAAACTCAAACTCGTTACGTCAGCACATGATATAATAACTCCATGATTATTCTTGGTATTGAAACCTCCTGTGACGACACGGGGATAAGCATCATTCGTGCCGAGCGAAATCGAATGACATCGCTTGCGCATGTTCGCTATTCCCAAATTAAAACCCACGCGCAATATGGGGGTGTGGTGCCAGAAATCGCGGCTCGCGAACATACGGTAACTATTATCCCAACCATTCATACTGCGCTTGATCGGGCCCACCTTACCTTTCACGACATTGATCGTCTGGCAGTAACCCAAGGCCCTGGCCTTGCGCCGGCGCTTTCCGTTGGCCTTGATACGGCCCGTATCATATCTGCGCTTCACCACATCCCGGCAGTTGGAATCCAACACATCGAGGGGCATATGCTCTCGGTGTGGCCAATCGCGAAAATTCCAAAAAGCGCCAAGAAGAGGCCCCGGTTACCGCTGTTATCGTTAGTGGTTTCTGGCGGGCACACCCAGCTAGTTGTTATAAAAAAAATCGGCGTCTATAAGGTCCTTGGGAAAACTCGGGATGATGCCGCGGGCGAGGCATTTGATAAAGTAGCCGCTCTTATAGGGCTACCATACCCCGGGGGACCAGAAATTAGCCGGCTCGCCAAACAAGGAAACCCGCTTGCAACCGCGTTCCCGCGACCGATGCTTAGCGAGCCAAATCTTGACTTTAGCTTTTCCGGGCTGAAAACCGCAGTGCGCTATTATATTGCCGATCAAAAAAAACTTTCAATACAGAAAAAGCGAGATATCGCCGCCTCCTTCCAACGAGCGGTGATTGATGTGCTTGTGGGTAAAACACTCCGCGCGGCAGAGGCACTGCACTTCAGGGGCGTTTCGCTTGTCGGCGGCGTATCGGCAAATGCGGCTTTGCGCCGTGCCTTCGCGGATGCATGCAAAAAAAGAGGGTACACCTTATATCTAGCGCCGCCTCAACTCACGCAAGATAACGCCACGATGATCGCCATGGTTGCGGCATTAACTCATGCTCGCGCTAAACGTGAAACAGGGAAACGGCTTGACCCACGACCAGCTTGGGAGGTAGCATAAACATCCCGAAACTTTAGCATTTTTGATATACTACCTCACAGTATGAGTGATTCCGCTTACAATCCATTAAAAGTTGAAAAACGAATTTACTCGGCTTGGGAAAAATCGGGGTATTTTAATCCTGACAAGCTGCCAGGCAAGCGCATGCGGCCATTTGTCATTTCAATGCCACCGCCCAATGTTACCGGTGAACTACATCTGGGTCATGTAGAGGGCATTGCAATCCAGGACGCCCTCATTCGCTATCACTGCATGAAAGGAGATAAGGCCTTGTGGGTCCCAGGCATCGATCATGCGGGCATAGCCACACAAATTGTGGTGGAGCGGCTTATTATGAAAGAGGGTCTGGACCGCCATAAACTCGGTCGTGAAAAATTTTTGGAACGGGTGTGGAAATGGAAAGAACAATATGGCACATCGATCACCAACCAAATCCGCGCACTCGGCGCATCGTGCGATTGGTCACGCGAAGCGTTTACCATGGACAAAGACCGCTCACTTGCGGTTCGCACCGCCTTTAAGACATTATTTAATGATGGACTTATTTATAAGGGGGAAAAAATTATAAGTTGGTGCCCAAGATGTGCATCCGTAATTTCAGATTTAGAAGTTACATACGTTGAAACGACCGGAAAGCTCTACTCCATCAAATACCAACTCGTCGGATCGACTAAATATATCACCATTGCAACAACGCGCCCCGAAACCTTGCTGGGTGATACGGCAATCGCCGTCCACCCGCAGGATCCGCGATATAAACAACTGATTGGTAAAAAAGTAACCGTGCCAATTGTTGAGCGTGAAATTCCTATAATCGCAGACCGTGCGGTTGAGAAAGATTTCGGCACCGGTGCGGTAAAGGTCACGCCCGCCCATGACCCGCTAGATTTTGAGATTGGCGAACGGCATAAACTCAACTCCATCCAAATTATTGATAAAAATGGCAAAATGACGAAATTGGCTGGAGAGTTTTACGGCATGAGCGTACAAGATGCTCGGCGCGTGGTTGTTGAACGCTTAGAAAAAGACGGGCATCTCGACTCAACGGTCAATTATATTCATAATATTGCACACTGCGATCGTTGTGGCACCGTAATCGAACCCTTAATTTCCGAACAATGGTTCATGAAAATGGACACCATGGCGCGACAGGCGCTTCGGGCGGTAAAAAAGAACACCGTCGAGATTGTTCCATCACGTTTCATAAAAGTGTACACCCACTGGATGACGCATATCCATGACTGGACGTTATACCGTCAACTCTGGTAGGGGCATCAAATTCCGGTATGGTATTGCGATGAGTGTGGCGCCGACAAACCAATCGTCGAAATCGAAACGCCAAAAGGTTGCCCCTACTGCGGGGGAAAAAGTATTCATCAAGACCCAGACACACTTGATACATGGTTTTCGTCTAGCCTCTGGACATTTTCAACACTAGGCTGGCCCAGACAAACCCGAGATCTAAAAACCTTCCATCCAACGCAAGTGATGGAAACAAGCTGGGATATTATCTTTTTCTGGGTCGCACGCATGATTATGATGTCTTTAAAACTGACAAAACAAATTCCTTTTTCGCGCGTGTATTTCCACGGATTGGTTTTAAACAAAGCTGGGGAAAAAATGTCGAAATCAAAGGGCACAGGAATTGATCCGTTGCCAATGGCACAGAAATATGGCACAGACGCCATTCGATTATCGGTCACAATGGACACCTCCCCCGGACAAGATTTCCGGTTATCTGAAGAAAAAATTGCGCACTACCGGAACTTTATCAACAAGGTGTGGAATATTGGACGATTTATTGAAACACAAAAAGTTAGGGCGGCTTCTTCTACCCCCGAATCAATTGCGGATGCCTGGATTTTATCGCGCTTTGCAGAAGCACAAAAACAGGTCACCCAAAATCTTGAAAAACTTTCGATTGGGGATGCTGGCGACACCATCTATTCTTTTTTGTGGCATGAATTTGCTGACTGGTATATAGAGGTGGCAAAAATAGAAAAGCATGCAGCGTTTGCAAAATACATTTTCTTAGAAAGCCTGAAGTTGCTCCATCCGTTTGCGCCGTTTATCACTGAAGAGTTATGGCGGCGGCTGACGGGCAACGCCGCAAAAAAGAATATGCTGATTATCCAAAGTTGGCCAAAGGCGCCGCGCACCCAAAAAGCAAAAGCGAAATCATTTACGCTGCTGCAGGACGTAATAACCGCTATCCGAACGCTCAGGAATATTACACAAACCCCACATAATAAAGAATTGGAGATCCGCATGTCGGGGACAAAAACGAAAATGATTCAGGAATACTCTAACGTTATCTGTGCGCTCACTAAAACCAAAAAGTTGCAGATTGCCTCGCGCAAGGAGCTGCGTCCGACGATAAGTTTTCCCGGCTTAGTGCTTGATTTACAACTCAAGGCGGACGCACAGACGCTGATTCACGCAGAAGTTAAACGGTTGCGTAAAACCGTGGACCGGCTTTCGACGCTTCTTGCCAATAAAGCTTTTGTAAAAAAAGCGCCCGCATCGGTTATTGCGGAAAACAAAGCCAAGCTTCGCAAAGCAGAAGAAAGCTTGAAGTACTTTTCTAAAAAGTAAAACGCCCGACCCACACTATCTGTAGTCAGGCGTCTTGATGTGGATGTAGTTCCAGGAAATGTGCAGCGTCGTGCACGCGCTTTACACCGATAAGTCGGTGATATTTTCGTCGCGCCGGGCTGAATTTCATAGCCTCATTCCACTCCTCAACAAGGAACTGGACATAATCCATAATCGAATAGCCATGGTCAAACAACCACGCTAAAGATAGCAGATCGACTTCGAGCTTGCGCGCAAGTATGCGTCGCCATCCGCGTTTTTTCACTTCATAGTGAACACGAATTGCGATGCGTTGTCTGACGCTCGACGCTTTCTTCAGCTTGGTAAGAAGCACCATCTCCTCTGGCGTGAGCTGCGTTTCAGCTTTGGTGTTCATCACCTCATGAACGATGACTGCGCGCAATAGGCCTTCGGAGCCTTTCCAATAATTGTTTCCGATAGCGATCAGAGTGATTTTTCCAGTATGAGGATAATAGGTGATGCGACTTTCCGCGTGTGGGTTTTGCAGGAGTTTTATGCGCCTACTGCTCAAGCGTTGGCCGGTTATCTGAAAGACAACAGACCGAATAAACTCCCTTATTTGCGCAGGGGTTTTTTGGTGTGCCATCTTTCTTCTCTCTTTCTTGGTAAAGACCTACCACAAAATGAACGTTATGCGATTGTAGCAGACCTATACCACTTGTCAAGAAAAAGCCTGCAACCGTGTGGCGGTATTGCAGGCATGGGGAAGTGTCGGAGGTGGGTACTATTTTTTATCGCGATCTCTCTCGCAGAAACGACATGCGCCGTTTCTGCCTGTCAGCGTTCCGTCGTAGATTTCGACAACACCGTCGGCACCGACAGTGAGGGGAGTGTTTCCGGTATACACCGGATGGTCATTACGATCGTCCTTTTTGGGCTGATCGTTGCGGGCGGTTTTTTTCATTACATCCTCCGTGAAAGTTTTAAAAGGTTCAACTATCTTGTCCTTAAGATAAGAACCAGATAGCATACGCTTAAAATGAACTCTTGTCAAGGCCTGTCCTCATGCAGGCACCTTAAACTTAAAATAAGCATAATCCTAAATTTAGACGTTGGCAACCTTTAATACTTCCTCTACGGTCGTAATGCCATCTAATGCTTTTAAAAGCCCGTCTTGGGCTATAGTGAGCATTCCATTTTCTATGGCCACGCGCCCCATTTCATATTCGGATACGCGATTATCAATCATCATCTTTTCAATCTCGGGATTCATCGTAAATACCTCATACAAACCAATTCGACCCTTATAGCCAATACCCTGGCAACGATCGCAACCGTCAGCGGTATAAAATTTGAGCGCATTCATATCTACCTGTACGCCGGCCTTTGGAGATATTGATTCTAATAATGACCGAACTTTTGCCATAGTTTCATCGGGGATTGTCGCTTCATGCTTACAGTGTGTGCACATACGGCGGACCAGGCGCTGGGCAATAACCGTGTTTAACGCCGGCGCCAAAAGATATGGCTTTACCCGCATGGCTATAAAACGTGGAATGGCCCCGGCGGCATTATTTGTATGCAGGGTTGAAAGCACGAAGTGTCCGGTAAGAGCCGCATTTACCGCAATCTCCGCCGTTTCTTCGTCTCGAATTTCACCAACCATGACGATATCGGGGTCCTGACGCATAATCGAACGCAAGCCCTTGGCAAAATTATATCCGGCAGTTTCATCGACCTGACTCTGGTTTACTCCTTTGAGGCGATACTCAATAGGATTTTCAAGGGTTATGATTTTCTTCTCTGGGGAATTAATAGTATTAAGCACTGCGTACAGGGTGGTGGTTTTACCGCTGCCCGTAGGCCCTGTGGTCAGAAACATTCCGTTTGGACGTTTTATTTCTTGTTTTACAATCTCAAGCGCACGCCCGCTCAAACCCAACTCATGAATATCGAGCGCTGCGGCACTTGAGCGTAAAATACGCATAACAACGCTTTCTCCGTAGCCGGTTGGCAAGAATGATACGCGAACATCAATTTCTTCTGATGGCAAATGAATGGTAAACCGTCCGTCTTGCGGAGAATTTGTAATATTTAGCTTTACTTTTGCTACCAACTTCAGACGATTAATCAATTGTTTCCAGATATCACGATCCAAAGAAGTCACATCATGAAGTACGCCATCAATACGATACCGGACCTTCACATCATCTGCTTCAGCTTCGATATGAATATCGGATGATCGGGTTTCAAGTGATCCCGCAATAATTACCGTAACCAACTCGGAAAAAGGCACTTCTTTTACTAGTTTTCCAAGCGACGCTAATGTGCTGACCTGCTCGCGATATTTTTTTAAATCATCAGCTTGGATTGTTACCCCAGACGTGTAGTGGCGCGGACGAGGAATCGCGTCATAAAGCTTTAGTGCATGTACGAAACTATGATCAGAAATAATATAGGGAAGCACGTTTACTTTTTCTTCCTCTTGTAATTGTTTAATTATGTGTGTTGTTGCTTGGGAAAATGGATCCAAAACGCCAACACGAATCTCACCCTTGTGCTTAAAAAAGGGTACCACCTGCATTTTGGCGGCCTGCTCTTTCGTGATGATGCCTAAAATTTCTGGAGCGATAGGAAATCCCTTCAAATTTATATAGGGAAGACCCAGATCGTTTGCTTTGGCCTGTGCCTCCTGCTCCTTTTCTTTCACTCGAATTTCAGCCATCTTTTCAGACAGCTTTTCCTCCTTCTCTGGTGTCGAAACGGAATAGGCTTTATGTTGCGCGTCGTCGCTCATACTTTACTTAGTATAGCGAAAAACTGTACTTGGCGAAAGAATGAGTCTTTTATAATGGTGTTTTTTCTAGATAACTTCGTATTGCGGTAATCACCCTGCTATCTGCCTCTGTAAGCGGCGCGGTTATCTGTGCCCGAGTCAAATTTTGATTGCCGCTTGGGGAAAAATCTTTCAGTATATCTAATCCGTTATGCGATTTTATCGATGCCATTAAAATGCCAGTGGTGTGATTGTCAATTTCATATGTAATAAGGGCGATTTCGGCACCTTCAGCATTAACCATAATCTCATCTAAAATTCCCGGCAAATCTTCGGGGGATCCGCCTGAACGCTCAAAATCGTTTGCGTTCAGCTTTGAATAGACAAACAATCCATTATCTTCGCTTTTCAAGCGGGCGAGTGCACGCCCCCATAACTGAATTACAGAAAGTGATTTTGTCCGGTATAAATTATTAATAATTTCCTCGCGGCGTGCGCCTTGAGCGATCAAGTGCGAAGCGATATTTAATGATTTTGGGGTTGCATTAAGTGAGCGGAAGCTTTTTGTCTTTGAAATGATGCCGGCAAGCAGATTAGTTGCAATATGTTCATCTAAAATATTGTGCCCGAATTCTTTCAGGAGCTCAAAAACAATTTCTGAAACTGATGTAGCAATAATGTCCACGATATTTACTTGCCCAAACTGTTCGTTGCCCGCGTGATGATCAATATTGATAATGGGGGTCTGATAGAAAAAATCAGCGTTATCCTCAAAAACTGAGCCCAAAGAAGGAAAATTTGGCGCGTCTAATGTGATAATTAAATCATAGGTATATTCGCTGGCCGAGGTGGTAACATCTCGTTCGCTAAAAAATCCTTTCTTCGGCGAAATATAAATGTGTAATTTATCGTCAATGATGTCATATGAAAGCTCTTCCACCGGTGTATGAGCTGTGTCGACTGATATAATAAATTTTCTCAGCTGGGTGAGCGAAGAGCTAATCTCTTTTGACTTCGGCAGAAACTGGTGAGAGGGCGGTAGTTCAAACCGGCTTGCCACCACTTTTATCTTTTTTTCTAGTTTTTGAAGCATTAAAAAGACCCCGAGACCGGCGGCGATGGCGTCTGTTGATGGATGTTCAGAAAGAACAACAAGAATATGCTCCGATTTGGTTAGAAGTTTATATGCCTGCTGGATTGGACTAATTTCCTGTTGAATTTGCATAGAGAAACTAAGTAGTGCAGTATACGAAGAATTCACATAATGGTCAAGACACAAACTGCATTTTCAGCTACACTATATACTACTATGGCTAAAGCAACCATCTCTCACACCCGTTCAGCAGACGAGCTTCGCGCTCTCGCTGCGCGTTTTGCCGAAACGCGACCGAAAAGCTCGCGGTTATTTTTGTTTACTGGGCCGCTTGGGGCGGGCAAAACAACATTTATTCAGGGGTTCGCGGAAGGCTTGGGGGTACGTATGGCGGTCTCCAGTCCCACATTCACGCTTATACACGAACACTCAATGCCGCACGGTAAGCAAAAATTAGTGCACATCGACCTGTATCGAATTAAGCAGGAAAACGAATTGGCGCCGGTGCAGATGTCTGATTACCTTGAAAATCCCGACACCTTGGTGTGTGTTGAGTGGGCCGACAAATTCCAAAAACTCTGGAAGGAATATTCCCCCACCTACATCAATATCGCTTTAGGAGAAGGTAAAAATGAGCGGCGGACGCGCATCGTACTTCCGTAGTAGGGTTTATGCGGAACCGGCTGTCACCTGGTCTGCCGGTTGCGGCTTTGGGGTAAGGGTATCCTCAACGATTATTTTGTCTGCCAATATGTGAATTATCTGGCTGCGATGAATAAGCAGTGGTTCTTTTAATAATCCAGTTATTCCGGCGGGCTGTACGCACAGGCGCTCGAGGCGCATATCTTCTTTGTCCAATTCAATATCACTCACGCGACCCAACGCAGTCCCCGACACCGTCACCACCGGAAGTTTTAATAATTTCTGCACCGAAAGATTAGACGGCATAATATTATACTTTCGACGTCTCTTCTTTAACACTTGGAATTGCGTGCCGTTTCTTGAAATACCACTGCTGGCCAACCTGGAAGAGTGTTGATACCAACCAATAAAGCGTAACGCCCGCCGGGAACTGAATACCAAAAAATATAGTAATAATAGGAAGAATGTATGTAGTCTGCTTGCTCATGATAGAAGCGATGTTTTCGTCTTTTGAGCCTTCGGATTTGATGGCGGGTTTCTTTGTCTGCATCATGCGCACCTGCAAAAAGGAAAAAAGCCCCGCAAGCCCGGCAAGGATATAATTTTTTGTAGCCGCCAGATCAATCAATCCAAAAAAAGAGGTGTTAATTGACATCGTGGCGTACTTTACTTGCAAGTATCCGTACAGATGTGACAAATCATCCGCGGTAAGCAACCCCGTTGTTGGGTCAACACGCTGGATAACAAGAAATGCGCGAAAGAGCGCCCAGATTATCGGCAACTGAATTAAAAGCGGGAGACAAGAGGAAAAAGGATTAACTTTATTTTCTTTGTAGAGTTCCATCAGCTTTCGCCCCTGTTCTTCGCGGTTGGTATATTTTTTGCGTATCGCATCAACTTTTGGCTGAATGCTCTGCAACTGATGTTGCGAACGAATCGAAGAAAGTGACGGAATAAAAAGCAGTACTTTAATAATTACTGTGACTAAAATAATCGCAACACCAAGGTCGTGTCCTGGAATAACATCATAAAACCATATAAGGCCGTTTAAAATGGGATTAATAAGAATAGTCTGAAACATATACGTAAAGGAAATTATTTTTAGTGTTTAGGTACCGGATCAAAGCCTGGCGTTGCCCACGGATGACATCGCCCGATGCGCTTTATTGCCATCCAGCCGCCGCGAAAAATTCCAAATCGTTCGATTGCTTCGTGGGCATACATGGAACAGGTTGGATGAAACCGGCAATAGCCGTTGGGGTGTAACGACGAAAACAACCCGTGGTCTGGCGACAGGGTTTTTTGATACACACGGATAAGAAAAAGAATAATAGCTTTCATTGTTGTTTTAAAATTCGAGAACGGGACAAGAGGCATATAAAAATTTCTTTACGGTGCTCTCTGCTTTCGGTTATAGCATCCCTCTGGACAGTAATAGAACAATCTAATCCAGGAACTATATGGTTAATGTGTTGCCGAAGAATGCTGTAGAGTTGCCGGCGGACGGCGTTTCTTCGAACCGCGCTTTTTTCGGTTTTATGCGAGATCGAAACCGCAAAGCGAGAAACGGGAAGTCTGGTCTTTAACGTTCGAATTAAAAATCCCTGGACCCGCGTTATTCGTCCACGCCGGATTACCTGCTTTAAGGCTTCAGAACGTCCTAAACGATTCTGTTTTTTTAGCATGTCCGGACTTGTATTACACGCTCAGGCGCTTACGTCCTTTCTGGCGTCGTGATTTTAAAACTCTCTTACCGCTTTTCTTTCTCGAGCGCGCTCGGAATCCGTGCACTTTGCTTCGTTGCCGCTTTTTCGGCTGGTACGTACGTTTTGGCATACAAAATTTGGTTAGCTTTTTGAGGGTATCAGATGTAGGAACCCTCGTCAATGAGCTTCAACGCGCTATCCACAAATGGTACACAGATTGTCCCCTGTTTATTGCCTGTGGATGACTCCAATTAAATCGCTCTTCGTGGTATGATGAGGCTCCAAGACTTGACTGAACAACGTAACCAGCCGACATCCCCATGGCACCGTCACTAGACAAAGACAAATTGTGGCAAGCGACGCTTGGCGAACTTGAGCTCGCATTAAGTAAGGCCAATTTCACCACGTGGTTTAAAAACACCTTCATCCTCAGCATTGATGGGAATGAGGTCGTTGTTGGTGTTCCAAATGCTTTTACCAAGGCGTGGTTAGAAAATAAATACCACAAAGCTATTTTAACCTCTCTGCAGCACACCTCTGGAAACCAAATCATGAAGGCAAGATATACTGTCGCCCAATTAAACTCCAGGAGCCAAAGCGAGAAACCAAAGCCAGCACCTGAAGAACCGCAATCAGCACAAGAAAGCTCAGCGACACGGGAAAACCCCAAAGTGAAAGAAATGGCGGCGTTTGGCTTAAACCCACGGTACACTTTTGAAAATTTTATCGTCGGAAAATCAAATCAACTCGCGCACGCTGCAGCGCAGGCCGTATCAAAACAGCCTGGTGAAGTATACAACCCTCTTTTCGTCTATGGAGGATCCGGAATGGGCAAAACCCACCTCATGCAGGCAATAGGACACAAAACAAAAAACACAGACCCTTCAAAGCAGGTGCTTTATGTGCCGTGTGAGCGATTTACGAACGAATTTATATCCTCCATTTCTCGTGGTCGCAGCGAATCATTTAAATCAAAATATAGGAATGTTGATGTGTTGCTTATAGACGATGTGCAATTTCTCTCAAACAAAGAAGGGACGCAAGAAGAATTTTTCCACACATTTAATGCGCTACACCAGGCCAATAAACAAATTGTGTTGTCTTCAGATAGGCCGCCCAAAGCCATTCGTGATCTCGAAGAACGCCTTGTTTCTCGTTTTGAGTGGGGTATGCTTGTTGACCTCCCCCAACCTGACTTAGAAACCCGCATCGCGATTTTAGAATCAAAGTGCCGCGAGCGCTCCTGCACACTTAATGCAGAAACAATTGCGTATGTTGCCCAACAAGTACAGAGTAATATCCGAGAAATGGAAGGTATATTAAATCGCATCATTGCTTATCATAACCTTAACAACACCCAACCCACACTTGAAAGTATAAAAAATATTCTACAGAGCTCACAACAAACTAAAAAACAAATCAAAGCGCTGACGAGCAAAGATATTGTTTCAACTATTGTTGGTTATTTTGATATTTCAACTGCGTCGCTTTTGGGCAGCTCCCGTCAAAAAGAACTTGTCATCCCCCGACAAATTGCGATGTATCTTTTGCGTGAAGAATTAAAAAGCTCATATCCTTCTATTGGGCACGACATAGGCAACCGCGACCACACAACCGCAATGCACGCCTATGAAAAGATTAGAAACGCAATCGACTCTGACGAAAAAATTCGACGCGACATCCTCCAAATAAAAAATCGTCTCTATGAATAACTTGTGAATTGTTTGTGTGTGTTGGGGGCACAAAAAGGGGACAAAAAAATGCTCGTGCTTATTTATACCCAACCACACACCACAAAAGCACAACTCACAAACAAGTTATCCAAACTAAAACCACACACCACCCCGTAAAAACGCCCCACAACAAAATACCTTTATTCATTTATCCACTTATACACACTCCTTATTACTACTTCTTTTCTTAATTATTTTATATATACCAATACCAATATGAAATTTACTTGTACACAAGAAAATATTTTTGAAGGGTTGAATATTGTTACACCGATCACCGGAAAAAATCTGTCGCTCCCGATTTTGAATAACGTACTGTTTACCATCTCGGGCACCGACATCACGGTGTCGAGCACAAATCTTGAAATTGCTGTTACCACGCACCTGCGTGGGAAGGCGGAGTCAGACGGATCGTTCACCGCCAACGGTAAACTACTTCGTGATTTTGTAGCGCTGCAGCCTAATGGGAAAATCGACGTTAGTGAAAAAGGTCAAGACGTGCACATTCAATCCCAAAGCTCCAAAACAGTCATAAAAACAACCCCCGCTGACGAGTTCCCAGTAATACCAAAAGTCGATGACGGCGCGCAATCAGTCGATATTTCGATGGAGTCGTTTGCGGGTGCTGTGCGTTCAATTTTGCCAACAATTTCATTAAACGAATCACGTCCGGAACTCTCGGGTTTGTATATGCAGTTTTCAGACGGCTTGCTTGTGCTCGCTGGTACGGACAGCTATCGGTTAGCCGAATTTTCAATCAAACTTAAACAGGCGCAGGGCATCAAAGGAAACTACATCATCCCCCTAAGAACAATCCAAGAGGTGTTACGCATCTTCGAGCACGAGACCACCGTACGGTTTATTTTCACCGAAAACCAGTTTGCGTGCCTTAGCGAACAAACCGAGCTTGTTTCTCGGCTGATTGAGGGGACGTATCCAGATTACCGCCAAATAATCCCGACAGAAGAAAAAACAACCGTGTCTATGAATCGCGCAGAGTGCATTCAGGCTGTGAAAAGCGCGAGTTTGTTTTGTAAGTCCGGCGTAAATGATATTGAGCTCTCAACCAAAAAAGACGAGAAGCTTCTGGTTATAGCCGCCGCCAATAATCAAATTGGAGAAAACATAACTACGCTGAGCGCAACAACCATAACCGGGGAAGACACCACGATCGTGTTTAATTACCGGTATGTCCTGGATGCTCTGGCTTCAATAGAAACTGAAGACGTACTCTTGTCCCTTAGTGGACCCGAGTCAACGGGCGTTTTCCGTCCGAGCGACGATTCTTCCCTTTTGCACCTAGTGATGCCTATCCGCCAGTAGAGTTGGTGTTCGTTGGTAGCTCAGTTGCAGTGTTGCCAGGGATGAGAATATTCACCGAGGTACTCGCCGTCGCGGTATTTTTATAGATGTCGCTTGCTACTACCTTTACCGTTTGGAACCCATTAGGGATATCAGAAAGATCAACTACCGCAGAAGTTTGTCCACTTTTTGCTGTTCCCACCAGTGTGTTGTTGACGTAGAATTGTATCGTATCAATGTCGTACGTCCCTTTTGCTGTCGCGGTGAAGGTCGGGCTGAAAGATGTTATGGTGTCGCTTTTTGTCGGAGAGACGAGTGAAACTGTTGGTTGAGCGCTGGTTGATCGAATATCGCACGACCCATCTTTTGGTTTTGTGCTTGTGTATCCTTGGTCTTGTGCCCAGCGTTGCACGGGTTCTTCCCAGCGCGTATATTGGGGGTCGTCTTCTGGGTTTTTAGGTTGGTCGCCCTGCGGGTTATCTTTATCAACATAAAAAAGAATGGAGTGGACTTCGCGGTATGTTGATTTCTCTTTAAATTTTTCAGGATAATCGGCGAGGCAAGAGTTTGGGATGGCCAGCTTTGTTACGCTGTCTATATAAATAGTGGATTCCCCTTCGAGATCGTTATTGAGGATGGGTTTGTCTGTTTTGGGTTTGTTGTAGGTGGGGAAGGTTTCGTTGGGCGCACCTTGCAGCGCTTTGCGCATGAAGGCGTTCCAAATCGGCGCAGCAACCGTGCTTCCGCCAGCTGAGCCTGACATTTTTGAATTATCGTTATTGCCCGCCCATACGCCGGCGACAAGGCTGGGCGTAAAACCGACCGTCCAGGCGTCGCGGTTGTTATTTGTGGTACCTGTTTTGGCAGCTACCTGGCGCCCGGGGATGTAGAGTTTTGAGTTGCTGCCAAAAATATATGCGCGGGAGTCGTTGTCAGTTAAGATGTTTGCGGTCATGTTCGCGATATTTTTGTCCACAACTTCATGCTCCCGCACCTTGTATTGCTCAAGGATTTTTCCTTTATTATCCAGCACCTTTAAGATGGCTTGTGGCTCGCGATACATGCCTTGCTGGGCGAATATGCCAAAGGCGGCGACATGGTCGATCAGCCGAACTCCGGCACCACCCAAGGCGATGGCAAGTCCATACTGATCGGCGTTGCCGATTGTGGTGTAGCCGGCTTTTTTTGCAAGGTCGACGATGCTCGGGATCCCATCAAGATATGCGGTTTTAACCGCGGGGATATTCAAGCTTCCTTGCAGGGCTTTCCGAATGGTGACTGGTCCGCGTTCACCGCCGTCGTAGTCTTGTGGGGTGTAGCTGGTGCCGTTACCTTGCGGCCCAAAGTTTGTGCGTAGGTCAAATAACACCGTGTCCGGGGTATACCCCTTTGCAAATGCGACTGTATATACAAATGGTTTAAAGGAGGATCCGGGGTTTCTGGTGCGCAAGGCAACATTCACGCTGCCATCAATATCTTGATTGAAATAGTCGCGCGACCCAACCATCGCCAAAATTTGTCCGGTAATAGGGTTGATTGCCACAAGGCTTGCGTTTGATGCCTTGTAATGATCTTGGTTGTACTGCCCGTATTCGCCGATCGCCCCCTCGGCGTATTGTTGGAGGGTCGGCTCAAGCGTGGTGATGACTTTTAGTCCCCCGCGTTCAACGACCGAGTCACCATATTTTTGGGTGAGGTATTCTCGCACATAAAAAACAAAGTGCGGGGCAATAATAGATTCGCTTGGTGGCGCAATTTTTGCCAGTACATCCACCTGTTTCGCGGCATCAGCCTGCTCTTTCGAGATGTAGCCCTGATTTGCCATGAGAGTAAGAATATATTGTTGGCGCCCAACGAGGATGTCGGTGTGGTCTCCGTGTGGAGAATAGTATGTCGGGGCCTGCGGTAGCGCGGCGAGTAAGGCGGCTTCATCAATTGTGAGATCCCTTGCGTTTTTATTAAAATAGTATTGTGATGCCGCCTCGATTCCATACACATTCGATCCGTAAGGGATTTCATTAAAGTAAAGCTGGAGAATTTGGTCCTTGGTGAATTTTGACTCCATCTGATAGGCAAGCACCGCTTCCTTGATTTTACGGTTAAGTTTTTTCTCATTTGTCAGAACGGTATTTTTGATGAGCTGTTGGGTAATTGTGGATCCGCCTTGACTTGATCCGGTTGTAATGTCAGTAAAAAATGCCCGGATGATGCCCCGGATAGAAATGCCTTTGTGCTTGTAAAAATCTTTATCCTCGATCGCTATGGTCGCGTGGACAGCATTTTCTGGGACATCAGTAAGTGGGATAACGGTGCGGCGTACATCTCCATGGATTTCATAGAGAAGAGTGGTTCCATCTCTCGCGTAAATACGGGTGCTTTGAGCGACCGACCGTTCATTAATTTTTTCTGGATCCGGGAGATCTCTACTGTAATAAGCGAATGCACCGATGACTCCAATGCCACCGACCAAAAAAAGAATAATTAAAACCGGCAACCAATATTGTCGTATCCAGCCTTTTGTTCCCTTTTTATTCTTTTTCGACCCGCGATGCTTGGAGGGGCTCATGGTTGCGTGCGATCTCGGTCGTAGCGGTGGTATGGGCATAAAGTATTTTTATGTTGCGCAGAAGTTGTTATACCAAATCTTTGAGCAAAATTCAAGCATTTATTGATGTTTTTCAATGAGAAAGTCGTGGTACTCGCGAATAATTCTTCTAAAGCCAATCGCAGACCACAATTGCACTTTGCTCATGCTACCGACCCCCGCGGCCTGGCTGGTAAAGAATCGTGGAGTTCCATTATCATCGTAATGAAGTTCAGGAACCGCACCAAGGGAAATGAAGGCGTTAAGCAGTGCGGTGCAGGTTTTTTCTAAGGCTTCATCGAGCAAGGCTCGCGTTTTTTTGTTCCATGATTGCCGCTGAGCGATTTTTCGGTGGCGGGCAAGCGCTTTGACGGCAAAGGCCGCTTGCTTCGTCCAAATGACTAACCCATGATACTCGGCCGTGGTGTAGCCATATGAATTCTCTCGTGCAATTATCATCGGTCCGGAGGGCGTGTAAAAACCCTTTGGTGATATCATGAGCTGAGCAAAGCGTTTCAATTCGTTTTCTGTGCCCTCTCCTAGTGCGTACAGATAGGCTTCATCGAGGTGGCACACCTTCATCTTTTTATATGACAGCGAGCGTTTTTTATGCACGTCGTAAATGGCAAGCGCAAAACATTCTTGATTTTTTGGTTCCTCGAAATGGAAATATTTTTTTTCTTGGCCCCACTTTTTTACTAGCGCATTAATTTGTGTTTTATCAACGCCAAGACGTTTGGCGTACTGCTGAATGATACGTAGCGAAAGAGGATAGTGGGACACATTTACACTGAATGGTGCAACGATGTCGTTGATTTGCTTGTACGCCCATGCGCTGTCTCGCCAGTCTCCGACCCGATGGTATTTATTGTTGGGGGTTTGGTATTTAGGGGAATGTTTTTTAAAAGTAATAGCAGAATGCATTCGGGCTTTTGACATGACATATTTTACCACACGCTTTAATTTCGCCACACTTTTTTTGTCTCGCCAGAATGTGGGGGACGCAAAAGGGAGACACAAGAGATAGAGTGGTTCAATGTCTATCATTTTTCGGTCGAAAAGATCTTTTCCAGCTAACTCGTGTTCATATTTGTATTCGCCGACAACGTCTTCGTGCCACCCTTCGCCTTTGCTGTTAACATGTGCAAGACATTCACGAAGCATTTGATCAATGGTTTCCTGCTGGATGTCCCCCTCGCCAAGTAAAATGGTCTCCATCCAGTCGCGAGGAAAAATTGTGCCGAAACGATCTCCAGAGGTTTTTCTCCATGAAATGAGGTGACTGATTTCACATTGTGTTCGATACCAGAATTTTTCAACCTGTGCAGCGTGCCTGCCAAAAATTTTCCAATCGAGCGTATCAACCGGAAGCATGCGGCAGGAACAAGGCGCTTCCGCAAAGTCATTGGTTTCGGCATAAATAGTGAAGGGGATCGTCCGGCCCTTCTTTGCCGTAAGCTTGTACCCTTTATATGGGCGGTTGATTGATCGGATAGAAACAGATGCATCAAATTCCCATATAGTACGATACCAGCTTTCGCCATAGTTACGCTGAAATAAAAGATGAGTTTTACTACCCTTTTTGGTCCGTTTCACGTACATAGGGACCGATTCGGCTGGGTTATGCCGTCTAAGTTCCAAGAAAGTTAAGTGTCTTCCGCTTGGGTGCGTAGTGAGATCGCGGATAGTCCGCATGTCGTCCATTGCGGGCTGATACAGATTAACTGACGCAGAGGTAAATTTCCCATGGATAGCGGCGTTTGCCTTCTCTGCCTCCATGTCATGGATGTCTATTTTATGGCGGGGAACATCAATAAGCCCCATGTAGAGCTCATTATTGGGGCCGATAATGCGGAGCTGCCCGAGTTCATCGAAATCGACATAGTATCCGCCTTCTATCCAAAGGTCTTCTTCGAGTTGTGGCATGTTTCAATTTTACCGCAGGACGAACTTCCGGTAAAATTTTGCTGCATCTTCGGGCGGGATCGTATTGATTATCAGGCGGCTACCAAGCTCGATGCCGGCCCAAATATCGCGTCGGGGGGCAATACGCAGGTAGAAGTGCTCATTGTCGTTGGTAAGCACCTGGTGCATATAAAAGTTGTACGGCAGCTGCATGGAGTTGAGCGCCTGGAGCAATCCTTTTAGTGCTTTTGCTATCGAGGTATGTTCCTTTTTCGTGAGTTGGGTGATGTTGTCTATATGGCGTTTCGGTAAAATCCAGGCTTCATAGTTGTAAATGGATGCATAGGGAGTGAATGCCATTACATATTTATCGCTATAAATTTTTCTTCTTGCCACGCGTTTATCACGCATGAGATCGCAATAATAACAACTCCCATGCAGTGTTTCATACTCTGCCGCGCGGGAAAGCTTGCTCACAATGTGTGGGGGAAGGATTTTAGTAGCGAAGATTTGAGAGTGTGCGTGCATGAGTGATTGGCCGGCTACGCCACCGTTGTTTTTAAAAATGAGAATGTAGTTAATTTTTTTGTCGCGCGAGATTGTTTTTGTACGCTGGGCATATACTTCAAAAAGCACCCGAATATGATCAATCGAAAATTGAGCAAGCTCTTTGTTATGCCACGGAGTTTCCAAGACAACCTCTTGGGTGCCATAAACGTCCGGATTGTTTTTCGTAACGACCGGAAAATCATTTTTAATAACCTTAATGCGCCATTTCTTGGGCGTTCCAATATGTAGAACGCCTGGTTCGCTCACAATAGGCTCATTGCAAAAGGGGCAGTTTTTTTCAGAAACCGGAACCTCTTGGTGGACAATAACGTCGTGAGGTCGCATGCTACGTTTCGGCGCGATGATGACTACACGATCGTGGACATAGTCTTCTCGTAGCTCTGCGCGTTTCGGCGCATTAGTTTTTTTTGGCATAGCGGTGGGCGGTGAGTTGAGTGAAGAGTTTTTCGTAGTTATCGATCATCCGCTCACGGGTAAAATGTTTCTCAACGCGAGATCGGCAGGCGGCGCGATCGATCATGTCAATTTTATGAATAGCTTTTGCCATAGCAGCTACGTCTCGAACAACAAATCCGGTTTTGTTGTGTGCAACCACCTCGGGGATAGAGCCGTTGTTAAATCCGATGACCGGTGTGCCGCACGCCATAGCTTCAGCCATACTGAGCCCGAATGATTCCGCCACCTTTGTTGGGACAAGGCAGGCCCGTGCGTCTTTATACATTTTTGCAAGTTCTGTCGGTGAGAGCATGCCGATATATTTGATGTTTTTAGAGAGATATGGCCTGATTTTTCGTTCCCAGTAGGGCCCATGGTTGGGTTTTCCTGCAATTTTAAGGGGCACGCGTGCTTTTTTTGCTGCCATGACCGCTTCGTGTGCTCCTTTAATATCAATTAAGCGCCCAGTATAGATGACGTACTTTTGGGGGTTTGCATTAAAGTGATATTTTGCGATGTCAATACCGTGATAAATAGTTTTCTTCCAGGCGATATATGGTGCGGGCTTGCGCTGAGCATTGGAAATAGACACAAAGTGTAAATTTTTTGATCGTGATGAACTGATTATAAATTCTCTGCCTCCACGCAAGACATCATGAACGGTAATAACAACCGGTACATTGACGAGCGGCGCGAAAAAGATGCCACGCGGGTATGGATGAATGTGTATCAGGTCATATTTTCCAGCCTGCGCATCCCGCATAAGACGGCTGAGGGCAATGTTTTGGTATGAAGCGACGGCTAGTTCAGGCTTTTGCTCTAGGAGCGGCGCCACTTTCTTGTTTTTAAAAAGTGGAGGCAGTCCATTAGTCACTAATCGAGTTTTAACTCGGGATCCCTCTGGTGCATATGTCGTGACTTGATGCCCGCGTCCAGCCAGCCCTTCTGCGATATGCTGGGCAACAGAAAGCGGGGCGTAAATAACATCCTTTGGTGGCGGAGTTGTGTATTCATTTGTACAGAAAACGCCTATGCGCATATAAACCCGGTTAGCGAGTTTTTTTGATAAGTCGCGTAAATGTTTTTTCGTATCCATCCACCATGCGCTCGACGCTGAAGCGTTGTTCTACATATGAGCGGCAAAAGTTACGGTCTATTGCGTCTATATTTTTTATTGCTTTTGCCATTTCAAAAACTGTTTTGACAACGAATCCGGTTTTTTTATCTTTTATAACCTCTGAGACAGACCCCCGCTTGAATGCGATGACTGGCGTACCGCACGCCATAGCCTCGGTCATGACCAAGCCAAAGGGCTCCTCCCAATTTATGGGGAACAAAAATCCTTTTGCTTCTGCGACGAAACGCGGAATGTCCTTGTATGGCAGCATACCGACATACTGGATGTTTTTTGAGAGATATGGCTTGATTTTTCGTTCCCAGTAGGGCCCATGGTTGGGTTTTCCTGCAATTTTAAGGGGCACGCGTGCTTTTTTTGCTGCCATAATAGCTTCATGAATTCCCTTTTCAGAGCGAAGCCGGCCGAAAGTTACAAAATGTTTTTGGGGTTTTGCATTGAAAGGGAACTTTTTAACCTCGGTTCCATTGTAAATGGTTGCCGCCCAACGTAACTCTGGTGCGGGCTTGCGCTGTGCTTTTGAGATAGAAATATAATACAGATTTTTCGGCGCGATACGATCGTAGAAGAATTTTCTTCCCGGGATAATTGGTTCATGCATGGTAAATACAACCGGTACATTGACGAGCGGCGCGAAAAAGATGCCGCGCACAGATGGATGGATATGAATGAGGTCATATTTGCCTTCTTGCGCATGTTTTACAAGAGAAGAAAGCGCGAGTTGTTCGTATGCCCCAACCGAGCGTTCGTGGTTGAGGCGGATATACTTCTTCATTTTTGGGTTTTTATATAAAGAAGGAATATCATTAGTGTACATGCGGGAGCCCACACGCGATCCTTTGGGCACATATTGCGTTACTTGGTGACCACGAGCCGAAAGTCCGTCGGCGATGAGTTGTGAAATAGTAAGGGGCGCGTAAATAACATCCTTTGGTGGCGGAGTTGTGTATTCATTTGTGCAGAAAATGCCTATACGCATACGTTATATTCGTTTAAGTGTATTGTAGCCCTTCGTTGCGCCAAGCGCGAGTTCCTTTGCAAAGCGGACAGCAAGCGTTCGTTCCCGGGGCCTGAGATCAGCCGGCTTGTTCCGTTCAATCATATAAATATGGTTGAGGGCAAAAAAGAGCACGCTTTTTGGAAATAGCAACTCGAATTGTCTCTTCCATGAGATGCGGGCATGGAAATCTTTCAAGAACCGTTTCCTGAATTTTGGTTGCTGCCTAAGTCCAGCGTAAAAATAGCCGATGTCAGTGGTTCGAAGATTGTGCTGTACGGTCTCCCAGTCAATTACCATCGCACGTCTACCTTCATATAGCAGGTTTCCCGCATGTGCGTCGCCATGTACTAAAAAGTGTGAGTGTTCTTCTATAGTGTCAAAAGAGCCATACAAGAAATGAAGAAGCCACTTCCGTTCTGTACTAGTAAATACCGGTTTTGTGGCCTGAATGTTTCCTTCCGCGACTCGAAGGAAAAAATCACCGTCTCGTTTTTCTGGTTGTCCAAGCTCTGGAATATGCTGCAGTGCGTGGAAGGCCGCCGCAAATTCTGGAGCTGCGCCCTCCGGAATAGAAATAGTTGCCTGATATTCATTTCCTACTGGGCGCGCAACAAGATATTCCCGCACATACCATTCACCAGCCGACGACATTGATGATTCAAAAATTTTAGGGGTTCGACTTGAAAGCAACGAATGCGATTTGCTGAATGCGCGCAAATGCTGAATGTCGGAAATAAATTTTTGCTTTGCGTCTTGGTTGTTGTGCAGACGTGCATAAAACACGACCCATTTTCCGTTTGGGTCCGTGCAGACGCTGCTGTAGCGGTGTTTGTTTCTGTGTGTCCGTCGAATAAAAATCGCCGGCGCTATTTCCGGAGCAAGATGCAGTTTTTTGAGTGTCATTTCAATGCGGCGCGAGATATGTGGTAGAAGTGCGTGTTGAGGTGGGGGTTTCATCGTCGTTTCCCTTTATGTTGATCTATGATGCGATAATAGAGTTCTTCATATTGGTCTACCATGCGGTCGACGCTGAATTTTTTAGCAACCCAGTCGCGACAGGCCGCCCGGTCTATTGTGTCTATTTTTTTCATCGCGCGGACCATTTCGGGAATTGTTTTTACGATAAATCCTGTTTTGCCATCTTTTACGACTTCACGTACAGAGCCACGATCAAACGCAATGACCGGCGTGCCACAGGCCATGGCTTCAGTCATAACCAGGCCAAATGGTTCGTCCCATTCTATCGGATAAAGCAATGCCTTTGCGTTTCGGTAAAACGTCGATTTTTGTTTTCCGCCTATTTCGCCGATGAAACGTATTGTTTGAGAGAGTTGTGGGCGGATCACCTCATCGTAATAATCGCGGTGCGTGTAGTCCAGGAGCCCAGCCATGATAAGTTTTACTTTTGCTCGTTTCGCCGCAGTGACTGCATTACCGATTCCTTTTACTTTGTCGACACGCGCAATCCAGACGAAGTGGTCACTGGGTTTTGCGTTGAATGAGAAGGCGTTTATATCAACACCGTTATATATTAGCGCTTTTGGTTTTAATTTTGCATCTCCAACCGCGAGCTGGGATTTTGAAATAATGACAAAGTTCGTTTTGTTTGCATAGTGATTTAAGACCTCAATGCGCGGTGTCATGATTGCGTTCGACCGTCCTCGCAATGGGTTGTGCATGGTGTGCACCGTCGGAGTGTTAACCAGCTGACTGAAAAATAATTCATTCTGATCATTATGTCCGTGAATGATATCGAATTTATCAGCCCGTTCATAGGCCTTTGCGATATTTAAAAGTGTAAAAGAATAATCAGTCCATTTTATGTGATCTTCGAGAAGTGGGTGTTTCCAAACGCTCACAAGTTTTGCTTTTGTGAGGGAGTCACCGGAGGCAAATAGGGTTACTTTGTGGCCTCGGTTTACTAATCCATCGCATAAATATTTGATGATAAGTTCAATGCCGCCATATTTTTTTGGTGGAATGCGCACCCACGGTGGCGCAATTTGTGCTATGTGGAGTTTTTTTCTTTTCATTATTTTTTCTTAGCGAGTTTGTATGCTACTTTTTCATAATCACGGATGACTCGTTCGTGCGTGAACTGGCGCATGAATGATTTTCTGACATAGCTTCGGTCGATGCGATCGATATTTTTTATACCTTTGACAATCCCCTCGATTGAGTTTACGAGGTATCCATTTTTGCCGTGTTCGATAATTTCTGGAAGCGCGCCCGATTTCCACCCGATAACCGGTGTGCCACAGGCTAATGCCTCGACGCCAACAAGCCCAAATGGTTCAGGCCAGGTGGTTGGGAATAGAAACCCGCGCGCATTTCGGTAGAGTTCAATTTTTTCTTTAAATCCAATTTGACCTAAGTACTTTACGCGTTTACCATCGATGAATGGTTCCACTTTTTTAGCAAAATATTCTTTGTCTCTCACCTTTCCTGCCAAGATAAGCGGAACACGCGCTTTCCGCGCAGCCCGCACCGCGGCAGCGGTATTTTTGTGCTCGCCAATTGTTGTGATGCACAGGAAATAATTTTTTGGCGTGGGGTTGAACGTAAATTTGGTGTGGTCAACCCCATTGTGGACGACCTTAGTGTAGTTAAGGCCTGGCGCGGCTTTTTTCTGGTGTTTGCCTATTGGAATAAGCGGCGCGTTATATTCTTTATAGACGGGGATTTGTTCTTTAAAGACCGGCAGGTGCATGATTGTGGCAAGCGGGGTTTTCATGAGATGCGCCAAGGGCAGCATAGTCTCGCCTCCGCGGATGTGATTAAAAATAACATCAAACGGCTTTTTCTTGTGTTCTTGTAATATCAGTTCTCCAGCGCGCGCAATGAGTGACATTTCGAGCCGGAGCTTACGAGAGGATTCCATTTTAGATAACACGACGTTATATTCAGCTGCTCCGCGATCTGCGATTGGCACCAGATGCGCACGCGTTTTTGATCCTTTAATAGCGAACAACACAACATCGTGGCCGAGGTCATGGAGGCCATTTGCTTGATAGTAGACGACCCACTCAGTTCCACCCTGTTTCTTTGGTGGGCACGGAATAAAGACTGATCCAAGTATAGCAATACGTAATTTTTTCTTTTTCATGGTTTGTGTTTTGGGGTTGACAAAGCAGTACTTTTATTATAGCTTATTTAGCTCGTTCTTTAAAGGATTATCGTGTTTTTGTAGCAATAGATGAAGCATAGAAATCGAAAACCCAAAGTAGAAGGAAACAATGGAAATTCAGAAGTTTCAGCTTCCTGGTAATAATGTCACCGTCTTTGATACCAGCCTCGTGGAGGTGTTCGTGCCGCAAGCTCCCCATACGCACGCTCCCTATGGCGGCCATCTGGTCATTCAGACCAAGAGCTTCCGCTCTACGCGGAGTCAGTTCACGGCCGCTGAAAGGCACGAGGTGGCAATTCTTGAACAGGCCTGTGAGACGCTTATGATGGAGCGCCTTGGTGCCCAGTTCACCAACCTCCAGGATAACGGTAACTGGTTTTTTTGGAACACCCCGATGCATCCAAAGGAGAAGGCCCACATCTGCACGTGCACATTTATGGGCGAAGCAAGAAATCAAAGCATCAGCCGTGGGGCGAAGCGCTGAATTTTCCAAATCCAAAAATGGGATGGCTTCAAAATATCCATCCCTATTCTGAGGCACAGGTGCAACTTATAACAAAAAAGCTGAAAGAATCGCTAGGCTAACTGTTCCGCAGCTTCTGTATCTATAATATAGGTGGTGTTGCCGTGGGTCTGGAGCACAGACGCCGGCACGTTTTCGGTTACTTCGTTTTCAAGCGATTGCTTTATGGCTAGTGCTTTTTTGGCGCCAGAGGCAAGCAACAAAATTTGTTTTGCCTTAAGGATGGTAGAAAGCCCCATAGTAAGCGCTTGACGCGGAACCTCATCGGCTGATTTGAAAAAGCGGCTGTTTGCTTTGATGGTGCTTTCTGTCAGGTTTACCAAATGCGTTTTGCAGTCTAGAGGAGAACCCGGCTCATTAAAGGCGATGTGCCCATTATTGCCTATCCCCAAGATTTGGATGTCGATAGTTCCGATGTCCGCCAAATCTTTTTCGTAGCGTTCACATTCTTGTTCCGGATTTTCCGCTTCTCCATTAAGAAAATGGATGTTTTCTGGTTGGATGTTTACGCGCTTAAATAATTGCTCTTGCATGAAAGAGAAATAGCTTTGAGGGTGCTTTTGTTTGATTGGATAATACTCATCCAGATTAAAGCTTGTAACTCCTTTCATGTCTATGCCGTGGGCGTGCGCTTCACGCATTTTTGCGTACATCCCTTCAGGCGAAGAACCGGTGGCAAGTCCGAGAATCGATCGTGGGTTTTTCATGACGTGGTTAAGCACAATACTTGCAGCGACCGCACTCATATCGTCATAGGATTCGACCACGAAAATGTTGATGTGGTTAATAACTTTTTTTATCATAATTCCTTTCTTTTTCAGTAAGAGAGTAAATATAATCAAAAATTTCATTGTCGGACTCGCTGAACTCCATTTTGCGCCTGGCCATTACCCGGCCAGCCACTTCTTTAGCCTTTTTCATATCATATGCGGTTGCGCCCTTTTCCGCATCGAGCCAGGTAAACGATGGAACGTATTTTGGTAAATAGCCTGAGCCAAAGACGTTGCTGCAGAACCCAATGACAGTTCCGGTATTGAACATAGTGTTAATTCCGGATTTTGAATGATCGCCCATAAACAATCCGACAAACATTTCTTTTGTGTCGGTTTTTTTGCCGTTGATATAGACTTGTACATCGCCGTAACTATTTTTTAGATCGCTGTTGTTTGTGTCTGCGCCCAAATTACACCACATGCCGAGATACGCGTGACCCAAAAATCCCTCATGCTGTTTATTGGAATACCCATGGATGATTGACTCTTCAACTTCTCCACCAACTTTACATACATCACCGATCGTAGTACCTTCATATATTTTTGCCCCTGCTTTTATCTTGGAGTGCTTGCCAACATAGATCGGGCCAGTGAGTACTGCGTTAGGGAGGATTTCTGCTTCTTCATCAATTACGATAGCCCCCTCACGTGCATCCAAAACCACCCCGGGCATTATTTGGGCCGAAGGCGCGATAAAGATGCGTTCTTCCTCAAGCAGTGAAACGGTCTTCGGCAGATCCTTTGGAATTTTTCCGAGCGTATATTTTTTTGCATCTTCTTCAATATATTCAGCGTTGTGTGAAACCAAATGCCAAGGATATTCGATACAGAGAGCATTCGACGTTTGTTGCATTGGCAGAGAGGCATCAAAAGTAACTACACCATCTTGTATGTGTGCAGCAGCAATTTTTTCTTTTGTGAGTTTAGCGACAAGAACAGTATCACCTTGCGCTAACATGGTGTTGTCAGGAAGTTCGTTAAGCACTGTTTTGAATTTTTCGTTCATTACCACGCGTCCGCTTATAAAGAGTGTGTTATTTTTTGGAGTCGCAGAGTATTTTCGTTGGCTATCTTCAGTCGTATGTCTAAAGACCGGACGAGCAGTAAAAGAAATTTCCCGTCCTTTAAAGTATGCGGCAATTTTTTCTGCAAGCGTAGTGATGCCGCACCGAAGATCGAAGACTGGACGTGATAATGTGAGCGGAAAAAGATGCTTGTACCCTTCGTCTTCGAAAATAATGATATCCATTTGAGGCATAGGTGATAGAATTAATTATTTCCGTTTAGAGAGATGCAGGTGTTTTTTTCCGTTGCCAGCCTTTTTTAGTTTTGGCTCGAGGTTGGACGGGAAGGCGTGATAGATGCGCATAAAGGTTTGAGCAATAATGCTCCACGTAAATTTTTCTTCTACAATTTTTCTTGCGTGTTTGCCCATGCGTCGGCGCATATCGTCATACCCAAGTAGGCGGTTTACTTTTGCGGCAATGTCTTTGGCATTGCGCGGACGAACAAAAAATCCATTGTAGCCATCTTTTACCGCCAACGGGATTCCTCCTTTTCGAGTAACAACCACCGGCGTCGATGCTGCCATAGATTCTAAAATAACCAATCCCAGCGGTTCATCCCATACAGACGGTGCCACAAATACGTTTGCGCGGTAGTAGAATTGGTTTAAGTCTTTGCTTTGGTCCTTACCCATATAGCCCAAAAAGTGGATATTTTTCAGGCGCAGTTCTTTTGCGAGATTTTGCATATGGACAAGCTGTTCTCCTCCTCCGGCAATAAACACCTCGCCCTTAATCCATTTTGCCGCACGCACCAGATATTTAACCCCTTTCGGTTTGGTGAGTTTTCCTGAAAAGAAAACGACTTTTTTATCTTGAAGATCAAATTTTTTATTAATATAATTGACTGGTTTGTATGGGGGGTAGTCTTTAATTTTGATTCCGCCCGGGATTATACGAGTTTTCTTGGCGTGTATTCGACCATAAATATCCAGCAACCAGTCACGTGTATCAGCGCTTACCGCAGTGATACGTGCAGCCGCCCGTACTGCGTCACTGGTGAGGTGATATGACCGGCGATCATGCATGGTGGATAATAACCCAGTGCCATGTGAGGTGATAATAAAGTTAATACCGTAAATGGCTTTGATATATCGAGCAACCCAGGTGAGCATGTGCGCGTGATGTACATGAATGACGTTGGGCTTAAAATCTCTAACAGCTCGGATCGCCGTTTCCAAGAAGACTCGATAGATTTGATAAATTTCAAGAGAAGAAAGCTCGTGGTATAGTTTGCACTCTTTCCATTCCGGGTGCCCGGTAAAGGCAACATGAAATGGTAGGTGCACTTCGTAGAGTTTAACGCGGGGTTGTTTACGGTTGTCTGGGGCGACTATTGCGACGTCCTCAAATTTGGAAACCTCGTGCGCCAAATCCCGGGCATAGGTGCCTGAGCCCGATCCATAGAGCGGGAAGCATAAAAGATACATGATTCGCAATTTACGTTTGGTCTTCATCGTTTCATGCTTAATACTTTTCGGTATGCGGCTTCGTAGCCATCAACCATTTTTTCAACCGTAAAGTGCTGCTCGACATTTTTGCGAGCATCGTGGCGGTTAAGTTCCGGGACTTTTTTAAGTGCCCGCACCATTTCCGATATGTCTTTTGCGAAGAACCCGGTTTTTCCTTTTTGAATGAGTTCTGGCGCTGCACCTCGAGGGAAAGCAACAACCGGTGTGCCACAAGCCTGCGCCTCTATCATCACTAAGCCGAACGGTTCGTTCCACTTGATTGGATTAACTAATGCATAGGCATTCTTTAGTAATTTTGCTTTGTCGCGCGGACCAATTTCTCCGATATATTCTGCATGTTTTTTAGATAAAAGCGGTTTAACTTCTTGTTTGTAGAATTCTGTATCAACGACATCAATTTTAGCTGCGATAAATAATTTCATCCCAAATTTTTTCGCAACCTGGATTGCCTCGATAATCCCTTTTTTTGGGGTAATGCGCCCAAGCCAGACAAGATAGTTACCCGGATTTGGATTGAAGGGAAATTTTGTGATATCAACAGCGTTGTAGACTGTTTTTACAAAATTCAACCCAACAGTGGTGTGTGTGCGTTGGTCATTTGAAATTGAGACAAAGGGCATGCGATGATTTTTTTTGAGAATTGCTTTTTTCCCGCTATCTTTTTCTGCGGTTTCGAAATCGCCGTGATACGTGGTAATAACAGGCGTATCGATGACGGCACCCATGCTAAGACCAAAATAATGAAAGTGGTTGTGAATAATATCAAACTCATCGGCCCGTTCCAGGCATTCTTGTACATGAAGCAGTGGCCAGGTTGAATTGGTCCAGGGGATGCCGGCACGATACAATGCTTTGGGATACACCGATCGCAGAGTAGCTTTGGTCTTTGAATCGCCGGTCGCAAATAGCGTGACTTTATGACCGCGTCGTACGAGCTCCTCAGTTAATAGAGAGGCGATAAGCTCTGTCCCCCCGTATTTTGCTGGTGGCACCCGTTCCCAGGGCGTTGAAAGCTGGGCAATGCGTAATTTTTTCATATTTCCTTCTTATATTGTGCCGCAAGCGCTATGGCCAGCGCATCGGTGGCATCATCAGGTTTGGGTACAACTTGTAAGTTAAGGATAGCACAAACAAGCTTCTGAATCTGTCGTTTGTCGGCTTTTCCGTATCCGGTGACCCGTTGTTTAATTTGTTGCGGCGTCCATTCGGTTGTGGGGATGTGGGCACTTTCAAGCTCGGATAAAATAATGCCACGGGCTTCAGAAACATGCATGGCGGTTTTTACATTTGCGGAGAAGAAAAGTTTTTCAACCGACGCAAGATCCGGAGAGAATTTTTTCAGGATTTTTTGGAAAGCCGTTTTGAGTTCAAGCAAGCGCTGTTGTTGGGTGTGGTTTTTCGGGGTAGTAATGCAATCAACACACACTAAAGACGTCTGAGGCCCGCTGACGTCAATAACGCCGATGCCCGTCCGTTCGATCCCCGGATCGATTCCAATGATGCGGGTGGATTGTTTAGTTGATTTCAGCATTCGTGTATACGGCATCGATATCATCGTGCTCCTCGAGCTGTTCGATCAGCCTTTCAATGGCCGCCGGATGTTTTGGCGTGACCGGATTTCTGGCTATGTATTCAATCGCGCTTGATTCAGGGGCAACCCCCTTTTTGTGCACAGCTTCAAGAACATTCGCAAAGGCGCTTTTTGGTGAAACTATTGTCCATCCTTTTGGCTCTTCTTGCACATCTTCAGCGCCGGCGTCAATGAGCGAAAGCTCAAATTCATCTCGATTTTCTTTTGGCAGTGCGTCGGCAGAAATACGGATGATACCTTTTGCGTCAAATTGCCAGGCGACGCTGTTAGTTGATGCGAGAGAGCCGCCGGCTTTGGTCAGCATGTTTCGGATTTCTGCCGTTGTCCGGTTTTTGTTATCTGTCACCGCTTCCAGTAAAAGGGCGACGCCCTCGGGACCATATCCTTCATACACAACCTCAAACAATTCATGTTCTTTGTCTTTGCCCGTTCCTCGTTTGATTGCGCGGTCGATGTTGTCGTTTGGCATGTTTGCTTCGCGAGCTTTTTGTACAGCAAGGCGAAGTTTGAAATTAGTGTCGAGATCACCGCCGCCCGCACGCGAAGCCACAGTTATGGCTTTGCCCAGCTTTGTAAAAACAGCGGCACGACGATTGTCAGTGACTGCTTTTTGGCGTTTAATTTGCGACCATTTGGAGTGTCCGGACATACAAAAATTCTGAAAGTGATGTATCAGCGACTCTCCGACTATACCACAGAGAAGCCGTTCAGTCAATGTATACATCAGATTTTCGCTTGCAATATTTTTATGTGTTAGGTACACTTGGGGCTATGAAGCTTTTTACCGACGCGTATTTGAATCGTATCGATCCTTCTCGGGTCTTTGCGTCAGTTTTAGCTGTGCCTGAGCAGGCGGCGCACGCGTGGAAAGATTCCCGTAAGGTGAGACTGCCAGCATCATTTAAGAAAGCTCATCATATCGCCATCTGCGGTATGGGCGGTTCGCTATTGGGCCCACATATGCTGACGCGCACGTATGAAGACCGTTTGCGCGTTCCCATTACGCTTGTGAACGGATATACATTGCCAAAAAGTGTGGATGCAAAAACTCTGGTTGTGCTCTCAAGTTATTCTGGGACAACCGAAGAAACGTTAACTTGCGCACGCGAAGCAAAGAAAGTGACGCGCATGCGTATCGGTATTTCGCTTGGAGGAAAATTGCTTGCCATGTTGCGCCGTTTTAATAGGCCGGTATATCAAATTGTCGAAACATATAATCCTTCTCACCAGCCGCGAGTAGGTATCGGGTACAGTATCTTTGGCCAGCTTGGGCTTTTACGCTCCTATTTTGGCGTAACTGACGCCGAGGTAAAACGAGCTATACGGCACGCAGAAAACATACGACACAGTTGGAACGCGACTGCAACTGGTATCGCCAACACCAAAAAGCTCTTTCGGTTTTTTAAAGATCGTATGCCCGTCATTATCGCATCAGAATTTTTAGAAGGGAACGCGCATGTTTTTTCAAACCAGATGAACGAAAGCGCAAAATCCTTTAGTCGTTTTCATATCATACCAGAGCTTAATCATCATTTATTGGAGGGGCTGGATCACCCGAAGGCTGTTGTGCGAAAGAGCGCTTTTTTATTTATCGAGTCACCTTTATATGGCTCAAGAAACCAGAAACGCATACGATTAACGAAGAAAATAGCTCGAGTTCAGGGCGCACGAGTGGAATCATTGAAAATTCAAGGAAAAGATAAGTTGTCAGCCGCACTCGAACTGCTTTTTATCAGCGGCTATTTCACCACTGCGTTCGCCATCCATCAGGGCATCGATCCAGCTGAGATTCAATGGGTGAATTATTTCAAAAAACACTTGGCAAAATAGAGAGGGTGCGCTAGATTGAAGGAAGAAAATAGCGGTCGGCTTTCCCATGCTTGGAGCCGACCGCTGTTTTATTTACAAGGCTTGATTTTTCGGGCATACTTCGCATATGACAGCCTGGATTTCAGAGCATCGATTCGCATGGGGGGCGCTACTTCTGTTTGTGGTCGCTTTTAGTATTTTTGTGTTTGTCTCAAATGCCAAAACCTTTGCGGATCCGGATTCTTTTTATCACATCAAAATTGCTGAGGATATATCCCAGGGGAAGATAGTCAAGAATTTTACCTGGCTTCCTTTTACCACGCTCGCCGAGCATTATACTGACCAACACTTCTTGTATCATGTGTTTTTGGCTCCTTTTGTAAAATATTTGGGACCTTTTACCGGGGGAAAACTTGCTACCACCCTTATCGCAAGTACACTGATCGTGGTGTTTGCAATTGTGCTTCGAGGTATGAAGATCAGCTATCCGTTGCTGTGGGCTTTTTTGCTTATAACCATTTTTCCGTTCGTGTTCCGTATTAATCTTGTGAAGGCGCCAGGTTTTTCCCTTCTTATTTTATTTATTGGGTTATTGTGCGCATGGAAGCGATGGTATGTTCCGCTCGCGATTGTTTCCTTTATTTATGCATGGTCATACGGCGGTTTCATCATCCTTACCTTTTTTGTGATTTGGCTTTCCGTTCTTCGGTTCGGAGTTCGGTTGGTGTCTGAACGTATGTGGCTTAAGCGGGAAGGCAAAACTATCCAAATTTCTTGGTGGCAGCTTATCAAGCGACTAGCAGCCCAACCAGATATGTTTGTCGTGTACGCGGCAGTAATCGGTACAGCGCTTGGCGTCGTGGTGAGCCCATTTTTCCCGCAGAACCTTGGATATCTCAATGATCAGCTTATTCAGATTGGCATCATCAATTATCACAATATTATTAGCGTCGGTAATGAGTGGTACCCTGAGTCGCTGATCGAGTTGGTAACAAGCACCATTTTATTAACGCTTCTTGCTATCGGCGCCATAGTGTGGAGTTCTATAAATCTCAAACGCATTACGCTTAGGACGTTTTTTCTTTTCACCCTATTTGTGTTCTCACTTATTTTTACCCTGAAGTCACGAAGATACGTGGAATACTATGTCCCATTGGGGATGGCATTTGTCGCTTCCGCTTACTCTGATATTTTACTACACGTAGAGCTAAAGAATGTATGGAAAAAAATTATCAACGGCCGTTCAATGCGCACGACAATATTTATTTACGCTTTCATTATTTATGTGATTGTTGGTGTATGTATTGTTATTCCGAAAGATTTGTTGACTACGCGCGCTACTCTCGCGACCGGTTTTTACTATCTGCAAACACACGATGCGGCAATCTGGCTAAAAAATAACACTCCAAAAAATGCCATTGTGGTGCATAGCGACTGGGACGAGTTCCCGTATTTGTTTTTGTGGGATGATCACAACAGATTTATTTGCGGCTTGGACCCAACTTTTTTGTATCGGCAAAACCCTGACGTTTATTGGGCATGGGTCCATTTGTCCCGAGGGGAGACAAAAGACAATATTACTGAAGTTGTTACCGAAACATTGCAATCACAATATGTGCTTGTAGAAAAAGACCACGAAGCAATGATGAAGAATATGAAAAACGCCAAGGATTTTTCGGTTGTGTATGACGATGACCAGGCGACCATTTTCCAGTATCAAGACTCGATCTTATGAAGAAGTGGGTCTTTTTTACGATTGGAGCCGCACTTTTCTTAACTCTCTGTTTGGCGTTTTTTGTTCCATACGGGAAAGATGGTAAACAGTCAACTTTTAATATTGTTGTACCAACGCGAGAAGCATTGTCAAAATATTCGCAGTCATTTTATTTTGATCGTTTTGATATTGTGCACGCATACTATATCCGTTCTGGGTGGGTAGACACATGGGAGTCTCCGTATTCGTATACAAATCAAGAATATCCGCCATTAGGAATTTTGTATTTTTCGCTTCCTCGCATGATTACTTCGACAGAGCACGGGTATGTACAGGCGTTTGTGGTATTAGCCGCAGCTACATATGTTGTTTTTTTGTTGCTCATGTGGAAGTTGCTGAAGGAGTTACAACGCCCCCACTGGTACATGGTGGCGCTTGCACTCCCATCTTTTTTGTATTTTATAGTTTCTCGTTTTGATATATTTGCGACAACTGTTGTTATGGGGGCGGTTTTGCTACTCTTTAAAAAAAAATTTGTCGGAAGCATGACCTTCCTCGGTTTAGCGATGCTCATCAAATGGTATCCGATTTTTTTAATTCCTTTTGCAATAGCTTGGGCATCTCGAGTGGGCGTGTCGCGATATAGCATTAAGAAAGGTGTTTATTGGGCGACAGTCGTATTTGTTTTTGTGACGGGGGCTACCATTGCCACGTCGGGATTGGATGCGTTTTTCCCATACGCATTTCACACGAGCCGGTCTATTGAGGTTGGATCGTTTGTTGGCGTTATTTTAAAATTACTATACGCAATACATATACCAGTCGGGTCAGATGCGGTACTCATGGGCATCGGCTTTGCGTTATTTGGGATCCAGCTTCTTCCTCTTTTATATGGCGTGTTGTCGTATGCAGACATGAAACGCCGGGTACTTTCTTTTGATGATTTTTTACGTTTTTCATTTTTGGCTGTAATAATATTTTGCCACGCTGGAAAAATATACTCTCCACAATGGGAAATTTGGTGGCTTCCTCTTGCGCTACTTGTCCTGCGGGGTCGTTTTGAGTGGACTTTGTTGATTATTATTGATGTGTTAAATTTTATTATATTTCCGCTAATTCCTATATTCTATCAATCAGCTGGAGTCCAAACGTTTTATTTTGATGCCGTTATTATCTTACACATGGCGACCGTCTTGTTGTTGAGCATATCGATTGCGAAACCCCTGTTTGCTAAGTATCAATCTCAACAAAAGCGTGACGTGAGATTGAATTCATCTACAGCAGATTGATCATATGACTTCTTTTTTTCGACAAAATATTCTGCTTCCCCAGCATCGCACCTTCCTTGAGGCTCTTGAGGTGGCGATTCTTACTTTCTATATCTTTCTTTCATTTGCTTTGGGGTTCTTAAAGTATCCAATTGCCCAAGGAGCTACCATTGTTTTGTTGGTTATGTATGTAATTCTTTGGTTGCGTGTAGGCGGAAGATCGTCGTGGCGCAGGTTATCGAACATACTTATTGCGCTTCTGTTGTGTGCGACTCTTATTATGCCCCTTACTCTTGATATGTACCACCACGCTCAAGCGGATGGGAATGAATCGGTGCTTTACCATGATGGAGCACTACAGTCAGATATCGCTTTTTCTTTATTTGTCAAAGGAGAAAACCCGTACGCAGTAAATTATTATGATACTGAGCTTGGGCAAAATCAGGTGTACCGGTTTTTTCAGGGAACGACAATTTTAAATCCGGCGCTGGAGCATTATATTTATCTTCCGGCTACATTTTTGCTTGGCGGGCTTGCGTCGTATGGCGAAAAAGCTTTGTTTGGCTTTTCAGACGAACGCTTTTTATATCTTTTACTCTTTCTTGGCAGCGTGGCTTTTTTGTATGATTTGATCCGGGCGAACCGATGGCGCTTTGCAGTCCTTGCCGCGTATGCCCTGAACCCGTGGACCATCCATTTTTTAATTCAGGGAAGGAATGATGTACTGCCCATCTTTTTTGTTATTGCGGCTGTGTGGGCTATCATAAAAAAGAAATATATAGGCGCTGGCATAAGCTTTGGTTTGGCGCTCGCGACGAAACAGTTTACCTGGGCATTTCTTCCATTTCTTTTTATGTATCTGTATGTATCGGATTTTAAAAAACCATACATACTGACTCGGGTTGCGTTTGTTGCATTGGGCGTTGCATTTATTGTCATAGGTCCATTCTTTGCCTGGGCGCCGCACGCGTTCATTGACGACACGCTTTTATATGCGTCGGGATCAAGCACCGGCTTAAATTATCCAATTACTGGATTTGGATTTTCCCGGCTTTTAACTTTATTTGGCGTTCTTGACCCATTTGCCCGCTTTCCGTTTTGGCTTATTATGCTTCCGGTTGGGATTTTGACATTGGCGTGGGGCATTCCTTCTCTTATTCGTTCTCGGGCGTTGTCCACCGCGCTTTTTGTGTATGCTATCTGGATGTTTGGCACATTTTTCTTTGCAAGATTTTTCCATGATAATTATATTGTATTTATTGTTAATATTGCACTCCTTGGTGTCGCTGTATGGATGTCAGAACAAAATCTGTCGAGTATTGTAGATAAGAAAATATGAATTTTTTTACCAAAAAACAAAGCGTATATAAAGTAGTGCTTGTAGTAAGCATCTTTTTAATTTGCGTAACAAGCTTACCATATATCTATGGGGTTATCGTCCGACCCGAGGGCCACA
>Ga0114931_10000166_pt1 | contig 74751 bp, 69 predicted proteins | sample 2SBtaG_FD_89579 | JGI IMG/M metagenome (GOLD analysis project Ga0114931, IMG submission 89579) | Deep subsurface microbial communities from Kolumbo volcano to uncover new lineages of life (NeLLi) - 2SBTROV14_V59a metaG | ecosystem: Environmental > Aquatic > Marine > Volcanic | place: Kolumbo...
CGCCCGGGGTCTCGCGCGTCGAGGACGCCGAACCGCGCCGCCGGCGGCGCGGCGCGCCAGCGGGGCGGCCTGAGGCGCGCGACCCGCCCCCCTTCCTGGTCGATCAGCACCGGCGCGTCGTCGCGCGCCACGCAGGCGCGAAGATCGGCGATCAGCGCGCGGATTTGATCGGGGGTTTCGCAGTTGCGCGCGAACAGGATGAAGCCGAGCGGGCGCACCTCGGCGAAGAAGCGCCGCTCGGCCGCGCCGAGACGCGGTCCGGCCAGCCCGAAAACGACGGCCAGCGGCGGCGTCATCGGCAACGCGAACCCAGGGAATCGCAACGCCGCGCGACGTTCGCGATCACTTCTTCACCACGAGACAGCCGAGCTTTCGCGCCTTGAGCTTCGCGCAGAGCGCCCGCGCCTCGACCGCGCCGCCGAGCGGTCCGGCGCGCAGGCGGTAATAGATCCCCTTCTCGGCCCCGAGATCGACCCGGCGGACGAGTGGCTTGAGACCGCGCAGCAGGTCGCCGTGGGTCTTGCTGTATTGGGCCCAGGCGGCGTCGGCCTTGGCCTTGCTGCGGAAGGACGCGAGCTGGACGAGATAGGCGCAGCTCGGGGCCGTTGTCTTGGTCGTTGCCTTGGTTGTTTTCTTTGCCGGCGCGACCACCTTCTTGGCCGCGACCTTGGGTGGGGGAGGAATCTCGGCCGCCGGCGGCGCGGTCTTCTCGACCACCTTCGGAGCCGACGCCGGGACCGGTGGCGGCGTCGGGGCGGCCTTCTCCACGGGCGCGGGCTGGGCCTCGGGCGGCAGCGGCGGCGGCATGGGCTCCTCGGGCGGCGGCAATAGGCGTTCGGGCTTTTCCTCGCCCCCGTCGCCGGTGAGCGCCCGGTAGACGAGCTTGTCCTGGTCGGGAATGACCATGCCGCCGGGTTCGGCGGGGCGCTTCTTGGTCGGCCCCGGCTCGGCGCGCACCAGCGGCACCTCGGTCGGCGCCTCGTCGCTCGAAAGGCGCGAGTACATGTAGCCGCCCAGCCCCGCGACCACGGCGATCGCGAGCATCACCCCGGCGAGCACGAGCGGATGCCGTCGCCGGGGCTCGTCCTCGTCGAGAATGCCGACGGGGAAGCCGTCGTCCTCGGGCTCGGTGCTCATCTAACGCATCTCCTCGACCGGCTCGACGCCGAAGATTCGAAGGCCCGCGGCGATGACCAGCGCGACCGCGCGCAAAAGCGCGAGCCGCGCCTCGGTCAGCGCCCGATCCTCCGCCACGATGAAGCGCAGGGCCGGGTCTTCCTTGCCCTTGTTCCAGAGGCCGTGGAAGGCGGCCGCGACATCGTGCATGTAGAAGGCGATCCGGTGCGGCTCGTGGGCCTCGGCGGCGGTCTCCACCTGTCGGGGCCACGCCGCCAGCAGCTTGATCAAAGCAAGCTCGCCCGCATCGGTCAAGCGATCGAGGGGCGCGGTCGCGAGCGCCTCGGTCGAAACGTCGAGCCCGCCGATCTCGGCCAGCGCGTTGCGCAGCACCGAATGAACCCGCGCATGGGCGTACTGGACATAGAAGACCGGGTTGTCCTTCGACTGCTCGGTCACGCGCGCGAGGTCAAAATCGAGCGGCGCGTCGTTCTTGCGCGTCAGCATGATGAAGCGGACCACGTCGCGCCCGACCTCGTCGACCACGTCGCGCAGGGTGACGAAGCTGCCGGCGCGCTTCGACATCTTCACCGGCTCGCCCTGGCGCATGAGCTTGACCATCTGGCAGAGCTTGACGTCGAGCTCGACCGCGCCGTCGGACAGCGCCCGGACCGCCGCCTTCATGCGCTTGACATAGCCGCCGTGGTCGGCGCCCCAGACGTCGATCAGCGATTCGAAGCCGCGCTCGATCTTGTCGAAATGATTGGCGATATCGCTGGCGAAATAGGTCCAGCTTCCGTCCGACTTCCTGAGCGGGCGGTCGACGTCGTCGCCGAAATCGGTCGAGCGGAACAGGGTCTGGGGGCGCGGCTCCCAGTCCTCGGGCTTGCGGCCCTTGGGCGGATCGAGCACGCCCTCGTAGATCAGGCCCTTCTCGGCGAGCCGGTCGAGGGTCGCCTCGACCCGCCCGGCCTCGACCAGCGCGCGCTCGGAGGTGAACACCTCCTGGGTAATGCCGAGCTTGGCGAGATCGTCGCGGATCAGCGCCATCATCGCCTCGGCCGCGAAGTCGCGCAGCGCGGGAAGCCAGTCGCCCTCGTCGGCATCGAGCCAGCGCCGGCCGTCGCGCGCGACCAGCGCCCGGGCCACGTCCTTGAGATAGTCCCCTGGGTAGAGATCGGCGAAGTCCTCGGGCGTGACCGTCTCGCCGAGCGCCTCGCGATAGCGCAGATGGACCGAGCGCGCGAGCATCTCGATCTGCGTGCCCGCGTCGTTGACGTAGTACTCGCGCGTGACCTCGTTGCCGGCGGCCTCGAGCAGCGCGGCGAGCGCGTCGCCGAACACCGCGCCCCGGGCATGGCCGACATGGAGCGGCCCGGTCGGATTGGCCGAGACGTACTCGACGTTGACGCGCCGCCCGGCGCCCCGGGTCGAAACGCCGAACGTCTCGCCGGCCACGAGCATGGCGGCGAGCTGGCGGCGCCAGTAGTCGTCGCCGAGGCGCAGGTTGATGAACCCGGGACCGGCGATCTCGGCCACGGCGACGTCCGCGTGCTTGGCGAGCCGCCCGGCGATCATCTCCGCGAGCTCGCGTGGCTTGCGCCCGGCCTCCTTGGCGAGCGCGAGCGCGGCGTTGGTCGCGAGATCGCCGTGGCGCGGATCGCGCGGCGGCTCGACCGCGACCCGCCGGGTCTCGATCCCGGCGGGCAACGCGCCCTCGCCCGCGAGGCCCTCGACCACGTCGCGAACGACGGCCTCGAACTGCTGGAATACATGGCTCATATGGCTGGGCGCTTCCCCTTGATCCGGGTGACTTCCTCGATCGCGTAGCGGTCGGTCATCCCGGCGATGTAATCGGCGACCACGCGGGCGCGGGCGGTTTCGTCCAGGCCCCGGGCGCGGGCCGCCCAGACCTCGGGCATCCGGTCCGCTTCGGCGAGAAAAACGTCGAACAGCGTCCGCACGATCTTCTTCGCCTCCCCGGTTCGCGCGACCACGCGCGCGTGCCGGTACATATGCGAACGGAGGAAGGTCTTCAAGGCGCGATCGTTTTCGCACATCGTCTCGCCGAACGCGATCACCGGCCGATCGAGCCGGCGCAGGGCATCGACGTCGGCGGGCGCGGCGGCGGCGAGCCGGCGGCGACTCTCGGCGATCAGGTCGCCGACCATGCGGTCGATCATGCGGCGCACCGCCTCATGGATCAGGCGCGGGGCTTCGAGCGCGGGGTAGGTCGCCGCGATCTCGGCGAAGATCGGACCGGCGAGCGGCACGGGCGCGAGGTCGTCGATCGTGAACAGGCCCGCGCGCAGCCCGTCGTCGATATCGTGGTTGTTGTAGGCGATATCGTCGGCGAGCGCCGCGACCTGGGCCTCGGCGCTGGCGAAGGTGGCGAGTTCGAGATCGTGACCGGCGACGTATTCGGCGATATAGCCGCCGCCGACCAGGGGACCGTTGTGCTTGACCACGCCCTCGAGCGTCTCCCAGGACAGGTTGAGCCCGTCGAACTCGGCGTAGCGCGCCTCCAGGAGCGTCAGCACGCGAAGCGTCTGGGCGTTGTGGTCGAAGCCCCCATAGGCGGCCATCGCGGCGTCGAGCGCCGTCTCGCCGGCGTGGCCGAAGGGGGGGTGGCCAAGATCGTGGGCGAGCGCCAGGGCCTCGGCCAGGTCCTCGTTCAGCGCCAGCACCCGGGCGATCGAGCGCGCGATCTGCGCCACCTCGAGGCTATGGGTCAGCCGCGTGCGGTAATGGTCGCCCTCGTGAAAGACGAACACCTGGGTCTTGTACATGAGCCGACGAAAGGCGGCCGAATGGACGATCCGGTCGCGGTCGCGCTGAAAGACCGTGCGCGTCGCGCTTTCGGGCTCGGGGAAACGGCGCCCGCGGCTCCGCCGGGGGTCGGAAGCGAAGGCCGCCACGGGCGCGCCGGGAATGGGCTCGTTCGGCATGGGCGCGAAGCTATCCTTCCTTCCCCGGCCGATCAACGACGCAATTCGACGCCCGGCGGGCGCTTGAAATTCCGCCGAGAGCGTCCAAATAGGGTGCTATAATGCCCTTGCGCACATGATAAACGAGAACCGGCCCCATCCGGACCAGAGCCGAGGAGACCGCGAGATGCCCGAGACATCGGCGCCGATATCGCTGACCGAGCGCGCGGCGCGCCGCATCGCCCAGATCGTCGAAGCCGAGAAGTCCCCCGGCGCGCGGCTGCGCGTTTCCGTGGTCGGCGGCGGTTGCTCGGGCTTCCAGTACAGCTTCAGCCTCGACGACAAGGTCCGGGACGACGATATCGTGGTCGAGCGCGACGGCGCCGCCATGGTGATCGACAACGTTTCGCTGATGTATCTGACCAATTCCGAGCTTGATTTCATCGAAGAGCTCGCCGGGTCCTATTTCGTCATGCGCAACCCCAACGCGACCGCCTCCTGCGGCTGCGGCAACTCGTTCGCGGTCGCGCTTTAGCGCAACGCGCCCGGGGTCCGGCCGAGAACGGGAACGACCCCATGCGCATCGCCACCTGGAACGTCAATTCGATCAAGGCGCGGCTGCCGCTGGTTCTCGACTGGCTGCGCGACTTCGCGCCCGACGTCGCCCTTCTCCAGGAAATCAAGACCGTGGACGAGGCCTTTCCCGAGCTCGAGATCGGCGATCTCGGCTATAACGTCGCCGTCCACGGGCAGAAGAGCTACAACGGCGTCGCGATCCTCTCCAAGCGCCCGATCGAGGACGTTCTTCGCGGGCTTCCGGGAGACGAGAACGACCACCAGGCGCGCTATATCGAGGCCATGACCGGCGGCGTGCGCGTCGCCTCGATCTATCTGCCCAATGGCAATCCGGTCTCCTCCGACAAGTTCACCTACAAGCTCCGCTGGATGGAGCGGCTGCGGGCGCGCGCCGAGGCGCTTCTGCGCCACGAGGAGGTCATGGTGCTGGGCGGCGACTACAACGTCGCGCCGACCGACGCCGACGTCTACGATCCCGCCGCCTGGGCCGACGACGCGCTTTGCCGGCCCGAGAGCCGCGCCCGGTTTCGCGCGCTCCTCCATCTCGGCCTGACCGAGGCCTATCGCGCGCTCCACCCCGAACCCGGGGCCTACAGCTTCTGGGACTACCAGAAGGGCCGCTGGCAGCGCGACGAGGGCCTGCGCATCGACCATCTGCTGCTCTCGCCCCAGGCGGCTGACCGCCTCGCCGCCTGCGAGATCGACCGGGGCCCGCGCGGTCGCGAGCGCGCCTCGGACCATACGCCGGTCTGGTGCGCGCTGGACCTCGGATCGTGAGCGCCGACACCGCGCGCCATGAGGGCGGCTGCCTTTGCGGCCGGGTCCGCTACGCCTGCCTGGGGGCGCCGCGATGGGTCGTCCACTGCCACTGCGCGAGCTGTCGGCGGGCGAGCGGCGGGGTGGTCGCGACCTGGGCCGGCTACATGGCCGACACCTATGTCGTGACCCAGGGGACGCCGGTCCGCTTCGCTTCCTCGCCCGGCGTCACGCGCGGCTTCTGCGGCGATTGCGGCACGCCCCTCACCTACGAGGCCGAACGCTTCCCCGGCGAGGTTCACGTCACCGTCGGAACCCTCGACCGGCCCGACGACTTCGCGGCCACCAAGCATGTCCACGCCGACGAACGCCTCCCCTGGCTTCATCTGGACGACCATCTGCCGGGTCTGAAGTAGCCCGCGCGTTTTTCGCCATTCCCCAAAAATCAGGCGGGCGCGGCATCCGCGTCGCGGCGCGTTTCGGCGGCCTCGGCGAGAATCCAGTCGCGGAAGGCGGCGATCGCCGGGCGCCCGGTGCTCGCCTCGGGGCAGACCAGGTAGAACCCCTCGTCGAGCCGCGCCGTGAACGCGAAGGGCTTGACCAGCCAGCCCTCGGCCAGGTCCTCATCGATGAAGGCGGCGGGCGCGATGGCGACCCCGAGCTCGGCATAGGCGGCGGAGAGCGAAAGCGCCAGGGTCTCGAAGGTCTGGCCCTGATAGGTCTCGACCGGCGGCGCGCCGGCGGCGGCGAGCCAGATTCCCCAGTCATCGGGGTCGGTCGCGCTGTGTAGCAGGCGGTGGCGCGCGAGATCGGCGGGCGTGGCGAGCAGCGGATCGCGGTCGCGCAGGCCCGGGCTGCACACCGGCGCAAGATCGTAGCCGAACAAACGGTCGGCGCGCATTCCCGGCCAGTCGCCGAGCCCGCTTCGGATGGCGAGGTCCACGTCCTCGCGCGCGAGATCGACGAGCCGCTGGGTGGTCGTGATCCGCACCTCGATCCCGGGATGACGCGCCTGGAACCCGCCCAGCCGGGGAATCAACCAGCCCATGGCGAAGGCTGGCGTGAGGCTGAGCGTGAGCCCGTCGCTTTCCGCGCCGCCGAACACGCGTTCGGTCCCCTCGACGAGAAGGTCGAAGGCGCCGCGCACCACCGGAAGATACGCCTCGCCCGCGGCGGTCGGCGCGACCCCGCGCCCGGCGCGCCGGAAAAGGGCGCGCCCCAGGCGATCCTCGAGCGCCCGGATGCGATGGCTCACCGCGCCCTGGGTGAGGTTGAGCTCCTCGGCCGCGCGCGTGAAGCTGCCATGGCGCGCGGCGGCCTCGAAGGCGCGCAGGGCGTGCAGCGGCGGGAGGGAACGGTGCATGGTTTTTTTAATATAAAGATTAATTTAATTCATGTCTCACATGAAAGCTTATCGTTTGTTTCCCTCGCACGGAAGCCCTATCTTCCCATCGTGACCAAGAAATTTTGTCATGATTTCGGAAAAATCCGAACATCGAACCCCGTCCCGGGCGGTTCCCGGGGCCAAGCACGCATGGTGCTCTTATGAAGACGACTAATCGCTTTTCCTCTTTCGCTCCGCTCACGGACGGCGCGCCCGCGCGCCGGCCCGACCGCGATTTCGCCGAGGCCAAGCCGCGCCAGGGGCGCGGTCCCGTCCGCGCCCGTCGCCGCCCCGGCCTGCTCGACGAACTGGTCGGCGCGATCGCCGGAATGCTGCGATAAGGTCGGAGACGAAAAAGGCCCGCGCTATCCTCGCGACGGCGGCCGCCGGAACGGTTCGCCCAGCGGCAGAAGACGAACCCCCTCGCGCAGCCGCGTGTAGGGCAGCACGCTCGGATCGGCCGGGTTCGGTCCGGGCGCGGCGACCATCAGCACCTCGGCCGCGATCGCCTCGAAGTCGGCGCGGAAATGCACCGAGCTCTTGAGCGCGATGATGCGCTGCTCCGAGGGCTCGATCCCGAGATGGCGGAGGATCGAGCGGTCGCCCGACTGGAGCTTGCGGCTCGCCACCAGCACCCGCACGTCGCGACCCGGAGACTCGGCGATGCGCAGGCGGGCCATTGGCCCCAGGTCCATGCGCGCGCCCTTCCACATCGGCCCGGTGCCCGTGAAGCGCCCGTCGCCGAGGCGCTCGACCACCACGCGCCGGGTGAACGGTCGGTGCCCCGTCAGGCCCGAGCGCGCGCCGAGCCGGGGCTCGATCACCGCGCCCTCGCCCGCCGCGTGGGCCTGGGCCGCGGTCTCGGGGTCCCAGATGGTGGCGACCACGGCGCGTGGCGCGTCGCGGGCGACCAGCTCCTCGAGAATCCAGGTGGTGTCGCCGTTGGCGCCCGCGCCCGGGTTGTCCTGGGTATCGGCGAGGATCACGGGCTTGTCCGAGCGGCTGGCGAGCGCCCGGGCGACCGCCGTTTCGGTATCGAGCACGTCGAGCTTGAACGCGCCCTCGCGCGCGATCACCACTTCATGCAGCGCCGCCGCCGCGCGCGCCGCCGCCGCCTCGTCCCAGCCGTAAGCGATCACCGCCGGGCCGTTGTCGCGGATATCGGCGGGGGGAAAGCCCTGGGCGTAGGAGAGGCTCGCGATCGCGTCGTCGGCCCCCTCGAGTTCCGCGAGCGCGTCGTAGATCTCGCGCGCCGGCCCCGACAGGGTGCATTGCCCGGTGATGGGAACGAAGAAGTCGATCTTGCGCATCGCCTTGGCCGGCGCGCGGCCGCGCTTCAGAATTTCGAGCACAAGCCGCGCGGCGCGGGCGCCGGTGTCGGCCATGTCGACATGGGGATAGCTGCGGAACGCGACCAGCGCGCTCGCCCGGGCGACCATCTCGGCGGTGACGTTGGCGTGAAGGTCGAGGCTGACGACGATCGGCAGTTCGTCGCCGACCACGGCGCGGACCCGGCGCAGCAGCTCGCCCTCGCCGTCCTCGTGGGTCTCCGTCACCATCGCGCCGTGAAGATCGAGATAGACCGCGTCGAGTCCGCGCAGCCTCGCGAGGTCGTCGCGGATCATGGCCGCGATGCGCTCGAAGGCGTCGCTCGTGACATGGGCCGCGGGCGGGGCCGAGCACCAGAGCAGCGGCGCGAGGCGATGGCCCGTGCCCGCGAGCGCGTCGATAAAGCCCGCGACCGGCAGGTTGATGCCCGCGACCGCGTCGAACAGCGCCGCCCCGCGAGTGAGCGCCGGCCAACCGTCGGCCTCCTCGAAAACCGAATAGCCCGCCTTGGTCGGCGCGAAGGTATTGGTCTCGTGCTGAAAGCCGCCGACCGCGATGGTCGCCATGCGCCCCCCTTCCGGAACCGCCGGATACTTTGAGCCTGACCAGATGTCAGATGTCGGCGTAGACGTGCCGCTCGGCGCGGGCGCCGGGCTGGGTCACGGCGCCCTTGGCGGCGGAACCCACGGTCTGGGCGTAGCGCCAGAGCGCGCCCGAGCCGAAGTCGTTCAAGCGCGGCTTCCACGCCTTGCGGCGCGCGGCGAGCTGGTCCTCGGAGAGCTCGACGTCGATCGCGCCCTTCAGCGCGTCGATGACCACGATATCGCCGTCCTCGAGCAGGCCGATCGGGCCGCCGACCGCCGCCTCGGGGCCGATGTGGCCGACGCAGAGCCCGCGCGTGCCGCCCGAGAACCGGCCGTCGGTGATGAGCGCGACATTCTCCATGCCGAGACCGTAAAGCGCAGCCGTGGTCGACAGCTCTCGCGCATGCCGGGGCCGCCCTTGGGTCCCTCGTAGCGGATGACGATGCAGTCGCCTTCCTTGATCGCCCCGCCGACCACCGCCTCGAAGGCGTCCTCCTCGCAGTCAAAGCAGCGCGCGGGTCCGCGGAAGACCTGCTTGGCGTCCGACATATGGGCGACCTTCACGATCGCGCCCTCGGGGGCGAGGCTGCCCTTGAGGCCGACCACGCCGCCGGTCGGCGAGATCGGCGCGGAGATCGAATAGACCACGTCCTGATCCGCCGGGCGTCGCACCTCGGCGTGGTTCTCGGCGATCGTCCTGCCGGTGACCGTGAGCGCGTCGCCGTGCAGGAAGCCGCCGTCGAGCAGTTCCTTGATGACCACCTGCACGCCGCCGACCTCGTAGAGGTCCTTGGCCACGTACTTGCCGGCCGGCTTGAGGTCGGCGATGTAGGGCGTGCGCTTGAAGATCGCGGCGACGTCGTGGAGATCGAACTCGATGCCCGCCTCGTTGGCGATCGCCGGCAGGTGCAGCGCGGCGTTGGTCGACCCGCCGGTCGCCGCGACCACGGTGGCCGCGTTCTCGAGCGCCTCGCGGGTCACGATATCGCGCGGACGAATGCCCTTAGCGAGCAGGTTGAGCACCGCCTCGCCCGACATTTCGGCGTACTGGTCGCGCGATTCATAGGGCGCCGGCGCCCCGGCCGAGCCCGGCAGCGCGAGACCGATGGCCTCGGAAACGCAGGCCATGGTGTTGGCGGTGAACTGACCGCCGCAGGACCCCGACGAGGGACAGGCGACCATTTCGAGCTCGTGCAGGTCCTCGTCGCTCATCTTGCCCGCGGCGTGCTGGCCGACGCCCTCGAAGATGTCGACCACGGTCACGTCGCGGCCCTTGAAGCGGCCGGGAAGAATCGAGCCGCCGTACATGAACACCGAGGGCACGTTGAGGCGCACCATCGCCATCATCAGCCCGGGCAGCGACTTGTCACAGCCGGCGAGCCCGACGAGCGCGTCGTAGCAATGGCCGCGCATGGTGAGCTCGACCGAATCGGCGATGATCTCGCGCGACACCAGCGACGACTTCATTCCCGCGTGCCCCATGGCGATGCCGTCGGTCACGGTGATGGTGGTGAACTCGCGCGGCGTGCCGCCCGCGGCGCGCACCCCCTTCTTCACGACCTGCGCCTGGCGGGCGAGCGAGATATTGCATGGCGCCGCCTCGTTCCAGGTCGTCGCCACGCCGACCAGGGGCTGATAGATTTCCTCCTCGGTCACGCCCATGGCGTAGAGATACGAGCGGTGCGGCGCGCGCTCCGGCCCGACCGTGGTGTGGCGGCTGGGCATGTTCGACTTGTCGGTCCTGGGCGTCTTCCCGGTCATGGCTGGTCTCCTCCCCTTGGGTCTGCGCTCGCGCAAGATAATCCCGCGCCCACCCCGCCCGCAAGCGATGCGCCGCTCAACCGATCAGCTTGCGGAGCTTCGCGATATGCTCCGGTCCGGTGCCGCAGCAGCCGCCGATGACGCGCGCGCCGGCATCGAGCCAGGCGCGCGCATGGGCCGCGTAGGCGCCGGCGTCGAGGTCGTCGCGCAAGGGACTTTTGCCGTCGGTCTCCTTCTCGCCATCGAGCGTCCAATCCTCGGGCACCGGCTTGAAGGTGTTGGCGTATCCCCCCGCCGGATGGTCGCCGAGCGCGACCAGCGCCGGCATGGCGGCGGTGATGCTCTCGGGCGCGCAGCAGTTGGCGAAAAAACCCGAGACCGGGAGGTGGGCGATCAGCGCGGCGGCTTGCGCGACCGTCTCGCCGCTGCGCAAGCACCCCGAGCGGTCCTCGTGCAGCGTCCAGGAGACCCAGACCGGAACCCCGGCGGCGCTTGCCCCGGTCGCGGCGGCGAGCGCCTCGGCGCCGCTCGACATGGTCTCGCAGATCAGAAGATCGACATGGGGCGCGAGGATCGCCGCCTGGCGGCGGTAGATCGGCTCGATCACGTCGAAGGGCGCGACCAGGTCGGGGCGGTAGCTGCCCATCTGCGGCGGCAGCGAGCCCGCGATCAGCACCTCGCGCGCCGCCGCATCGCGGGCCTCGGCCGCGAGTCGGCAGGCGAGCAGGTTGAGTTCCTCGAAGCGGTCCTCGATCCCCTCCTTGGCGAGGTCCGAGGGGATCACGCCGTAGGTGTTGGTAATGATGATATCGGCGCCGGCGGCGATGAAGTCGGCGTGGATGTCGCGCACCACGTCGGGCGCCACGAGCAGCCCGTTGGCCGACCAGATGGTCCCCGGGATCGGCACCCCGCGACGGCGCAGCTCGCGCCCCATGCCACCGTCCATCAGCGTCGCGCGATCGGAGGGAAGCGAAACGGTGGGGGTGGTGGTCATCGGCCTTCTCCCGGTCTAGGCTTGGGCCGCGTCTTTCGTGAGCCCTTTGAGCGCCTCGTCGAGGCGCTTGCGAGTGGCCTTGGCCTCGGCGAGGCGCTCGCTCTGCTCGGTGACCACCTGCTTGGGCGCGCGGTCGGTGAAGTTCTTGTTGTCGAGCTTCTTTTCGATTTTTTCTATCTCTTTCGAGACCTTCATTGATTTGAGAAGAAGACGCCTAACTTCCTCCTCGATGTCGATGACGTCGGCGAGCGGCAGGACGAAGGTCGCCTCGTCGAGCACGAGATGGGCCGAGCCCTTCGGCACCGCGCCGTCGAGCGGCGCGATGGTCGCGATCCGCCCGAGGGTCCGGATCGCGGCCTCGTGGGCGGCGAGGCGCGCGCGCGTGGTCTCGCCGGCGTCGCGGTGAAGAAGCGTGATCCGCGCGCCCGGCGGCACGTTGAGCTCGGCCCGCGCCGAGCGAATCTCCGAGATCAAGCGCACCACCCAGCCGAGCTCGGCGTCGGCCGCCGGGTCGATCGCGTGCTCGGGGTAATCGGGCCAAGGGGCGAGGATCAGGAGGGTCTCGCGCTTCTCGGCGAGGCTGCCCCACAGTTCCTCGGTGACGAAGGGCGCGATCGGGTGCAGGAGAACGAGGATCTGGTCGAGCACCCAGGCGGCGGTCGCGCGTTGCTCGTCCTTGGCCGCGCCGTCGGCGCCGGTCAGCACCGGCTTCGAGAATTCGAGATACCAGTCGCAGAAGGTGCCCCAGACGAACTGATAGATGGCGCGCGCGGCCTCGTCGAACTTGTAGCCCTCGAGCGCGCGGTCGACGGCGCGGGCGCATTTCGCGGTCTCGCCGACGATCCAGCGGTTGAGCGTCAGCGAGCAGGCGAAGGGGTCGAAGCCCGCCACCGGGCGGCACTCGTTCATCTCGCAGAAGCGCGCGGCGTTCCACAGCTTGGTGATGAAGTTGCGGTAGCCCTCGATCCGGCTTTCCGAGAGCTTGACGTCGCGCCCCTGGGCGGCCATGGCGGTCAGCGTGAAGCGCAGCGCATCGGCGCCGAACTTGTCGATCAGGTCGAGCGGGTCGAGCACGTTGCCCTTGCTCTTCGACATCTTCTGGCCCTTCTCGTCGCGGACCAGGGCGTGGATGTAGACCGTGTGAAACGGGATCTCGCCCATGAAGTGGAGTCCACTCATCATCATCCGGGCGACCCAGAAGAAGATGATGTCGAAGCCGGTGACGAGAACGTCGGTCGGATAATAGCGCTTGAGCTCGGGGGTCTCGTCGGGCCAGCCGAGCGTCGAGAACGGCCACAGCGCCGAGGAAAACCAGGTGTCGAGCACGTCGGTCTCGCGTTCGAGCGCGACGCGCGCGCCGTAGTGCTTCTCGGCCGCGGCCCGCGCCTCGTCCTCGGTCATCTCGACGAAGATATGGCCGTCGGGTCCGTACCAGGCCGGAATGCGGTGGCCCCACCAGAGCTGGCGCGAGATGCACCAGGGCTGGATGTTGCGCATCCACTCGAAATAGGTGTTCTCCCACTGGCGCGGGACGAAGCGGGTGCGGCCCCGCTCGACCGCCTCGATCGCGGGTTTCGCGAGCGTCGCGGCGTCGGCGAACCACTGATCGGTCAGCCAGGGCTCGATCGCGACGCCCGAGCGATCGCCGTAGGGCACCGTGTGGACATGGTCCTCGATCCGATCGAGAAGCCCCTTCTCCGCCATTTCGGCGACGATCCGCTCGCGCGCCTCGTAGCGGTCGAGGCCCCGGAAGCGCTCGGGCGCGGCGTCGTTGATGCGCCCGTCGGCGTCGAGGATGTTGAGCATGTCGAGTTTATGCCGCCGGCCGACCTCGAAGTCGTTGAAGTCGTGCGCCGGGGTGATCTTGACCGCGCCCGAGCCCTGCTCGGGATCGGCGAGCTCGTCGGCGACGATGATCAGCCGCCGCCCGGTCGAGGGCTGAATGCAATAGCGCCCGATCAGATCCTTGTAGCGGTCGTCGTCGGCGTGCACGGCGACCGCCGTGTCGCCGAGCACGGTTTCGGGGCGCGTGGTGGCGACGGTGATGGTTTCGCCCTCGGCGCCCTCGATGGGGTAGCGGAAATACCAGAGATGCCCCTTGATCTCGCGCTGTTCGACCTCGAGGTCGGAGATCGCGGTATGGAGCTTGCAGTCCCAGTTGACCAGCCGCTTGTCGCGGTAGATCAGGCCCTCCTTGTAGAGGGTGACGAACACCTTGCGGACCGCCTCCGAGAGCCCCTCGTCCATGGTGAATCGCTCGCGCGACCAGTCGGCCGAGGTCCCGAGGCGGCGAAGCTGGTTGAAGATGCTGACGCCCGATTCCTCCTTCCACCGCCAAACGCGCGCGACGAAGGCCTCGCGGCCGAGATCGTGGCGGGTCTTGCCCTCCCGGGCGAGCTGGCGCTCGACCACCATCTGGGTCGCGATGCCGGCATGATCCATGCCCGGCTGCCATAGAACGTCGCGCCCGCGCATCCGCTGCCAGCGCACCAGGATGTCCTGGAGCGTGTTGTTGAGCGCATGGCCCATGTGCAAGCTGCCCGTGACGTTGGGCGGCGGGATGACGATCGTGAAGGGCTTGGCGTCGGGTCGCTTGCCGCAGGCGAAGGCGTCCGCCTTCTCCCAGGCGGCGTACTGCCGGTCTTCGGTGTCCTGATGGCGATAGGTCTTGTCCAGCATGGCTGAACCCAGTTATCCGATTCTCTTGGGTTGTGGGGAACCCGGCGACGCCGGGCGGGAGACGATCACTCGGGTTCGGCGCGGCGCGCGAGATTGCGGATTTCGCGCTGAACGAGGCGCTCGACCAGCGGCGGGAGATTGGTATCGAGCCATTCGCGCAGCATCGGCCGGATCAGGTCCATGACCAGGTCCTCGACCGTGCGCCCCGAATCGCCGAAGCACAACTCGGCCACCTCGGGCGGCTCGGGCTCGGTCGCGCGGGCGAGATCGGCGAAGGCGGCTGTCGCCTTGGCGGCCGCCTCGTCCGAGACCAGATGCCCCGGCTGGGCGGGCGGGGCCGGCTCCTGCTCGGCGAGCACGAGATCCTCGGTTTCGTCCGCTGGCTCGGGCTCCGGTTCCGGCGTGGGCTCGGGCTGCTCGGGCTCGGGCTCGGGTTCCGGCTCGGGCTCGGGTTCGGCGGCCGCGACCGGTTCAGGCTCGGGCTCGGGCTCGGGCTCGGGTTCCGGCTCGGCGGCCGCGACCGGCTCGGGTTCCGGCTCGGGCTCGGGCTCGGGCGCGGCTTCGGCCGAGAGATCGACGGTCGAGCCGTCCTCGGTCACCATCTGGGTGAGTTCGAGAACGTCGTCGTCCCCCTTGTCGGGAGCGCCGCCCCCGTCCCCCTCGCCTTTTTCTTCCTTGGCCTCGACGGGCGCCGCCGTCTCGGGTTCGGCGGGCGCGGCATCGGCGCCGTTCGCCTCCGCGCCCTCGGCGTCGCCCTCGCCTTCGCCATCTTCCGAGATGATGCGTCGGATGGAGGCGAGAATCTCCTCCATCGAGGGTTCTTTCTGGGAATTCTCCTCGCTCATCGTCGGTCCTCGATCACGCGCGTCGCGGCCAGACTAGGACACCGGGGACGCGATGGCCAGCATCAGTATAACGTCGTCTCGCGACGGCGCGCCCCGAGAGGTCCCTATTCGCCGCCATCGAAGCCCAAAAGCTTGTCGCCCACCGCGCGGTAATGCCGGGTCGGGTCGTAGACCGGGACGTCGAGGCCCAGCTTGCCGGCGGTCAACGCGCCGACCGCGGCCTTGAGCGTGAAGGCGGCCACGACTGCGTCGCGTTGGGCGCGGACGAGATCGACGCGGGCGGTGAACAACTCCTGCTCGGCGTCGAGCACGTCGAGGGTGGTGCGCGAGCCGACGCTCGCCTCCTCCTCGACGCCCTGGAGCGCGATCTTGGCGGCGCGCACCGAATCCTCGAACGCCTTGATGCGCGCGCGCGCGGTTTGCAGGGCCTCCCAGCCGCGGGTCACGTCCTGGGCCACGGCGCGCTTGCTCTGCTCGACCTCGAGGCGGCGCTGCGAGGCGGTGGCGCGCGCCGCGCGTACCTTGGCGTATTCGGACCCCGACTGATAAAGCGGGACCGAAAGCCGCGCCGTGAGGGTCGCGGTGTCCTGCGAGGTGATGAAGGTCGAGGTGTCCTCGGCCATGGTGTAGGTGCCGTTGAGCGTGAGCTCGGGCAAAAGCGCCCCGGTCGCGATGCGGACGTCGAATCGCGCCGCGCGCGCGGCGAAAATCGCGCGCCGAACGCTCGGGTTCTCGTCGCTTGCCTGCGCTTGCGCCGCCTTCTCGTCCTTGGGCAGGGGGCCGATCACGTCGGGCGCGGCGAGGGTGCCGGGCATGCGTCCCACGACGTTGAGATAGATCGCGCGCGACGAGGTCAGGTCGCCCTCGGCGCGAACCCGGTAGGCGATCGCGTTGGAGAGCCGCGATTCGGCCTGGGCGACGTCGGTTCGCGTCACTTCGCCGACGTCGAAGCGATCCTTGGCCGCATCGAGCTGGCGGCGCAGCCTTTGCTCGTTGTTGATCGCGAGTTCGAGAACCGACTGGTCGCGATAGACGTCGAGATAGGCGGTGGCGGCCTGGAGAAGAGTGTCCTGCTCGACCTCGGCCAGCCGGGCGCGGTCGGCGCGCACCAGGTTCTCGGCCCGCCGCACGCCCGAGACCGTGCGAAAGCCGCGAAACAACGGCTGGCTGAGCGAGAGCGTGAGCGTGCGCGGGTTGAGCGTGTCGTCGGCGCCGAGCCCCTGGGTCGATTCGGACGAGAGATCCTCGAAGCCCGCGTCGGCGCTCACGCTCACCGTCGGCCGCCAGCCGCCGAGCGCGGTCGGCACCTCTTCGTCGGTGGCGCGAAGCGCCGCGCGCTGGGCGAGAAGCGTCGGGTTGTTGGCGTAGGCCGCGGAGAGCGCCTCGGCGAGCGTCTCGGCCCCGGCCGGCGACGCGGCCAGCGCCGCGACCGCGAGCAGCACCGCCCCGGCCATCGTCCCGTTCGAGCACGCCCGTCCCATGACCCCCATCCTTGACTTCTCCGGCCCGCGCCTAGAACTCGAACCTCGGCGGCGACTGAAACCCGGGGAGCGGTGGCACCGCGGCATCGAATTCGGTCCGCCGCGAGATCGCGCCATGCAGGCGCAGAAACGCCGTGAGCTTGCCGACGGTCCCCCGACCGGCGACCACGCAGACCAGGCGGCCGCCCTCGGCGAGCTGGTCGGTGATCGCCTCGGGCACCACCTCGACCGCGCCCTCGATCACGATGACGTCATAGGGCGCCTGCGCGGCGTAGCCCGCCTCGAGCGGACCGGTCACGACCGCCGCGCTGTCGGCGCCGAGCTCGGCGAGCAACGTCGTCGCCCGCTCGGCGAGCGCGGGATCGCTCTCGAGCCCGACGACCGTGGTCGCGAGCCGGGCGAGAACCGCCGGGCCGTAGCCGGTCGCGCAGCCGATGTCGAGCACCACGTCGTCGGGTCCGATTTCGGCCGCTTGAAGAAGCCGCGCCATGACCATCGGCTCCATCAGGTAACGGCCCGGCGCGACCTCGAGATCCTCGTCGATATAGGCGAGCCCGCGCAGCGACTTGGGCACGAACAGCTCGCGCGGCACCGCCTCCATCGCCTCGATGACGCGCGGATCGGTGACCCGATTGGGCCTGATCTGGTTCTCGACCATGTTGTGGCGCACGGCGGCGAAGTCGGTCATTCGCTCGATCCTCCGGGCTATGTGTGACCGCGGAAAGGGGCCGGGGCGCGGGCCGGCTCGACGTTAGGCCGACTTATACTGGCACGGCCGCGCGAACACAATGACCGAGACGCCCGGAAGGGCCGCCCGCGTCCCGGCCCGGCCCCGAGCGGCGCGGACGAAGCTCCGCTTGACCCTGGCGCCACCGCCCTCCTATATACCGCTATTCAGCGGCGGCCCGGTGGCTGAGTGGCTAAGCAGCGGACTGCAAATCCGTGTACGTCGGTTCGAGTCCGGCCCGGGCCTCCAGGCTTTTCAAGGCCAGGTTTTCAAGGGGTTGTCCTTCTTGTCAAGGGGTTGGCTTCGGCCAGCCCTTTTTGCTCGCCAAAGCCCGATTTCGATCGCCGCCGACATCCGCCCCCACGCCGCTCCGGACGGGATAACGATTGGTTAAGCATGCCCGGCACACACTATGGAGTGCGCCGGGCGATGCTTGCCGCCGGCAGGTGCGATCCGGCGCGCCACAGCCCGGGGACCGTGATTTGCGATGACCCGTCTCAGCAAGGACGACGTGGCCAGGCTCAAGGCCCAGCCCGAGACCCGCGGCGAGACCGCGGCCAAGGTCGCCGCGGCGTTCGTCAACGACGACCTTGACGACGCCTCGCGCGAGATCGCCAAGGAAATCTTCCGTCACATGGCGCGAGACGCCGAGGTCCGCGTCCGCAAGGCGCTGGCCGAGAGCCTCAAGAAAAGCCGGCTCGTGCCCCACGACGTGGCCCTTTCGCTGGCGATGGACGTGGACGAGGTCGCCGAGCCGATCCTGGTCCATTCCCAGGTCCTGACCGACGCCGATCTGATCGAGATCATCGAGACCCGGCCGGGGCCGAACCGGGTCGCCGTGGCGCGCCGCCCCAAGGTCTCGGCCACGGTCGCCGACGCGTTGGTCGAAACCCGAGACGAGGACGCCGTCGCCACCCTGGTGGGCAACCCGGGCGCCGAGGTTTCGGAGAAAACCTTCGACGCCATCCTCGACGCCTTCCCCGCGAGCGAGCCGGTCAAGCGCAACATGACCCACCGCCCGCGCCTGCCGGTGCGCGTCGCCGAGCGGCTGGTGACCATGGTTTCCGAGCGCCTGCGCGAGCATCTCGTCACCCATCACGAGCTATCCCCCGACGTGGACGCCGACCTGGTGCTGCAAAGTCGCGAGAAGGCGGCGCTCGACATCGTCGCGAGCCCCCTGTCGCAAGGCGACGTCGACGGGCTCGTCGATCAGCTTTACGCGAACCGACGCCTCACGCCCTCGATCGTCCTGCGCGCGCTTTGCGTCGGCGATCTGATGTTCTTCGAATCGGCGATGGCGCGGCTGGCCGGGGTGCCAGTCGCCAACGTCCACCAGTTGATCAACGACGAGGGGCCGCTCGGCCTCAAGGAGCTCTACCGCGCCTCCGGCCTGCCGGGCGAGATGTTCCCGGCCTTCCGCGTCGCCTCCGACGTGGTGCGCGAGATGGACTTCGACGGCGGTCCCGACGATCGCGAGCGCTTCCGTTCGCGGGCGATCGAGCGCATCCTCACCCAGTTCGAGGACCTCGGCGCCGACAACCTCGACTACTTGCTCGCGCGGATCGGGAAATCGTCCGGCATCGCGGCCTGACGTCGAAGGCGCCCCGAGCCGCGCGGCGGCGGCGCTCGCGACAGCGCGGTGTCGGGATTTCTTACAGTTCGAAAAACCGAGGAAGCGGCGCGGCTCGCTTCTCTCGCCAAGGTTTATCCCCTTGATAACACGAAGAACCTGAGCCAAGGAACGCGGGGCTCGGCGGAATCCGCTCTCGGAAACAGCCGAAAACCCGGGGAATGCTCCGTCTCCTGCCTGTCGGATTCCTTTACAGTTTTCGAAGGTCGAGATCAGCATGTGATTATAACATATTGAATAACAAGATATTTTTATATTGGCATGAAACATGCATGCCTCGTTTACCAAGATGGTATCGAGGGATTGCTCAAAGCAGTCGGAATGACAAGAATCATCACCATGGCAAGCGTCTCGCGATCCGTCCGCCGCTTCGCTCTCATGGGCGCGGCGGTGGCGTTTTCGGCGGTTGTCCTGCTCGCGCCGCGCGTGGCCGAGGCCGTGCCGACGCTTCAGCTATATCTCCCCGACGGCGAATACGCGGACTCGCGCACCATCGGCGGCGTCACGGTCACGCAAAGCTGGCTCACGCTCTCGACCCCCTTCGATCTCGTCGTCGCCGGCGCGACGAGCCCGAACAAGGTGGCAACGATCACCGACGTAGCCCTGTGGATCTCGATCCAGGAGGCGGATTTCAACAATGCGCCGAACGATAGCACGGTAAGCGTGACCCTGGAGGGCAGCTCGATCCCGCTGGTTCTAGGAAAATCCAACGCCTCATACGGGACGCCCTCGTTGCTCGCGCCGCATGGAATCTTTCCGGCCTATTACTTCCAGGTCGGGCTTCCCGATCTCGACGTCGCGGGGGCCGGCGAGACCGTCTACGACTACAACACCGACTTCGACCCCGCCAATCCCGGCGCCAGTGCTTCCGACAGCGGCGACCAGCAGACGCTCAACATCGACTATTCGGCCGAGTTCTTCTATCTCCACATGGATTTGACCGGCACCGCGCTCGATGCCGATGGCAACGTGCTGAAAACGGCCTTCTCGCCCTACTCCCACGACGCGGACGCGCCACCGCGCGTGCCCGAACCCGGAACCCTGGCCGTGTTCGCGACGGGGCTGTTCATCCTGGCCGCCGCCGCTCGACGCCGCCGCCGGACGGTCATCACGGCCGGATAAGCCGCGCCCCTCTCGTTCCCGACAGTATCGTATCGTTTTCGGCGCCCTTGCCTACCGGCGCCCGCCGGCGAGGCGCACCGCGTCGGGGTCCTTGCGCAGGCGCGCCATCGACCAGACGCCGAAGGCCGGGCCGATCGCCAGCACCGCGAAGGCGTAGCGCCAGCCGAGCGCCTCCACCACCAGCGGCATCAGGTGGATGGTGACGAGGGTCAGAAGAAACCCCATCGCCGTTTGCACCGTGAGCAGGGTGCCGATGCGCTCGGGCGGAGCGAGCTCGGCGATGCTCGCCGAGAACTGCGCCGAATCGGCGACCACCGAGACCCCCCAGATCAGGGCGAGCGCGAACAGAAGCGCGGGCGGCCCGCCGAACAGAAAGCCGATGGCGAGCGCGCAGGCACCGCTGGTTGCCATCGCCGCGATCGTCAGCGCCGTGCGTCCGACGCGGTCGGCGATCAGCCCGCCGAGCACGCAGCCCGCGCCGCCGCCGAGCCCCATGGCGACGAAGGTCGCGGTCCGCGCCCAGAAGGCCGCCTCGTTCCCATCGAGCGTGAGCCGGAAGCTCGCCTCGAGAAACACGACCAGCCAGGCCCACATGGCGTACAGCTCCCACATATGGCCGAGGTAACCGAAATTGGCGAGCCGCAGCGAGCGGGTGCGAAACCCGGCGAGCGCGGCGGCCGGATCGAAGCGCGGCGAGGGCCGTCGGTTGGGTCCCAGACGCACCCGGTGGATCAAGAGCGCCGCGGCCACGGCGGCGACCGAGGCCGAGGCGATCGTGAACCGCCAGTCGATGCCACCGAGCGCGTTGAACAGATGCGGGCTCGCCGAACCCAGCGTCAACCCACCGATCAGGAGTCCGATCAGCAGCCCCATGTCGGCCTTGGCCCAGGATGCCGCCATTTTCATGCCGACCGGGTAGACCCCGGCCATCGCGACGCCGGTGACGAAGCGGCAGACGATGACCGCGTCCGCGGTCGGATCGAGCACCAGGATCAGGGCGTTCGCGCCGGCGCCCAAGAGCGTCGCGGCGGCGAAGAAGTGGCGCGGATCGAGCCGGTCGGCGAGGCCGAGGATCGCGCTTCCCAGCGTGCCGACGACGAAGCCCGCCTGAACGCTGGTCGTGAACAGCGAGGAATGCAGGGCGTCGAGCCCGTAGACCGCCTGCAACGTCGGTACGATCGCCGAGGCCGAGAACCACAACGCCATCGCCGCCACCTGGCAGACGACGAGAATCGCCACCGAAATGGCTTTCGACGCCTCCCCTTCCCCCGATGCCTCGCGCGTTTTCTCGACCATGCCCCACTCGACCTACCGCGAGAGGGTGCCCGGAAAGTTCTCCCCGATCAATAGGCTGGCGCGAATCTTCGGAAGCGCGGGGTTGGTCAGGGAAGAAGATGAGCCGCGATTCGCCCATTTTGCAGGGCGACGAGCTAGCCCTCGGCGAGCGGCCGCCAGGGCTCGTCGGTCAAGGGCACGCTCGCGGCAAGCACCACCTCCTGGGCATCGAGCCGCACGTCGAGACCGGCGGTGACCACGTCCTCCGGACCGCCGTCCTCGACCCGGCAGCGTCGGCAAAGGAGAACCAGCCCCGGAGGCTCGATCCGCCCGCTCGCCGCCTGACGGCGGCGGTGACCGTGGGCGAAGATCGCATCGCCGTCGGCGTAGAGAAAATTCGCCGGCCCGAGCGGGCGCAGTTCGGCGGCGAATTGAGCCAACACGGCCATGCGCCGCTCAAGGTCGGGCGCCGCCCCCGATGGTTCCCGCCCCAATGTCTCATGCCACAGGGGCGCGAGCCGTTCGAGCAGGGCGCAGAAGGCCCATTCCGAATCGGTCTCGCCGACCGGTTGGAAGCGGTCGAGCGCGAAGACCGGGTTCGCGTGGATCGCGTCGAGATCGCCGTTATGGGCGAACACATGCATGCGCCCGCCGAGCTCGCGGACGAAGGGTTGGGTGTTGGCGTAGGCGAGATCGCCCTGGGTCGCCCTGCGAATATGCGACAGCACCATCCGGCTGCGGAGCGCGTGGCCCTCGATGAACCGGACCCAGTCGCTGTCGCTCGCGGGCTCGGCTTCCTTGACCAGGCGAACGTCGTGGTTCTCGTAGTAGGCGATCCCCCAGCCGTCGCGGTGCGGCCCCTCGTCGCCGCCGCGACGGGCGAAGAGGCGCAGCGAAAACGTCACCGTCGCCGGATGGTTGCTCGACAACGCAAACAGCTCGCACATCGCGCGGGTCCTCTCCAATGAGCGTCGCATGACACTATAAGCCGCCGCGCGCCGGGGAGGGCATCGCGCGGTGGCCGGGTTTTTCGGGCGCCCCCGGCGGGGAGGTCGGAAGGAAGGCTCAGACCGCCGCCTTCGCCGCCGGGGCTTCATGCGCGCCGAAAGAACCGGAAGAGCGCGACCCCATGGTGTCGTCGGGAGTGACGGGACCGCCGTTTCGCCGCTCGATCCGCGAGCCGAGCCAGAAACCGCCCGCCGCCATGGCGGCGAAGGCGACCAGGATCACCGGCGCCGGCAGACCGAGAAGCTGGTCGAGGGTTTGGCGCGCGGGCCCCTTGGCGGCGCGGTAGAAGGGCTCGATCGCGTCGAACGCGCCGGCGAAGACGGCCACGCCCACGACCATGCCGGCGATGAAGGCGATGGCGTCCAGCCGCCCGCTCGCGAACCCGACCGCCGAGGTTCCCGGGCAATAGCCGCCGACCGAGAAACCGGCGCCGATCAGCGCGCCGCCGGCCGCGATCGACCAGAAATAGAGCGTCGGCACATAGACCTTGCCAAGCGGCATGATCCCGGTCGCGTCGGCGAGCCACAGCCCGGTCGCCGCGACCACGACGGCGGTGAACATCACCTTGAACACCGAGAAGTCGCGAAGCGTGAACTGGCCGGTCAGCTTTCGCGGGCTGCCGAAGCCCGCGCCCTCGAGGACAAAGCCGAACAGAAGCCCGGCAAGCAACCCCGAAAGGGCGCCGTTGTCATAGAGAGGCAGCGTCATCTCCAGGCCCTCCGCATCAGGATCATGGTCGCGAAGCCCGCGACGAAGAACGCGATCAGGAAAACGAAGGCGGCGACCGAAAGCGTCGCCCCGCCCGAAAGGCCGAGGCCGCTGGTGCAACCGCGCGCGAGCCGGCTGCCGAAGCCGGTCAGAATACCGCCCAGGAAGGCGAGACCGAGGCGCGCCGGCGCGCGCAGGCCCGCGCCGCGCTCGACGCCGAGGCGGAATCGGCCGCTCGCCAGGCTGCCCGCGAGCGCGCCGACCATGACGCCGACGACCTCCCAGGAAATCCAGCCGTCGAACGGATTGCCCCGAAGATAGGGACCCAGGTAGGCGTTGGCCTCGGCCGCGATCGGCGCGACGAGCCCGGCCAGGCCGGCCGCGAGACGGGTAAAGAAACCGCTCGCGCCCAGGCCATGGCCGGTCGCCACGAAGGCGAGGAAGAGGGCGAGCCCGAGCACCACCCCGGCCGCGAGCGGCGGCCAGTAGGGGCGCGTCGGGCTCGTCATGACGCGATTCATGGGGCGATCGCTCATGTCACCCTCCCGCTCCGCGCGTTCAGCTCAGCGGCGGCAGCCCGAGACGCTTGCGGACCGTCTTCTCGCGGCTGGGCTTCAGGCCGATGGCGCGCCCTTCCTCGACCGCGATCATCGCCGGCACGCCCTTGGAGGCGCGATATAGTGCCCACATGGCGCCGACGCGGTTGGCGGTTTCGCAATGGACGAGGATCGGCAGGTTGGCCGGATCGTTGATGATCCGGGCGAATTCACGCACCTGCGCATCGGTCGGCGCGCGGGTCGGCACTGGTATGTTCAAATACTTGATCCCGACGGCCTTGGCCTTCTCGCGCTCGATCTCGGCGCCCTCCTTGGCCGTCAGCAGGTTGAGGATGGTCTTGAACCCAAGGCGCTTGGCCTCCATCACGCCCCCCTCGAGCAGAAGACCCGCCGTGCCGATCATGGGCGAGGCGCGGTTGTAATTGGTAATCGCGGCGCTCACCTTATCACCGAACGGCGCCATGGCCTTCGCCGTGCCCGCCTGGGCGAGACCCGGCAGCGCGAACAGCGCCACGACAAGCGCCAGCCTTGCGGTGTAGAATTTGAAACGGTTCATCGCTGTTTCTCCTACCGACGTCATGGAACGATCGTGAAACAGAGGAGCTTCGAGTGATTTCGGTCGCGTCCTCGGCGCCAGCGCCCGATGCGAATGCCTCGTTCGAGACCCTGGCGCGCTTGACATATATTCATAACTGCATATCTACGCAAGTATGAATACAGAGAAAATGCGGGCGACCGCCTCCCAGGTCAGCGACCTGATGAAGGTGCTCTCCCATGAAAACCGCCTCATGGTTTTGTGCCTGCTCGCCGAGGCCGAGCGCTCGGTCGGCGAGCTCGCGCGACTCCTGGACGTCCGCGAACAGGCGATGTCGCAACAGCTCGCCCGGCTGCGCGCCGAGGGGCTGGTAACCACCCGGCGCGAGGGACAAACGATCCACTACCGGCTCGCCCGGGACGACGTGCGGGCACTGGTCGCGTTCATCTACGCCACCTATTGCGGCGACGAGGCCCGCGGCCACTGACCGGCGCGTCGCGCCCTCTTCCCCTTCCCGGCGCGCGCGGCGTATGATGCCGCGCGCCCGCCGTCGGGCCGAACCCAAGGCAACAAGACCGAGATCGGGAGGAAGCATGGGCCGCAAAGTCACCGTCGCGGTCGTTCAGGACTGCCCCGTCGTCTTCGACCGCGCCCGCACGATCGAGAAAATCCACGCGCTCGTCGCCGAGGCCGCGAACCAGGGGGCGGCGCTCGCCCTTCTCCCCGAGGCCTTCGTCTCGGCCTATCCCAAGGGGCTCGATTTCGGCGCCCGCATCGGCAGCCGCACGCCCGAGGGACGCGAGGACTTTCGCCGCTACTTCGAAAGCGCGATCGCGGTTCCGGGGCCCGATTGCGCGGCCATCGGCGCGGCGGCGCGCGCGGTCGGCATCCATCTGGTCGTCGGCGTGATCGAGCGCGACGGCGGCACGCTCTATTGCACCGCCCTCGCCTTCGGACCCGACGGCGCGCTCCTCGCCCGCCACCGCAAGCTGATGCCGACCGCCTCGGAGCGCCTCGTCTGGGGGTTCGGCGACGGCTCGACCCTGCCCGTGGTCGAGACCTCGCTCGGCCGCCTCGGCAGCGTGATCTGCTGGGAGAACTACATGCCGCTCCTGCGCATGGCGATGTACGCCAAGGGGGTCGAGATCTACTGCGCGCCGACCGCCGACGACCGCGACAGTTGGCTTTCGACCATGCGCCATATCGCGCTCGAAGGGCGCTGTTTCGTGCTCTCCGCCTGCCAGTACCTGACGCGCGGCGACTGCCCCGAGGACTACCGCGCGGCCCAGGGCGACGACCCCAAGACCGTGTTGATGCGCGGCGGAAGCTGCATCGTCTCGCCGCTCGGCCAAGTGCTCGCGGGCCCTCATTTCGATGGACCCGCGATCCTCACGGCCGAGATCGATCTGGACGAGATCGCGCGCGGCAAATACGACTTCGACGTGGCCGGGCATTACGCGCGCCCCGACGTATTCAGACTACACGTCAATGAACTCCCGCAACATCCTGTCGTTACACATAAAGGTGAAGAGAGCGACCCGTTCGACGGAGATTAGGAGAGACCCGCGCGCCAAGGACGGGACAGCGAAGAGACAGAAAGTCTTGGAGCGGGATCTCCTTTGATGGAATCGGCGCTTCTCGTACCCCCGGTCCGCGCTCCCGTCCCCACCCCCACCCAACCCTCCCCCATCTAGGGGGAGGGCTTTCCGGTTTGAGGTCGACCGAGCCCTCCCCCTAGATGGGGGAGGGTTGGGTGGGGGTGCGAAGCGGGGCGCGAGAGGCGCCGATCCGGTTCAAGGAAATGACGCGCGGTCCAAGATCATCCCGCGCTAGGGCGCGTCGTTTGACCCGCGTCTGACCCCACAGCCGGCGAGTACCAGGCGCGTGATGGTTTCGACCGCGACCTCGAAGTCGGCGTCCGAAAGCTCGCGCCGGCCGAGAATCGCGCTCACCTGCACGCCGAAGTCGGCATACTGCTGGGTCGCCGCCCAGATGATCGAGAAGAGGTGGGCGGGCTCGATCGGGTCCATGCGTCCCTCCCGCACCCAGATCTCGAACACCTTGGCCTTCTGGCGAACGAGTTCGCGCAGTTCGCCGGCAAGAAAGCCTTCGATGTTGGGCGCGCCGAGAATGACCTCGTTGGCGAAGACGCGCGAGGCGTGGGGTCGGTCGCGCGAGTACATGACCTTGGCGCGAATGTAGTCCGAGAGCGCCTCGGCCGGGTCGCGGTCCTCGGTGATCTGGTCGAGCGCCGCGAGCCATAATTCGAGGATGTCGTCGATCACCGCCCGGTAAAGCGTCGCCTTGGTGCCGAAGTAGTAATGCACGTTGGCCTTGGGCAGTCCGGCGCGCTCGGCGATCGCCGCGGTGGTCGCGCCGCGGTAGCCACGCTCGGCGAAAACCTCCTCGGCGGCCTTGAGTATCCGCGCCCGATTGCGGGCCCTGATCTGGCCCGGCGCAGACGCCTGGACGACCTCGGCGGCCCCACCCTGATGATCCATGTTCCCGGCCCCGCCGCGCGCGCGGCGCTCCCTTTCCAAAAGTTGACCAGTTGGTCAGTATTCCTTGACCATACGGTCAGACGAACGCTACAGTCAAACCAACGAGAATGATAGAGTCGGCCGCGCGCCGGCCGCAAACGAAGACAGGGAAGCTTCCATGTCCGACAGCCCGGACATCGCGACGGGCCGCCTTGCGCCCGACAGGATTCGCGAAAACTTCGGCGATCTCCACCCGCCCCTCGATCGCGCCCGCGCGCTGGTCGAGGCGAACCGCTGCTATTTCTGCTACGACGCGCCCTGCGTCGAAGCCTACCCGACGGGCATCGACATCCCGAGCTTCATCCACAAGATCACGACCGGCAACCTGCGCGGCGCGGCGATCGACATTCTGTCCGAGAACATCCTCGGCGGAAGCTGCGCCCGGGTCTGCCCGACCGAGATCCTGTGCCAGCGGGCTTGCGTGCGCGAGGCACAGGAAGGAAAGCCGGTCGTGATCGGCGCGCTGCAACGCCACGCCACCGACCACCTGATGGCCGAGGACGGCCACCCCTTCACCCGCGCCGCCCCCTCGGGCAAGCGCGTCGCCGTGGTCGGCGCGGGGCCCGCCGGGCTCGCCTGCGCCCATCGGCTCGCCATGCTGGGCCACGCGGTCGCGCTGTTCGACGCCCGCCCCAAGGCCGGCGGGCTCAACGAATACGGCATCGCCGCCTACAAGCTCGCCGACGATTTCGCGCGCCGCGAGGTCGAATTCGTGCTCGCCATCGGCGGCATCGCGCTGCATCCCGGCAAGGCGCTCGGGCGCGATTTCACGCTCGCCGATCTGCGCCGCGACCATGACGCAGTGTTCCTCGGCCTCGGCCTCGGCGGCGCGCGCGCGCTGGGAATCGAGGGCGAGGAGCCGGGCGGGGTCGTCAACGCGGTCGACTACATCGCCGAGCTGCGCCAAGCGGACGATCTGACGCGACTTCCCGTCGGGCGGCGGGTAATCGTCATCGGCGGCGGCAACACGGCGATTGATATCGCGGTGCAGTCCAGGCGCCTCGGCGCCGAGGACGTGACCATCGTCTACCGGCGCGGCCCGGCCGAAATGTCGGCCACCGACCACGAGCAGGACTTCGCGCAGACCAACGGCGTGCGGATTCGCCACTGGGCGCGCCCGGTGGGACTGATCGCGCGCGACGGCCATGTGAGCGCGGTGCGCTTCGAATACACGCGCATGGACGGCGGACGGCTCGCGGGCACGGGCGAGACCTACGCCCTGCCCGCAGATATGGTATTCAAGGCGATCGGGCAAACCTTCGTCGCCGACCCGATCGAGGACGGCGGCCACTCGCTGCTCGACCTCGAGGGCGGGCGCATCGTCGTCGACGAGAACCGGCGAAGCTCGCTCGCCGACGTCTGGGCCGGCGGCGACGCGGTCGCGGACGGCGAGGATCTGACCGTGGCGGCGGTCCAGGACGGCAAGATCGCCGCCCAGGCCATCGACCGCGCGCTGCGGTCCTGAGAGGGAGGAGGCCATGGCCGACCTTCGTTGCGATATCGCGGGCGTCAAGGCGCCCAACCCCTTCTGGCTCGCCTCGGCGCCGCCGACCGACAAGGAATACAACGTCGTGCGCGCCTTCAAGGCGGGCTGGGGCGGCGTGGTGTGGAAGACGCTGGGCGAGGACCCGCCGATCGTCAACGTCTCCTCGCGCTACGGCGCGGCGAGCTATGGCGGGGCGCGCATGGCGGCGTTCAACAACATCGAGCTGATCACCGATCGGCCGCTCGACGTCAACCTGCGCGAGATCAAGCGGGTCAAGCGCGACTGGCCCGACCGCGCCATGGTGGTCTCGCTGATGGTGCCTTGCGAGGAGGACAACTGGAAGCGCATCCTCGCCGCGGTCGAGGACACCGGCGCCGACGCGATCGAGCTCAACTTCGGCTGCCCTCACGGCATGTCCGAGCGCGGCATGGGCGCGGCGGTCGGCCAGGTGCCCGAATACGTCGAGATGGTGACCCGCTGGTGCAAGGCCAACACGCGCATGCCGGTGTTCGTCAAGCTCACCCCCAACGTCACCAACGTGCTCGGCCCGGCGCGCGCCGCCAAGGCGGGCGGCGCGGACGTGGTGTCGCTGATCAACACCGTCAACTCGATCATGTCGGTCGATCTCGACTGCATGGCCCCGACCCCGGTGGTCGGCGGCAAGGGAACCCACGGCGGGCTTTGCGGTCCGGCGGTCAAGCCGATCGCGCTCCACATGGTGGCCGAGATCGCGCGCGACGCCGACACCCGGGGCCTGCCGATCTCGGCGATCGGCGGGATTTCGACCTGGCGCGACGCGGCCGAGTTCATCGCGCTCGGCGCGGGCGGCGTTCAGGTCTGCACCGCCGCCATGCACCACGGCTTCAAGATCGTCGAGGACATGATCGACGGCCTGTCCAACTGGATGGATGCAAAGGGCCATGCCCGGATCGACGATTTTCGGGGCGCGGCGGTGCCCAACGTGGTCGACTGGCAGTATCTCGACATGAACTACGAGATCGTCGCCCGGATCGACCAGGATCTGTGCATCAAATGCGGTCTGTGTCACATCGCCTGCGAGGACACCTCGCATCAGGCGATCGCCGCTCACAAGGAGAACGGCGCGCGCCGCTACGAGGTGATCGACGCCGAATGCGTCGGCTGCAACCTGTGCATGCACGCCTGCCCGGTCGAGGGCTGCATCACCATGGTCGAGGTCGACAACGGCAAGGGGTACATGAACTGGACCCAGCACCCCAACAACCCCATGCGCAAGAAGGCGGCCGAGTAGGCATTCGGCCGAAACGAACGAGGGAGCTCGGCAATGACCCTGAAGAACCTGGCTGTGAACGGCGAGCGGCTATGGGACAGCCTGATGGAGATGGCCAAGATCGGCCCTGGCATCGCCGGCGGCAACCGCCGTCTCGCGCTGTCGGACTTCGACCGCGAGGGACGCGACCTGTTCATTCGCTGGTGCAAGGAGGCGGGCTGCTCGATCACGATCGACCAGATGGGCAATATCTTCGCCCGGCGGGCGGGCAAGAACCCGGACCTTCCGCCGGTGGTCTGCGGCAGCCACCTCGACACCCAGCCAACCGGCGGCAAGTTCGACGGCGTGTTCGGCGTGCTCGCCGGGCTCGAGGTCATTCGCACCCTCAACGACGGCGAGATCGAGACCGACGCGCCGGTCGAGGTTTCGGTCTGGACCAACGAGGAGGGCTCGCGCTTCGCTCCGGCGATGATCGCCTCGGGCGTGTTCGCCGGCATCTTCGACCTCGACTACGGCCATTCGCGCGCCGATCCCGACGGCAAGACGCTGGGTGAGGAGCTGGAGCGCATCGGCTACAAGGGCGAGCAGACCCCGGGCGATCATCCGATCCGCGCCTTCTTCGAGGCCCATATCGAGCAGGGACCGATCCTGGAGGCCGAGGAAAAGACCATCGGCATCGTCACCGGCGCCCAAGGCCAGCGCTGGCTCGAGCTCACGCTTTCCGGCGCCGAATGCCACGCCGGCACGACGCCCATGAACCGTCGCCGCGACGCCCTTCTCGGCGCCGCCCGCATGGTCGATCGGGTCAACCGCATCGCGCTGGAGCGGGCGCCCGACGCGGTCAGCACGGTCGGCATGCTCGACGTGACCCCCAATTCGCGCAACACGATCCCGGGCAGCGTGTTCATGACCATCGATCTGCGCCACCCGGACGACGACACGCTCACCGACATGGAGAACGCCACGCGCGCCTCCTGCGAGGAGATTTGCGCCGACCTCGGGCTCGAGGCGGATCTTCGCAACATCTGGTACTCGCCGCCGATCGTGTTCGACGCCGACTGCGTCAACGCGGTGCGCCAGGCCGCCGAGGCGGCGGGCTACCCCGCGCGCGAGATCGTCTCGGGCGCCGGGCACGACGCCTGCTACATCAGCCGGGTGGCGCCCACGGGCATGATCTTCATTCCCTGCAAGGACGGGGTCAGCCACAACGAAAGCGAAAGCGCGACGCCCGAGGATCTCGCCGCCGGTTGCAACGTGCTGCTTCACGCGATGCTGGAGCGCGCGAGCGGCTGAGGCATTGTTCGGGGGGGCGGGCGCCGATAGACTTGATGGCGATTCGGTTCGCGGCGGCGCACCCGCCCGCCGGGAGTTTCCCGGCGCCCGACGCGCCCGATAGGACGGGAGGACATACGGACCCGATGTCAGGTTCCGCGACCATGAGCGCGCCCGCCGCGCCAAGCATTGCGACCGGCAAGCCGGTCATCGAGACGGCGTCGCTCTCCCTCACCTTTCACGCCGCCGACGGCCCCGTTCACGCGCTATCGGAAATCGACCTCGCGATCGCGAGCGGCGATTTCGTCTCGCTGATCGGCCCCTCGGGCTGCGGCAAGACGACGCTGTTGCGCGTGATCGCGGATCTCGAACAGCCGAGCGCCGGCACGATCACGGTCAACGGCGTCTCGCCCACCGAGGCGCGCCGCAATCGGGCCTATGGCTACGTTTTCCAGGCCCCGGCACTCTACCCCTGGCGGACGGTCGAGCGCAATGTGACGCTGCCGCTCGAAATCATGGGCATGTCCGCGGCCGAGCGGCGCGCGCGCGCCGCGCGCTATCTCGATCTCGTCAACCTCAAGGGGTTCGAGCGCAAGTATCCCTGGCAGCTTTCGGGCGGCATGCAGCAACGGGTCTCGATCGCCCGCGCGCTGAGCTTCGAGCCCGAACTTCTGCTGATGGACGAGCCCTTCGGTGCCCTCGACGAGATCACCCGAGACCATCTCAACGACCACCTCGTGCGCCTGTGGCAGCGCACCCGCAAGACCGTGGTGTTCGTCACCCATTCAATCCCCGAGGCGGTGTTCCTGTCCTCGCGCATCGTCGTGATGTCGCCTCGTCCCGGACGCGTCATCGATATCATCGACAGCGACCTGCCCCCCGACCGCACGCTCGACGTGCGCGAGACGCCCGAGTTCCTGGCCATCGCCCACCGGGTCCGCGAGGGGCTGCGCGCGGGCCACAGCTATGACGACTGAGCCATGATGACGGGCGCGACCGCAAGCCTGACCACGGCCCCCCGCGATCCCTCGCTCTGGGACCGCCTGCGGCGCGGCAAGAGCGGGCCGATCGCGGCCGTCTGCCTGGCGACCTTCGTGGCTTGGTACGCGGGCGCGATCTATCTCAACGCCCCGGTCCTGATCGACAAGTACGAGCGCCAGAAGACCGCCTGGACGGCGAGCCAACTGGTCGCCGACGCTTGGTCGATGGAGCGTCCGGTGCTGCCCGCTCCCCATCAGATCCTGGCCGATCTCAATACCTCGATCCTTCAGCGCAAGCTGACCTCGAAGCGCAACCTCGCCTATCACGCCTGGGTGACGCTGTCCTCGACGCTTCTCGGCTTTCTCATGGGCACCGTGCTGGGAATCGCGCTCGCGGTCGGCATCGTGCATGCGCGCACGCTGGACCGCAGCCTGATGCCCTGGATCATCGCCTCGCAGACGATCCCGATTCTGGCGATCGCGCCGATGATCATCGTCGTGCTCGGCAACGTGGGATTCACCGGGCTGGTGCCCAAGGCGATCATCTCGATGTATCTCTGCTTCTTCCCCGTGGCCATCGGCATGGTCAAGGGCCTGCGCTCGCCGAGCCGCCTGCACCTCGACCTGATGCATACCTACAACGCAACCCGGCGCCAGGTGTTCGCCATGCTGCGCTGGCCGGCCTCGGTGCCGTTCCTGTTCGCGAGCCTCAAGGTGGCGATCGCGATCAGCCTCGTCGGCGCGATCGTCGGCGAGCTGCCGACCGGCGCCCAGGCGGGGCTCGGCGCGCGCATGCTGGTGGGCTCGTATTACGGCCAGACGATCCAGATCTGGTCGGCGCTGATCGTCGCCGCGCTGCTCGCGGGCACGATGGTCGGGCTCGTCGGCCTGGCCGAGCGCATGGTCCTGCGCCACGCGGGCGTGGCGCGATGAGCGCGGCGGCGATGTCCGGCCGCGCGCCGCGCGACCGCGATCTCGCCTGCGCGGGCTTTCTCGCCTGCGCGCTGCTCGCGCTCGCGTTTCCCGTCGCCGCGGTCGAGGGTGGCGCCGCCGGCTGGTTCGACCGCCCCGAAATGCTCGCCTTCGCCGCGCCCGCGCTCGCCGCCGCCGCCTGGCGGCTCGCGACCCGCGCCGAGGGCCTGGGAGCGGGGCTGATCCTGGCGCTCGCCACCCTGCTCGGCGCCTATGCGCCACTGGTCGATCTCGACGCCCAGGCGGCGCTCGGCCGCGAGACGGGGATGGAGATCGGCGCGCGCGCGATCGGCGCGTGGCTCTATCTCTTCGGGCTCGGCTTCCTCGCCTGGCGGGCGATGGCGCTGTTGTCGGCGGTGCGCGTCGAGCACGGCGGCGGACGGCTGGTCGGGCTTCTGGTCCCGGGGATTTTCGGCGCCTGGCTGCTTTATCTCTGGCAGGTCGTGGTCACCGGGCTCGGCGTGCCCTCGGTGCTGCTGCCGCCGCCAAGCATGATCGGCGCGGCGATCGCCGGCACCCCCGATATCCTGTGGGCCGATTTCGTGCAGACCTTCCTCAAGGCGGTCCTCGCGGGCTATGCGCTCGGCTGCGGCGCGGGCTTCGTGGTCGCCGTGCTGATCGACCGGGTACCCTTCCTTCAGCGCGGCCTTCTGCCGATCGGCAACCTGGTGAGCGCGCTGCCGATCGTCGGCATCGCCCCGATCATGGTGATGTGGTTCGGCTTCGACTGGCAGTCCAAGGCGGCGGTCGTCGTGGTGATGACCTTCTTCCCGATGCTGGTCAACACCATCGCCGGGCTGCACGCGACCAGCGCGATCGAGCGCGACCTCATGCATTCCTATGCCGCGAGCTATGGCCAGACCCTGATCCGGGTCCGCCTGCCGAATGCATTGCCCTTTATCTTCAATGCGCTCAAGATCAACTCGACGCTGGCGTTGATCGGCGCCATCGTCGCCGAATTCTTCGGCACCCCGATCGTCGGCATGGGGTTTCGCATCTCGACCGAGATCGGGCGCATGAACGTGCCCATGGTCTGGGCGACGATCGCGGTCGCCGCCGTGGCCGGCTCGCTCGCCTACGGGGCCTTGGCGCTGTTGGAGCGGACCGTGACGTTCTGGCACCCGTCGTATCACCGAAAGTTCGATTGAAGCACAAACCACAAGTACAGGAGAGGCATATGAAAAGACTTGCAGTTCTAGGCGTCGCCCTGATGGCGTTGCAGGCCGCCTCGGCCCAGGCCGCCGACAAGGTGACGCTCCAGCTCAAATGGGTGACCCAGGCCCAGTTCGCCGGCTATTACGTGGCCAAGGACAAGGGCTTCTACGACGACGAGGGCATCGACATCACGATCAAGGCGGGCGGTCCCGATATCTCGCCGCCCCAGGTCATCGCCGGCGGCGGGGCCGACGTGGTCATCGACTGGATGCCCTCGGCGCTCGCCTCGCGCGAGAAGGGCGTGCCGCTGGTCAACATCTCGCAGGTGTTCAAGAAGTCGGGCATGATGCTGACCTGCCGCAAGGACAGCGGCATCAAGACCCCGGCCGACTTCCGCGGCCACAAGCTCGGCGTCTGGTTCTTCGGCAACGAGTATCCGTTCCTGAGCTGGATGGCCAAGCTCGGCATTCCGACCAATGGCGGCGCGAACGGCGTGACCGTCCTCAAGCAGGGCTTCAACGTCGATCCGATCCTCCAGAAGCAGGCCGACTGCGTCTCGACCATGACCTACAACGAGTACTGGCAGATCATCGACGCCGGCCTCTCGCCCGACGACCTCGTGGTCTTCAAGTACGAGGACCAGGGCGTCGCCACGCTCGAGGACGGACTCTACGTGATCGAGAAGAACCTCAAGGATCCGGCCTTCGTTGACCGCATGGCGCGCTTCCTTCGCGCCTCGCTCAAGGGCTGGGAGTACGCTCGGTCGCACCCGGACGAATCGGCCATGATCGTGCTCGACAACGACGCGACCGGCGCCCAGACCGAAAAGCACCAGAAGCGCATGATGGGCGAGATCATCAAGCTCCTGGGGAGCCCGAAGAAGCTCGGCCTGCTCGATCCCGCCGACTACAAGCGCACGGTGGATATTCTGCTCGCGAGCAAGTCGACCCCGGTCATCACCAAGCGCCCGACCGGCGCCTGGACGCATGACGTCTGGAACAAGGCCATGGGCATGTAGCCCAAGCCGAACCCGCGCGGTAATCCCGCGCGAACACATCGAGGGGCGCCCGAAGGCGCTCCTCTTTTTTTTCGGCTTGGACGACGCCCTGGCGGCCGATTAAACGAGGAGGCCCGGGGAGCCTGGTTTTTTACCCGCTTGTGCGATCGACAGCGACCGGCGCCTCGCGCTCGCGCTTGATCTGGAGCGCCGCGTAATACGGCGGGTAGGTCGGGCGCGGGATGTAGCGGCCGGCGCCACGCACCGAGCGCACGTCGCCGTCCTGGTAGACCACCTTGCCCTGGCTGATGGTGATCGCGTTGACCCCCTTCACCGTCATCCCCTCGAAGATGTTGAAGTCGATGTTCTGGTGGTGGGTCTCGCGCGAGATGGTGCGCTCGCGCTCCGGGTCCCAGATCGCGATATCGGCGTCGGCGCCGACCGAGATCGACCCCTTGCGGGGATAGAGGTTGAAGATCTTGGCGGCGTTGGTCGAGGTGATGGCGACGAACTCGTTCATGGTCAACCGGCCCGAGTTCACACCGTGGTGCCACAGCACGTGCATCCGATCCTCGACCCCGCCGGTGCCGTTGGGGATCTGGGTGAAGTTGTTGTGCCCCATACGCTTCTGGGGCGCGCAGAAGCAGCAATGATCGGTCGCCGTGGTCTGGAGCATGCCGGCCTGGATGCCGCGCCACAACGCCTCCTTATGCTTCCTGGGCCGGAACGGCGGGCTCATCACATGGGCGGCGGCGAAGTCCCAGTCGGGATTGCGATAGACGCTGTCGTCGATCAGAAGATGCCCCGCGAGCACCTCGCCGAACACGCGCTGTCCTTCCTGGCGCGCCCGGGTGATCGCCTCGAGCGCCTGGCTGCACGAGTTGTGGACGATGTAGACCGGCACGTCGAGCACCTGGGCGATGCGGATCGCGCGGTTGGCGGCCTCGCCCTCGACCTCGGGCGGGCGCGAGAGCGGGTGCCCCTCGGGTCCGGTGATGCCCTTTTCGAGCAGCTCGTTCTGGAGCCGGAAGACGAGCTCGCCGTTCTCGGCGTGCACGGTGCAGATTGCGCCGAGCTCGCGGGCGCGCGAGAAGCTCTGCACCAAAATCTCGTCATCGGCCATGATGGCACCCTTGTAGGCCATGAAATGCTTGAAGCTGTTGACGCCGAGCTCGCGGGTGAGCGTCCCCATGGCCTCGCGCACGCTGTCGTCCCACCAGGTAATGGCGACGTGGAAGCTGTAGTCGCCGGCCGCCTTCTCGGCCCAGCCGCGCCACTTCTTGTAGGCCTCGAGAAGGTCCTCCTGGGGGCCGGGGATGACGAAGTCGATGATCATCGTCGTGCCGCCCGCCATGGCGGCGGTAGTGCCGGTAAAGAAATCCTCCGACGCCACCGTCCCCATGAAGGGAAGCTCCATGTGGGTGTGCGGGTCGATCCCGCCGGGCAGCACGAAGGCGCCGCCGGCGTCGATCACCTCGGCGCTCGCGGGCGCGTCGAGATCGGCGCCGATCGCGGCAATCTTGTCGCCCTCGACAAGCACGTCGGCGCGATAGGATTGATCGGCCGTGACGACGGTTCCGCCCCTGATCAGGATCGACATCTCGTGAAACCTCCCGTTGGCTGTGTCGCCGTCCGCGACGGCGAAAAGGACGACGAAAAATCTGTCCGTTTGGTCAATTTTACTCAAAGCGCCGGACGATGCGAGTCCCGAATTCCCGGCTCCCGCGGCCGTCCCGCCCGCGCCGCCGCCCATGGGGAAAACGCCTTGCGCGCGCGCGCCGCCTTGATACACTTCTTGACCGATTGGTCAGACTTTTCGCGATCCATCCTCAACGAAGGGAGGCCCCAAAGATGGCGATCGTCAAGGCGGGATTGATCCAGATGAGCCTCAAGGGCGACACCTCGGAAAGCCCCGGAAAAATCCGCGAGCGGATGATCGAGGCGCATATCCCCTTCATCGAGGATGCCGCGCGCCGAGGCGTGAACGTGCTCTGCTTCCAGGAGGTGTTCACCCAGCCCTATTTCTGCCCCAGCCAGGATGCCAAGTGGTACGCCGCGACCGAGGAGATACCCGACGGCCCGACCGTGCGCCTGATGCAGGAATACGCCAAGAAGCACGGCATGGTCATCGTGGTGCCGATCTACGAGCAGGAGATGACCGGCGTCTATTACAACACCGCCGCCGTGATCGACGCCGACGGAAGCTTCCTCGGCAAGTACCGCAAGTCCCATATCCCACAGGTGGCGGGTTTCTACGAGAAGTTCTTCTTCAAGCCGGGAAGCTCGAACTGGCCGGTGTTCGAAACCGCGTTCTGCAAGCTCGGGGTCTACATCTGCTACGACCGCCACTTCCCCGAGGGCTGGCGCGCGCTGGCGCTCAACGGCGCCGAGTACATCGTCAACCCCTCGGCGACGGTCGCCGGTCTCAGCCAGTACCTGTGGAAGCTCGAGCAACCCGCCTCGGCGGTCGCCAACGGCGTCTATATCGGCGCGGTCAACCGCGTCGGGACCGAGCAGCCGTGGAATATCGGCCGCTTTTATGGTTCGTCCTACGTGGTCAACCCGCGCGGCGAGATGCTGGTCGAGGCGAGCGAGGACAAGGACGAGCTCGTGGTCGCCGACATGGACATGGACATGGTGCGCGAGGTGCGCAACCTGTGGCAGTTCTTCCGCGACCGTCGGCCCGAGACTTACGGCATCCTGACCGAGCTATAGCTCGGACCCGCGCCGGCCTTCGTTTTCCGGCGACACGCCCAGGGCGCTGCTGAGCGCCTCGATCACCGGGCAGCCGGGGTGGGTGCCGTTCTCGCAGTCCGCGACCATCCTCGCGAGCGTCGCCTCCATGGCGCTGAGGTCGGCGATCTTGGCGCGCACGCTCGCGAGATGGGCGAGCGTGAGCTCGCGGACCTCGACGCAAGCGCCACGTTCGTCGTCGGCCAGCCGCAGAAGGCCGCGAATCTCGTCGATCGTGAAGCCGAGATCGCGGCAGCGGCGAATGAAGCCGAGCCGGCGGAGATGCGCCTTGCCGTAAAGCCGATGTCCCCCCGCGCTTCGCGGCGGCGGCGGCAGCAGGCCGATGCGTTCGTAATAGCGGATCGTTTCGCCGTGGCAGCCCGCGCGCTTGGCGGCGGCGCCCCGGGTCAGCATGCGCTCCTCTGTCATCTCCCCTCCATCCCCGTAGCGTCCGAGCAATACGGGACTTGACCCTGTAGTAACTACAGACCTTACAGTGCTCGTCGTTCCGAAGCAATTGGCGACACGACGATGACGAATTCGAGCCTATCCCGCGATACCACGGCGCGCGAGAGCGCGGCCCCCACCCCGGACGACCGGGGGCGGCGGACCTTCCTCGCGAGCGGAAGCATCCTCGGCGCCTTCGCCATGTCGTCGTGCTGTATCCTGCCGCTCGTGCTCTTCAGCCTCGGCGTGACCGGGGCCTGGATCGGCAACCTCACGGCGCTGTATCCCTACAAGCCCTATTTCTTCGTCGTGACCGCCATTTTCCTCGCCGCCGGGTTTTATCAAGTCTACCGCCGCGATCGCGCGGTCGCCTGCGGCGCCGACCGCGCTTGCGGAACCCCGCGATCGGCGCAGATCACGAAGGCCGCGCTGTGGATCTCGACGGCGCTGACGCTCGCCGCGCTCGGATTTCCGTACGCCGCGCCATTGCTTCTCGATTCCTAGAGGATAAGCCCATGAGAGCCCTTGTCATCGTCGCCTTCGTCGTGCTCGCGCTGGGTGCCGGCGCCGCCGTTTTCACGGCCGGTGGCCCCTCGGTCACCCCCGCCGTCGCCGCCTCGACCGCCGGCGATCCCGCGACGAAGACCCCCAATGCCGCGCAACGAACGACGACCCTGCGGGTCGAGAACATGTATTGTCCCTCCTGCCCCTACATCGTCAAACGCTCGCTCGAGGCCGTGCCCGGCGTGATCGCGGCGTCAGTGTCCCTCGCCGACAAGACCGCGACCGTCACCTTCGACCCCACCCGCGCGCGCGTCGATCAACTCGTCGCCGCGACCACCGCCGCCGGCTACCCCTCGCGCCCGATCGGCGGGTAGGGCATGAGGCTTTCGCAATGAATCGGCGCCGGCTCGGCCGGGTTCTCGGCGGCGATCCGGGCGGCCGATCTCGGCGAGAGTCTGTTCCCTACCTCACCACGGTCGAGGGCCTGAAGCTCGCCGCCCAGGCCTTCGACAAGGACGTCTCCAAGCTCTCCTGCTGCGCGGGTTAGGGGCGAGCCGCGTTATACCGGCGAGCCGATGCCCCTGGCCTCGATCTCCATGACGCGCCGGACGGCTGCGCGCGTCTCCATGCGCGCGCGGAAGGCGGCGATGTTGGGATAGGTCGCGGGCGGTCGGGTCATGGGGCTTCCCCAACAGCTCAGCGTGTAGAGGAACGGGTCGATCAGTGAATACGTCTCGCCCAGGAACCAGGGGCCGTCGCCGAGCGCGCGGTCGAGGCGCTCGAACCCGCCGTCGAGCCGCGCCTCGGCGCAGGTCACGAGATCGGCGCGCGCCCCTTCGCCCGCGCAGTACTGATCGGCGTGATAATAGAGCGCGAAGGTCGTCTGCACCGAGTTCGTGAGCCGGAACAACCACTGCCAAAAGAATCCATGCGCGGCATCGCCCGGCACGGGCATCAAATGCGCGCCCCCCTCGCGCGCGGCGAGATGCACGAGGATCGCGGCGGTTTCGCAGACGATCCGGCCGTCGGCCTCGACCAGCGCGGGAATCTTCATCTCGGGATTGATTTCGGCGAAGCGCGGCTCGCGATGCGCGCCATGCCGCAAATCGACCGGTTCCAGCCGGTAGTCGACGCCAAGCTCCTCGAGCAGGATCAGCGGCGCCATTGCCGCCGTTTCCGAGCAGTAGTAAAGCGTATACATGGTCGCGCCTCGTTGCCGTGGGAACCCGGCATACTGCCCACGAACGCGGCGCGATGGCAACCGTGGATCACGGGGACCGCATCACAAGGGCTCGGCCGGCGTCCCATGGTCGGGGTGCAGGCATTGGGCGTGATCGGCGAGCACCTCGATCACCCGGCAATCGGCGATCCGTCCGCCACGGCACTGCTCGATCATGCGCTCGAGCTCGGTCTTGAGCGCCTGGAGCCGCTCGATCCGACTCTCGACCTGGACGAGCTGGACGCGGGCGATCCGGTCGGCGGCCTCGCAGGGCCGGTCGGGATCGTCGGCGAGACTCATCAGCGAGCGAATCGCGTCGAGCGAGAAGCCGAGCTCGCGCGCATGGCGAATGAAGGCGAGCCGGTCCACGTGCCGGCGATCGTAACGCCGCTGGTTGCCCGCCGTGCGCGCGGGCTCGGGCATCAGGCCGATGGTCTCGTAATAGCGGATGGTCTGGACCTTGCAGCCGGTCTCGCGGGCGAGATGCCCGATGGTCAGATCCTTCGTCGATTCTCGCGAAGCCATGATTTTTCCCTTGAACCTCTAGTCGCTGTAGATTCTATCTTGATATTTAGTCCCCCCGCCGGGCCCGATCAAGCGGCCCGTCTCGACGGTGAGAAGCCATGCTTGAGCGTCCAGACATCCATCCCGGGTCCTCGCCCGCCCCACAATCCCTCTCGGACCATGACCCCGCTTGCGACTCTTGCGCGGTCCCGTCCGAGGCGCTCGCGACGCCGCCCAAGGGCTGGCGCCGGGCCTTCGTGGTCGAGGGGCTCGACTGCGCCGAGGAGGTCGCGACGCTCAGGCGCGCCGTCGGCCCGCTCGTCGGCGGCGAGAGCATCTCGCCTTCGACGTCATCAACGGACGCATGATGCTGCGCGCGGGCGCCGAGGAGGTTCCCGCCGACGCGATCCTAGAGGCGGTCCGCCGCGCCGGCATGACGGCGCGCGAATGGCGTCCCGACGACGCGGTCGCCGCCGATCGCCGCGCGGCCGAGCGTCGCCACCGCGTCCAGGTCTGGTTGATGGCGCTTTCGGGCGTCGCCACGCTCGCCGGCGTGATCCTCCATGTCGCGCTCGCCGGCGGAATCGAGCGCGCGCTCGATCTTTTCTCTGGCCACGACGGCCGGGCGATGCCGATGCCCGAGATCGCGGCTTACGCGCTCGCGATCGTCCTCGGCGGACGCTACGTGGTCGTCAAGGCATGGTACGCCGCGCGCCGACTGCGTCCCGACATGAACCTTCTGATGGTCATCGCCGTCGGCGGCGCGGCGATCATCGGCGAATGGTTCGAGGCGGCGACGGTCACCTTCCTGTTCGCGCTGTCCCTGGTGCTCGAAAGCTGGAGCGTCGGTCGCGCGCGCCGCGCCATCGCCGCCCTGCTCGATCTCGCGCCGCCGACGGTCCGCCTCAAGACCGCGACCGGCGAGGAGGTCGAAACCCCGGCGGCCGAGGTCGCGGTCGGCAGCCTGTTCGTCGTTCGCCCGGGCGAGCGCGTGGCGCTTGACGGCCGGGTGGTCGCGGGCGAAAGCGCGATCAACCAAGCACCGATCACGGGCGAGAGCGTGCCGGTGCCCAAGGAGCCCGGCGACGAGGTTTTCGCGGGCACCATCAACGGCGACGGCGCGCTCGAAATCGAGAGCACCAAGGCCGCGTCCGATACCACGCTCGCGCGTATCATTCGCCTGGTCGAGGAGGCCCACGGCCGCCGCGCGCGGGCCGAGCAATGGGTCGAAAGCTTCGCCCGCGTCTACACGCCGCTCGTGATCCTGCTCGCGATCGCGGTGTTCGTCGTGCCGCCGCTTGTCTTCGGCGGCGCCTGGGACGCGTGGTTATACCGGGCGCTCGTCCTGCTCGTCATCGCCTGTCCCTGCGCGCTCGTCATCTCGACGCCGGTGAGCATCGTTGCGGCGCTCGCCTCGTCGGCCCGGCGCGGCGTGCTGGTCAAGGGCGGCACTTATATCGAGCAGCCCGCGCGGCTCGAGGCGATCGCCTTCGACAAGACCGGAACCCTCACGCGCGGCGCGCCCGAGGTGGTCGCGGTCGTGCCTCTTAACGGGCACACCGAGGACGAGCTTCTCGAACGCGCCGCCGCGCTCGAAGCGCGCAGCACCCATCCTCTCGCGAGCGCCATCACGGCGCATGCCGCCGCGCGCGGGATCGCCCCGCCCCCGGTCGAGGATGCCCGCCTTCTCCAGGGAAAGGGCGTCACGGGACGATTCGACGGCGAGGACTTCTGGCTCGGCTCGCATCGCTATCTGATCGAGCGCGGCCAGGGCACGGACGAACTCGCCGCACGGACCGAGACCTTCGAGCGCGCCGGCCGGACCGTGATCGCGATCGGCAACGCGCGCCACGTCTGCGGCCTGATCGCGGTCGCCGACACAATGCGTCCCGAGGCGCGGACGACGATCGAGGCCCTGCGCCGCGCCGGCGTCCGCCGCCTCGTCATGCTGACCGGCGACAACCGCGCGACCGGCGAGGCGATCGGGCGCGAGGTCGGCGTGGACGCGGTCGAGGCCGAGCTTCTGCCCGAGGACAAGGTCGCGGCGGTCGAGCGATTGGCCGAGGAATACGGCACCGTCGCCATGGTCGGCGACGGCGTCAACGACGCCCCCGCCATGGCGCGCGCGAGCTTCGGCATCGCCATGGGCGCGATGGGCAGCGACGCCGCGATCGAAACCGCGGATATCGCGCTCATGACCGATGATCTCGCGAGACTACCCTGGCTGATCAAGCATTCGCGGCGTACGATCCGCATCATTCGCGAGAACATCATCTTCGCACTCGGGGTAAAAGCCATTTTCGTCGTTCTCACCTTCGCCGGAATTGCGACGCTCTGGGGCGCCATCGCGGCCGATGTCGGGGCCTCGCTCCTGGTGGTCGCCAATGCGCTCCGCCTGCTGCGCGCGGACGAAACGCCGGGCGCCGGGACCGCATAAGGCGCGGGGCGTATAGGGAATGGGGTCGGCTCGCGCGCTGCGTCGGGTCCTCTGGGGGCTCGTCGGCCTGTCGGCGGCGGGGCTCGTCGCGCTCGTCCTTTGGCGCGGGATGGCGCCGGATGCCCCTTCGGTGGAAAAAATCACGGGGCCGCCCGCGATCGTCGCCGATTTTTCGCTGACCGATCACACGGGCCGCCGGGTCACGGACGAGGACTATCGCGGCCGCTGGCTTCTGGTCTTCTTCGGCTACACCAATTGCCCCGACGTCTGCCCGACCACGCTCGGTACGGTCGCCGACGTGCTGGAGCGCCTGGGCGGAGATGCCCGCGCGATTCAGCCGCTGTTCATCACGATCGACCCCGAACGCGATACGGCGGCGGTGCTGGCCGAGTATGTCGCCGCCTTCGATCCTCGGATCGTCGGGCTTACGGGAACCCCGGACGAGATCAAGGCGGCTGCGGCGTCATTCCTCGTCTACGACGCCAAGGATGAGCCCTACGCCAACACGGGCGCCTACTCCATGGCCCATTCGGCGCGCCTCTACCTGATCGATCCGGAGGGAAATTACGCGACCTCGTTCGCATTCGGCGACAGCGCCGAGATCATCGCCACCGGCATTCGCCGGTATCTCTGAACCGCCCGGCCCTTCCCGAGACCGCGCCGAGATGTCTTCCGAACGCCTCGCAGCCGTCGCCGTCGCGGCGGGCGCGGCGGCGGCTTTCGTCGCGACCTTCGCCGGGGTCGACGCGGCCTTCGCCCACGGCGTCCTGTCCCCCGGGACAAGCGCCTGGTCGGCCTGGGCCCTGACGCCCGAGATCGTCGCCGGCAGCTTGATCGCCGCCCTGCTTTACGGCGTCGGTCTGCATCGACGCCAAGAGCGGGAACGCGGCCGCGGATGGCGTCACCTGGCCTTCTACGCCGGTCTTGCGGCGATCTTTCTCGCCCTGCAATCGCCCATCGACGCGATCGCCGAGCGGGTATTCGTCATCCATCAAATTCAGCATCTTCTGCTGCGCATGATCGGGCCGATGCTGCTGATGCTTTCGGCCCCGCAGGGCCTTCTGGTCGCCGGCATGCCCAAGGCGGCGCAACGTCGCCTGCTCGCCCCGATTCTCGCGAGCGGAGCGGTACGCGGCGTTTTCGGTTTTCTCGCCCGCCCCGTGGTCGCGACGGTCCTGTTCGTCGCGATGCTCTATGTCTGGCAGATCCCGCGCCTCCACGACCTCGCCTTGCGCGACGACGGCCTGCATTACCTGATGCACGCCAGCCTGCTGTTCACGGGGCTGGTGTTCTTTTGGCGGGTCTTCGATCCGCGGCCCGCGCCGCAAGGCACCCGTTACGGCATCCGCCTGATGATGCTCTGGATGACGATCCTCGCGAACATCGTCATCGGCGCCTCGCTCGTGTTCAAGAGCGACGTGCTCTACCCGGCCTATGGCGATCTCGGCCGCCTTTGGGAAATGAGCGCGCTGGTCGACGAGAGGCTGGGCGCGGCGACGATCTGGATTCCCGGCAGCATGATGAGCCTGATCGCGATCCTGATCGTCATTCACATGTGGGGGCGCCATGAAACCCGCGTCGAGGCCCGCGCCGAAACCCGGGAACGCGCGGTCGCGCCACCCTTGACCGCGGCCGACGTGATCCGCGATCGGGCCGGGCGCAACCGGACCATGGCGCTCGGCTTCGCGGCCTTCGCCGCCGCCGTCTTCGCCGCCGCGATCATGGTCGGCGTGGTGCGCTTTCTGATGGGCGCGTGACGGCGGGCGCCTCGCGACGCGCGCGCATACGACCTCTCTTTCCTTGCCCGCGGGGGATGGCGTAGGCTTCCGGGCGCCGACGGTGCCACGCCGGCGTCATCCGACGGAGGAAAGCGGGACATGACGAGCGCGCGCGATCGGCGCCTTCTCGACGGCATTCGGGTTCTCGACTTCACGCGGGTCATGGCGGGGCCGTACTGCACAGCGCTGCTCGCCGATCTCGGCGCCGAGGTCGTGAAGGTCGAGCCCCCGGGCGGCGACGACTACCGCCATGTCGGCCCCTTCAAGGAGGGCGAGAGCGCGTTGTTCCTGCTCGTCAACCGGCGCAAGCGCGGGATCGTGCTCGACCTCAAGACCGCGCAAGGCGTCGAGATCGCCCGGGCGCTCGCCGCCAAGGCCGACGTGGTGGTCGAGAACTTCCGCCCCGGCGTCGCCAAGCGCCTCGGCATCGATTACGACAGCCTGCGCGCCGAGAACCCGGGCATGGTCTACGCCAGCATCTCGGGCTTCGGCCAGGACGGCCCGATGGGCGATCTCCCGTCCTACGACATCGTCGCGCAGGCGATGACCGGGCTGATGGCGATGACCGGCGAGCCCGACGGCCCACCGACCCTGGTGGGCGAATCCATGGGCGATCTCGCCGCCGCGATGTTCGCCTCCTGGGGTATCCTCGCCGCCTTGCTCGCGCGCGAGCGCACCGGCGAGGGGCGCTATCTCGACGTCGCCCTGTTCGATTCGCTGTTCTCGCTGCTGCCGACGCCGCTCTGCCAGGTGCTCCACGCCGACCGCCGGCCGACGCGGGTCGGCAACCGCCATCAGATTTCGGCGCCCTTCGGCGTGTTTCGCTCGGGCGACGGTCATGTGGTGATCGCGGTGTTGACCGAGCGCCAATTCGCGGCGCTCGCGACCGCCGCCGGCTGCCCCGAGATCGTCGACGATCCCCGCTTCCGATCGGACGAGGCGCGCGAGCGGAACGAGCCCGCGCTGCGTGCGCGGATCGAGGACTGGACCACCCGGCTTCCCACCGCCGCGATCGTCGAGGCGCTCGGCCGGGCGGGGGTTCCCGCCTCGCCGATCTGGGAGATCGCCGAGGCCGCGCGCTCGGGGCAGGTCACCGCCCGAGGGCTGGTCACGTCGGCGCGCCACGGCACCCTCGGCCTGATTCCGGTTGTCGAGCAGCCGGTTCGTTTCGCCGGCGCCGCGCGCGGCGGCGCGGCGGCGGCGCCGGGGCTCGGCGAGCATACCGACGAGGTGCTGCGCGAGATCCTCGATCTCGACCCGGCGCGCATCCGGGCGCTGCGCAATGCCGGCGCGGTTCGCTAACCCACGCTCAGGAGACAAGAAATATGGATTTTCGCTTCAGCGCCGAGGACCAGGCGCTTTACGACACGGTGCGCCGCTTCGCCGAGGCCGAGCTCGCGCCCCGGGCCGCGGAGATCGACGAGCGGGCGATCTTCGCGACGGTCCATCTGGAAAAGCTCGCCGCCCTCGGCGTGATGGGCATGAACCTGCCCGAACGCCTCGGCGGCGCGGGCGTCTCGCCGCTCGCCCTGTTCCGCGCGGTCGAGGCGATCGCCGGCGCCTGCGCCTCGACCGCCTCGATGGTGACGGCCCATTACCTCGCGACCGATTCGATCCTTCTCGGCGGCGACGAGGCGCTTCGGGCGCGCGTCCTGCCGGGCGCCGCGGCGGGCGGCCGGCTCGGCGCCTTCGCCCTGACCGAGCCCGGCGCCGGCTCGAACCCCGCCGACATGACCACCCGCGCGCACCGCGAGGGCGACGGCTACCGGATCGAGGGAACCAAGCATTTCATCTCGAACGCGGGCGCGGCCGATTTTCTCGTCGTCTATGCGGTGACCGACCGCGCCGCCGGCCATCGCGGCATCAGCGCCTTCGTGGTCGAGCGCGCGCGCGGCGGCGTTTCGATCGGTCCAGCCGAGCGCACCATGGGCCTGCGCGGCGGCCATGTGTTCGAGATCCGGCTCGACTGCGTGGTCCCCGAGGCCAACCGGATCGGCCCCGAGGGAAGCGGCTTCAAGACCGCGATGCGGGTGCTCGACAACGGCCGGGTCGAGGTCGCCGCCCAATGCGTCGGCATCGCCCAGGCGGCGCTCGACGCGGCGCTCGCCTGGGCCGGGCAGCGGCGCGTGGGCGGCAAGCCGATCGGCGCGTTCCAGGGGCTGCAATGGATGCTCGCCGACATGGCGACCGAGCTCGACGCCGCCCGGCTCCTGGGGCTGCGCGCCGCCTGGTTGCGCGCCGAGGGAACGCGCTTCACCCGCGAGGCGTCGATGGCCAAGCTCTTCGCCTCCGAGATGGTCCAGCGCGTGACCGACCGCGCGCTCCAGATCCACGGCGGCTACGGCTACTCGCGCGAGATGCCGCTCGAACGCCTGGCGCGCGACGCTCGCATCATGCGCATCTTCGAGGGCTCGTCGGAGATTCAGCGCAACATCATCGCGCGCATGCTGCTCCAGGGAATGCGGTAAGCCCCGCCCCTACTCCGCGAGCGGGGCGAGCGCCTGGGCGAGGTCGGCGAGGAGATCGTCGGCGTCCTCGAGCCCGACCGAGAGCCGCACCAGGCCGTCGCCGATGCCGAGGCGCGCGCGCTCCTCGGCGCCGACGGCACGATGGGTCGTGGTCGCGGGATGGGTGACCAGGCTCTCGGTGTCCGCGGTATCGTTGGAGATGACGATCAGCGCGAGCCGATCGAGGACCGCGAAGGCCGCCGCCTTGCCGCCCCGGACCTCGAAGCTGAGCACGGTTCCCGCCCCGGCCATCTGGCGCGCCGCCAGCGCGCGCTGCGGATAGTCGTCGAGCCCCGGGTAGACCACCCGGATCACCCCCGGATGCCGGGCGAGGGTGGTGGCGATCCGCGTGGCCGTCTCGCAGGCGCGCGCCAGGCGCAGCTCCAGGGTCTCCAGCCCCTTCAGCAGCACCCAGGCGTTGAACGGGCTGAGCGCCGGGCCGGTGTGGCGCATGAAGGGTTGCAGGATCTCGTCGCGGAAATGGCGGTCCGAGACCACCGCCCCGCCGAGGCAACGTCCCTGCCCGTCGATATGCTTGGTCCCGGAATAGACCACCACGTCGGCGCCGAGCGCGAGGGGCTTTTGCAGAAGCGGCGTCGAGAACACGTTGTCGACCACCACCCGCGCGCCGACCCGATGGGCGAGCTCGGAAACGGCGGCGATGTCGATCAGCTCGAGCATCGGGTTCGAGGGGGTCTCGAAGAAGACGCAAGTGGTCTCGCGGTCGATCGCGGCCTCCCAGGCCGCCGGGTCGGCGCCGTCGACCAGGGTCGCGCGCACGCCGAAGCGCGGCAGAATTTGCGTCAGGATATGGTGGCAGGAGCCGAACAGCGCGCGCCCCGCGACCACGTGATCGCCCGCCTTGAGCTGGCACATCAGGGAGGCGAAGACCGCCGCCATGCCGCTCGCGGTGGCGAAGCAGGCCTCGGCCTCCTCGAGCGCGGCGAGGCGTTCCTCGAACATCGCGACGGTCGGGTTGCCGTAGCGCGAGTAGATGAAGCCCGGAGCCTCGCCCTTGAAGCGCGCCTCGGCCTCGGCCGCCGAGGCATAGACGAAGCCCGAATTGAGAAACAAGGCCTCGCTGGTCTCGCCCATGGACGAGCGTCGGGTCCCGGCGCGCACCGCCCGCGTCGCCGCCCCGAACCGCGTATCGCGCCCGCCGTCGCTCATGCACCGCTCTTTTTTCGTCCGCTCATCCGCCATTGCCTGGCCAGGTTCCGCCGGCGCCGGCGCCGAATCCATGAATACCGCATTCGGTCTTGCCTGTCCCAGGCCATCGTCCGGCGCGAAGGGGCTGGCCATCGTCCACCCGAGCGGTGCAGGACCAACAGCCGATCGAGGGATAACCTTCGTCGCGCATCGGGTGAAGCGGCAGATCCCGCTCGCGAAAGGCCGCGAGGATGGCCTCTCGCGACCAGTCCGCCAGGGGGTTGATCTTGACGCGCCCGTCGCGGCATTCGATCCGGGGCAGCGCTTGGCGCGCGTCGCCGTGAAAGCGCTTGCGGCCGGTGATCCAGGCGTCGAAACCGGTCAGGGCGCGGGTCAGCGGCAACAGCTTCCGCAGCCGGCAGCACCGATCGGGCATCCGTTGCCAGAGCCCACCGTCGGGGTCCTCGGCCTCGATCTCCAGGGGGTCGGGGGCGACAATCCGAACGTCGGCGAGACCGAGGCGTTCGACCAGATCGTCCCGATAGGCGAGGGTTTCCGGGAAATGCCTGCCGGTATCGAGAAAGATCACCGGCAGAGCCCGATCGATCCGGGCCACGAGGTCCAACAGAACGGCCGCTTCGGCGCCGAACGACGAAACCAGCGCAATCCGCCCCGGGAACACCTCCTCCAGCATGACGCGAAGCAGCGCCGTGGTTTCGAGGTGATCGTAACGCCGTCGCAGATAGGCGCCATAGGCCGCGGGAAAGCTTGCGGTGGCGGTCGCCCGCGGACGCCAGACGTAGCTCACGACACGCCCCTCAGTAGGCCCAGTTCGCCGCGACGGCCACGGGGTCCGGACTTGCGGTCGAAATCCCGTCGTCCTCCGCGGGGACGGCCGAACGACGCCCGCTCCGATCCTCCTCGCCCCGTGCCTTGCGCTCATTCGGGAGGTGATGACGCAGCGCATGGGCTGGCCGCCGCTCATCGACCGCCGGCTGATAGACGACGCTGATCTCGGCGAGCGCCGCGTCCAGGCTCTCGGCGTCGGTCTCCTCCGCGAGCTCGAAGGCGTCGAAACCGCAGCGGCTCATGAACAGGAGCTGGTCGCGCAGCACCTCGCCGACCGCGCGAATTTCGCCCCGATAGCCGTGCCGCTCGCGCAGCAGCCGCGCCGTGGTGTAGGCGCGCCCGTCGGTGAAGCGCGGAAACTCGAGCGCGATCGCCGCGAAGCGGTCGAGGTCGCCGACGATCTCGTCCCCGATCACGTCCAGGGTCTCGTCGCTCGCGAGACGCAAGCCGAGGCGCCGGTTGCTCGCGGGCGTGGCGGCGCGCAAGTTCCGCCAGTCGTCGAGGGTGACGAAACGGACCTCGCCCGTCTCGCCGGGCGCATCGTCCGTTCGAGCTTTAAGCAGGGGCATAGAGTTTCTCCTTGAAGGGCGCGAGACCGACGCGGCGATAGGTCTCGACAAACCGCTCGCCGGGCCGGCGCTCGCTCAGATAGACGTCGAGGATGGCCGCGACCGCGTCGACCACCTCGTGCTCGGCGAAGGCGCGGCCGACGATGGCGCCGATCGCGCCCGCCCCGTCGGCGGCCCCGCCGAGGGTGATCTGGTAGAACTCGACCCCCTTCTTGTCGACGCCCAGGATGCCGATGTTGGCGACGTGGTGGTGGCCACAGGCGTTGATGCAGCCCGAGATGTTGAGGGTGATCGGGCCGAGGTCGTGCTGGCGGTCGAGGTCGGCGAACCGCTCGCCGAGACGCTGGGCGATGGGGATCGAGCGGGCGTTGGCGAGGTTGCAGTAATCGAGCCCCGGGCAGGCGATGATATCGGTCACGAGCCCCGCGTTGGCGGTCGCGAGCCCAAGATCGTCGAGCGCCCGCCAGACGGCGTGTAGATCGGATTTGCGAATGTCGGGCAGCACCAGGTTCTGCTTATAAGTGACCCGGACCTCGCCGAAGCCGAAATGGTCGGCGATCTCGGCGACGCCTTCCATCTGCGCGGCCGTCGCGTCGCCCGGCACGCCGCCGATCGGCTTGAGCGAGGCGGTCACGATCGCGTATCCCGGCTGGCGATGATGCTCGACGTTGCCGCGCAGCCAGTCGGCGAACCCCGGGGCCGCGCGCGCGGCGCGGGCGGGATCGGGGTCGTCGTCGGCGAGGGTCTCGTAAGGCGGGGGCGCGAAATAGGCCCGAATGCGCCGAAGCTCCTCGTCGGGCAGGCGCAGGACGTCATCCTTGATCCGGGCCCATTCGGCCTCGACGAGCGCGGCGAAGGCGGCCGCGCCGATCTCGTTGACCAGGATCTTGATCCGCGCCTTGTAGATGTTGTCGCGCCGGCCGAGCTGATTGTAGACCCGCAGGATCGCCTCGAGATACGAGAGCAGGTCGCGCTCGGGCAGGAAGTCGCGAATGGTCTTGGCGAGCACCGGGGTGCGCCCCTGCCCACCACCGACCATCACCTCGAAGCCGAGCCCGCCGCCCGCGTCGCGGTGAAGCCGCAGCCCAATATCGTGGACCCTGAGCGCCGCGCGGTCGGTGGCCGCCGCGCTCACGGCGATCTTGAACTTGCGCGGCAGGAACGAGAACTCGGGGTGGAGCGTCGACCACTGGCGGATGATCTCGGCATAAACGCGCGCGTCGGTCAGCTCGTCGCCGGCGACGCCCGCCAGCGGATCGGCGGTGACGTTGCGGATGCAGTTGCCGCTGGTCTGGATGGCGTGCATCTCGACCTCGGCCAGGGCCTCGAGGATGTCGGGCACGTCCTCGAGCCGGGTCCAGTTGAACTGGATGTTCTGGCGAGTGGTGAAATGGCCGTAGCCCTTGTCGAAGCGCCGCGCGATTTCGGCCAGGCGGCGAAGCTGGCGCGACGACAGCGTGCCGTAGGGAATCGCCACGCGCAGCATGTAGGTGTGGAGCTGGAGATAGAGGCCGTTCATCAGCCGGAGCGGCTTGAACTCGTCCTCGCTCAGCGCGCCATCCAGCCGCCGGCGGACCTGGCCGCGGAACTGGGCGACCCGCTCGGCCACCAGGGTCCGGTCGAATTCGTCATAGCGGTACATGATCCGTCACGCGCCCCGCGCCATGGGCGGCCATTCCAGGCTCGGCCCGAAGGTCCGAATCCGCTCGCGCTGGCTCACCGGCGCGAGGCCGCCGTCCGCGCGGACGACTGGAAAGGCGTAGACCCCGATGACGCGCCGGGCGCGCACATGGGCCTCGGCGAGATCGAGCAGGCGAGCGGCCTCGGCCTCGTCCTCGGCCGGCCAGGCGTCGGCCAGACGACGCGACCAGTCGTTCGCCCGGGTCAGATAGACGACCCGCCCGTCGATCAGGCGGTTCGCGGTGATGACTTTCAAAGGCATGGCGCAAGCCCTCCCAAAAGAGCAGCCGCGCGCGACACCGGCTCCCCGACGTCTCCGGCCTCCCCGGTCGCGCGCAGGCCCACCGCCCGGCCGATCAAAATCAGTGCCGGCGCGGCAATTCGATGATCGCGGATCAAGACCCCGAGCCCCTGGAGATCGCCCTCGACCACGCGTTGGTCGGGGTGCGACGCCTTCTCGACCACGGCGACCGGCGTGGCGCCGGCCAATCCATGGGCGATCAGCCGCCGCGCCAGCATCCCGGCATTGGCGACTCCCATGTAGACCGCGAGCGTGCCGTCGAGCCGGGCGAGCGCCGCCCAATCGAGATCGGGGAGACCGTCGCGGCCGTGGCCGGTCACGAAGGTGACGGACGAGGCGGCCGCGCGATGGGTCAGGGGAATCGCCGCCGTGGCGGCGGCGGCGGCGGCGGCGGTGACGCCGGGCACGATCTCGACCCGGACGCCCGCGCGGCGAAGATAGGCGACCTCCTCGCCGCCGCGCCCTAAGATCAAGGGATCGCCGCCCTTGAGGCGGACAACCCGCTCGCCACCGCGCGCGAGCCGCAGAAGCAGCGCGTTGATCTCCTCCTGGCGCCAGAGATGGCGGCCCGGCGCCTTGCCGACGCAGATCCGCCGCGCGCCCGGCGCGGCGAGCGCGAGCACGGCCTCGTCGACCAGGCGGTCGTGGACCACGACATCGGCGTCGCGCAGGCGATCGAGCGCGCGCAACGTCAAAAGATCGGCGCTGCCCGGCCCGGCGCCGACGATCCGCACCGCACCGCGAGACGGCGCGCGCGGCGCGTCGGAGCGGGCGGGAAAAGGAGTCTGGGTTTGGGAGATATGGGACATGTGGTCCACGCCATCCGTTGCCATGACGGGCCCACGGAGGCGTTGCCCCGTGGCGCTTTAGCAGTTGATGACGCGGTTGCAAGCTGCCCGATCAAATCGCCGCGGGTCCGTCGGGGTGGACCAGTCCCAAACCGTGTCGCATCATTTGTGATGCGCGACGCCCGAGTCAATGATTTTCCGGCCGCTGTCCCAAAAAAAATCTCGGCGGCGGCGAAATCCCGCCCCCGCCCCCGGACATTCGCCCAGACATTTGATTTCGATCAACCGCGACCGCGCTCCGCTCGTTTACGCTTTCGGGCCAGCGGGTGGTGGGGCCTTTCACTTGACCACTGAATTGATGTGGGTTTTCCTAAAGGCCGCATTGCCCGCAGGGCCTTGGGCCGGCGCGCCATCGAGGCTGGCCGGACCGGCAGGGGGACAGGAGCCTATCAGGGGGGACAACGACGATGAGAACACTGCTTCGGCGCGGCGCGATCGCCGTTCTCGCGGCTTCGGCGGTCATGGTTCTGGGACTGGTCCCGGGCCGCGCCCTTGCCGCCGATCCGATTCGAATCGGGACCTTTCTTTCGGTTTCGGGCGGGGCCTCGTTCCTGGGCGACCCGGAGCTCAAGACGATGGTGATGTTCATCGACCGCATCAACAAGAGCGGCGGCCTGCTGGGCCGACGGATCGATCTCATCCATTACGACGACGAGACCCGCGCCAAGAACGCGATCACCTACGTCAAGCGCCTGATCAGCCAGGACAAGGTCGATCTCATCGTCGGCGGCTCGACGACCGGCAACACCATGGCGGTCATCAAGCTGATCCAGAAGGCGGGCGTGCCGTTCATCTCGCTCGCCGGCGCGGGCGTGATCGTCGATCCGGTCAAGAAATGGGTCTTCAAGACGCCGCACACCGACAAGGTGGCGGTCGCCAAGATCTTCACCGACATGAAGGCGCGCGGGCTGAGCAAGGTCGGGCTTCTGTCGGGAAGCGGCGGCTTCGACAAGTCCTGCCGCAAGAACGCGCGGGCGCTGGCGTCCGAGTTCGGCATCACGATCGTCGCCGACGAGGTTCACGGCAAGGGCGACACCGACATGACGCCGCAGCTCACCAGGATCAAGGGCACCCAGGGCGTTCAGGCGCTGCTCTACTGCGGCTTCGGCGCGCCGACCAGCATCGTCGCCAAGAACTACAAGCAGCTCGGCATGACGATCCCGCATTACCAGACCCACGGCTCGGCCTCGATGAAGTTCATCCTGGGCGCGTCGGGCGCGGCCGAGGGCGTGCGCCTTCCGGCGGCGGCGCTGCTGGTGGTCGACCAGCTCCCCGACGATCATCCCCAAAAGGCCGTGGGAACCGCCTACAAGGCGGCCTACGAGGCGCGCTACAAGGAGCCGATCTCGACCTTCGGCGGCCATGCCTACGACGGACTTCTCATCGCCACCGAGGCGATCAAGCGCGCGGGCTCGACCGACAAGGCGAAGGTCCGCGACGAGATCGAGAAGACCAACCACCTGGTCGGCGTCGACGGCATTTTCACCATGTCACCCAGCGATCACCTGGGGCTCAACGCGGGCTCCTTCGTGATGGTCGAGGTGCGCAACGACAAATGGAAGCTTCTCCAGTAGCCGCCCTCTCGCCGAACCTAGCGTTCCTCCCCCGCCGACACCGGCGGGGGAGTTGATTTTCGAGCATGGCCGTGTCCGCGGATTTCCTTCAATTCCTGTTCTCGGGCATTACCGTCGGCGCGATCTACGGATTGGTCGGGCTCGGGTTCGCGATTATCTACAACGCGAGCCACGTGATCAATTTCGCCCAGGGCGAGTTCGTGATGATCGGCGGCATGACGACGGTCTCGCTGATCGGGCTCGGGCTGCCGCTGCTGGTCGCGGTGGCGGGCGCGATCCTGGCGACGGTCGGGATCGGCCTTCTGTTCGAGAAGCTCGCCATCGAGCCCGCGCGCGACGCCTCGATCGTCGCCTTGATCATCATCACGATCGGCGCCTCGATCCTGTTTCGCGGCGCGGCCCAGGTCATTTGGGGCCGGAACTTCCACAGCCTGCCGTCGTTCTCGGGCGATGACCCGATCCTGATCGGCGGCGCGGCGATCCTGCCGCAAAGCCTGTGGGTGATTGGCGGCGCGGGCGCGATCGTCGCCGGGCTTCAGTGGTTCTTCAACCACACACTCGCCGGCAAGGCGATGATCGCCACCTCGCACAACCCGCTGGCGGCGCGGCTGGTGGGCATCAATACGCGCTTCGTGCTGATGCTCGGCTTCGGCCTTTCGGCCATGCTGGGGGCGGCCGCCGGGATTCTCATCGCGCCGATCTCGCTGACCTATGCCGGGGTCGGCGTGATGCTCGGTCTCAAGGGCTTCTGCGCCGCGGTGCTCGGCGGGCTCGGCAAGCCCATGGGCGCGGTGGCGGGCGGACTGATCGTCGGCATCAGCGAGGTGATGACGGCGGGGTATGTCTCGTCGGCCTACAAGGACGCGGTCGCCTTCATCATCATCCTCGCGGTGCTCTTCTTCCTACCGAGCGGGTTGTTCGGCGACCGAGGGACGGAGCGGGTATGACCGCCCTCGGACGCCCCGGGACGCGGGGGCTCGTCGCGCTCGCCGCGATCATGGCGATCCTGCCGGCGCTGCTTCCCAACGACTTCCTCCTCGGCGTCGCGACCCTGGTCGGCATCAACGCCATCGTCTGCGTCGGGCTCAATCTCCTGATCGGCTACGCCGGCCAGATCAGCCTCGGCCACGCCGGGTTCTTCGCGCTCGGCGCCTATGCCTCGACCATCCTGGTCGGCGAGTTCGGCTGGCCGCCGCTCGCCGCGCTCGTCGCGGGCGCGGTCGGCGTCGCGCTGCTCGCGGTCATGATCGCCCGGCCGATCATGAAGCTCAAGGGCCATTACCTCGCCATGGGAACGCTCGGCATGGGGGTGGTGATCTCGATCGTGCTCGATCAGGAGGTCGAGCTCACCGGTGGACCCGACGGCATGCCGGTCGACGCCTTCACCCTGTTCGGCTGGGAGCCCGCCGGCGAGATGGCCTGGTACTGGATCGTCTCGGGGCTGCTGCTGGTCTCGGTCTGGCTCGCGCTCAACCTGATCAACTCGCCGATTGGGCGGGCGCTCCGGGCGGTGCACGGCTCCGAGGTCGCGGCTGCGGTCGCGGGCGTCGACGTCGCCCGCTACAAGGTCCGGGTGTTCGTCGTCTCGACCGTCTTCGCGAGCATCGCCGGCAGCGTGTTCGCCCATTACTCGGGCTTCATCACGCCGTCGGAGGCGAGCTTCCTCCATTCGATCGAGCTGGTCACGATGGTGGTGCTGGGTGGGCTCGCCTCGATCTTCGGCGCGGTCGTGGGGGCCGCGATCCTGACCACCCTGCCGCAGCTTCTCGCCTTTCTCCACGACTTCGAGATGCTGGTCTTCGGCGCGATCCTGATCGGCACCATGATCTTCATGCGCAAGGGTCTGGTGCCGACGCTCGCCGGCCTCGCGCGGAGGTGGCGACGGTGACGATCCTGCGCGTCGAGGGGCTGACCAAGACGTTCGCGGGCGTCTCCGTGATCGACGCGCTGAGTTTCACCATCGCGAGCGGCGCGATCCATTCGATCATCGGCCCCAACGGCGCCGGCAAGACGACGCTGCTCAACCTGATCTCGGGGCTTTACATGCCGAACGCCGGGCGGATTTTCCTCGGCGACACCGACATCACCGGGCTGATGCCCCACGCGCTCGCCGGGCACGGCATCGCGCGGACCTTCCAGAACCTCCAGATTTTCTTCAACATGACGGCGGTCGAGAACGTCATGGTCGGGCGCCATTTGCGCGCGGATCGCGGCTTTCTCGCCGCCCTTCTCGGCGCGCGCCGGATCATGGTTCGCGACGCCGAATGCCGCGAGATGGCCGAGGAGATCATGCGTTTCGTCGGCATCGGCGGCTACATCGGCAGCGATACCGGCTCGATGCCCTACGGCGCGCTCAAGCGGCTCGAAATCGCCCGCGCGCTCGCCGCCGAGCCCCGCATGATGCTGCTCGACGAACCCGCCGCCGGGCTCAACCCGGTCGAGACCGGGGCCATCGACGACCTCATCCAGGCGATCGCCGAAACCGGAACCACCGTGGTCTTGGTCGAGCACGACATGCGGCTGGTGATGGGGGTGTCCGACCATATCCTGGTTCTCGAGGCCGGCCGCAAGCTCGCCGAGGGCGGCGCCCGGGAGATTCGCCACGACCCCAAGGTCGTCGAGGCCTACCTCGGTCACGCCGGGAGAAACCGCTGATGCTGCTCGAAATTCGGGATCTCTCCAGCCATTACGGTCGCATCCGGGCGCTCGACGGGATCGATATCGCGGTCGCGAGCGGCGAGCTCGTCGCCCTGGTCGGCGCTAACGGCGCGGGCAAGACGACGCTCCTCGGAACGCTTTCGGGTGTCCAGCCGGCGAGCGGCGGCGGCGTGTTCCTCGAAGGCCGCGAGATCACGCGCCTGTCGCCTAACGCGCGCGTCCGACTCGGCATCGCCCAGGTGCCCGAGGGCCGCCAGGTCTTCGGTCCCATGTCGGTCGAGGACAATCTCCGCCTCGGCGCCTTCACGCGCCGCGCGGCCGAGGCCGCCGAGACCCTCGGCGCGATGTACGAGATGTTTCCGATGCTCGCCGACAAGCGCCGCCAGGCGGCGGGCACCCTTTCGGGCGGCCAGCAGCAGATGCTCGCCATCGCCCGGGCGCTGATGGCGCGCCCCCGCCTGTTGCTGCTCGACGAACCGAGCATGGGTCTTTCGCCGCGCCTGATCGACGAGACCTTCGAGACCATCGTCCGCCTCGGGAACGCCGGCACCACGATCCTGTTGGTCGAGCAGAACGCCTTCATGGCGCTCGGCATCGCCGATCGCGCCTATGTGCTCGAAGCCGGGCGCATCACCCTGACCGGCCTCTGCAAGGACCTCATGGACAACGAAAAGGTCAAGGAAGCCTACCTCGGCCTGTGACGCCGCCGCCTTCGTCGGGCGGAAGCGGGTCAGTCCATCCGGCGCAGGTCGATGACGCGCTTGGCCTTGCCCATCGAGCGTTCGACCGCGCCCACGGGCACCACGCGCACCCCGGCGGTGACGCCGATATAGGACTTGATCAGCGCCGCGAGATTGCCGGCGCAGGCGTCCGCCGCGTCGTCGAGGGCGTGGGCCTGCTCGGGCTTGATCTCGACCACCACGTCGAGGGTGTCGAGCTGGCCCTCGCGGCGCACCTCGAGAACGTAATGGGGCGACAGGCGCGCGTCCTTGAGGATCTGCTCCTCGATCTGCGAGGGGAAGACGTTGACGCCGCGAATGATCAGCATGTCGTCGGCGCGTCCGGTCACACGCTCCATCCGGCGCATGGTCCGGGCGGTTCCCGGCAGGAGCCGCGTCAGATCGCGGGTGCGGTAGCGAATGACAGGGAACGCCTCCTTGGTGAGTGAGGTGAACACCAGCTCGCCCTTCTCGCCGTCGGGCAGCACCTCGCCGGTCGCGGGATCGACGATCTCGGGATAGAAGTGGTCCTCCCAGATATGGAGGCCGTCCTTGGTCTCGACGCATTCGTTGGCGACGCCCGGGCCGATCACCTCGGACAGGCCGTAAAGATCGACCGCGTCCATGTCGAAGCGCGCCTCGATCTCGCGACGCATGGATTCGGTCCAGGGCTCGGCCCCATGCATGCTGATCCGAATCGAGGTTTCGCGCGGGTCCAGGCCCTGGCGCTCGAACTCGTCGGCGATCGCCAGCAGATACGACGGCGTGACCATGATGATGTCGGGCCGGAAGTCCCGGATGAGCTGAACCTGGCGCTCGGTCTGACCGCCCGACATGGGGATCACCGTGCAGCCCAGACGCTCGGCCCCGTAATGGACCCCGAGCCCGCCCGTGAACAGGCCGTAGCCGTAGGCCACGTGAACGATGTCGCCGGGCCGTCCGCCGGCGGCGATGGTGCAGCGCGCCATCAACCCCGCCCAGGTGTCGATATCGCGCTGGGTGTAGCCGACGACGATCGGCTTGCCGGTCGTCCCGCTAGAGGCGTGGATGCGCACAACCTTCTCGCGCGGCACGGCGAACAGGCCGAAGGGGTAGTTTCGGCGCAGGTCCTCCTTGACGGTGAAGGGAAAGCGCGCGAGGTCCGAAAGATCGCGCAGATCGTCGGGGTGGACGCCCGCCTCGTCGAACGCACGCCGGTAATGGGCGACGTTGTCGTAGGCGTGGCGAAGGGTCCATTTGAGCCGCCGCAATTGCAAACCCGCGATCTCGTCGCGGCTCGCGGTCTCGATCGGCTCGAGCATGGCCTTGTTCGGCGCCTCGGCGTTCATGTCATGCCTCCCCTGCCTGTCGTCGCGGGCGCGGCGCGCGGCCGCGTCCAATGCTCCTAGTTCGCCGCCACCGCCCGCGCCGGCGCGGTCATCGCGTGGCCGGCCGCGACCGCCTCGAGGTTGAGATCGAGGAACTTTGCGGGCACGCCGTCGCGAATCGCCTTGACCAGGCTGTCGTAGGCGCAGACCTCGGCGACGCCGATCAGCGCGCCGAGCGCGACGATATTGGCGACCCGTTCGTTGCCGAGCCCACGCGCGGTCTCGATCAGGCGCAGGAGGTGGCGCTTGAACCTCCCCTTGGGCGGCTCGGGCACGCGCGCGGCGTCGGCGAGCACCACGCTCCCGCGCCCGAGCAGGCCAAGCGAAACCGAGACCGCGCTCTGATCCAGCACGATCAGGTAGTCGAGCGCCGTGACCAGCGGGTAATCGACCGGACCGGCGCCGACCACCAGGTCCGAACGGCTGATCCCGCCGCGCGACGTCGGCTCGTAGCTCTGCGAGCGGGCGACCCATTTGCCCTCGAGATTGAGCGCCTCGGCGAGAATCCGGGCCGAAAGCTGAAGCCCCTACCCGCCCGTGCCGCTGAATCGGATCTCGAAATTCCTCGGCGTCGTCATGATCCCCGGCCCTCCCGGCCCTCGGCGCTCTTGGCCCGCAGCACCGCCGCATGCGCGCGCCAGGTCGCGCCGTATTCGGGCCGCTCGTTGCGCGTCAGCACGCCGGTCTTGAGATCGTTGGGCCGGAACGGCTGGTCGACCACGTTGTTCTCGGCGAGCGGCCCGTAGGACGTGGGCCGCATGGCGGCCTTCTGGCTCAGCATCATCTCGGGCGATTCGCCGAGGTCGTTCTTGCGCCCGAAGATCTCGGTGCAGTCCGAGATCACCTCGACGAAGGCGAAGCCGGGATGGGCGAGCGCCTCCTTGATGAGATTCTTGAGCGACGGCGTCTGAAGCGTGACCTCGCGCCCGACCAGCCCGGCGCCCGCCGCCGCCGCCAGGGCGCAGGCGTCGAACACCGGCTCGATGCTGCCAGCCGGCGTGGTGGTCGTGTAGCGGGTCTTGCTGGTGGTCGGCGACGCCTGGCCGCCGGTCATGCCGTAGACCTCGTTGTTGAGCATGATGCAGGTGATGTCGAGGTTCCGCCGGCAGGCGTGGATCAGGTGATTGCCGCCGATCGCGAGGCAGTCGCCGTCGCCGGTGATGACGACCACCGTGAGATCGGGCCGCGACAGCTTGAGCCCAGTGGCGAAGGCGAGCGGCCGGCCATGGGTGACGTGGAAGGTGTTGGCGTCGATATAGGCGCCAAGCCGTCCCGAGCAGCCGATGCCCGAGACGATCGCCAGTCGGTTCTTGTCGATGCCGCGCTCGTGCACCGCCCAGAGAAGCGCGCGTAGCGCGATTCCGTGGCCGCAGCCCGGGCAAAGGAAATGCGGGAACAGATCCTCGCGCAGATAGTCCCGAATGTTGAACCCGTCGACGCCGCGATCGCTCATGTCAGGCAAGCTCCTCGATCCGGGCGAGAATTTGGGCGGGCGCGATCGGGTCGCCGTCGACGCGGTTGAGCCGCGCGACCGGAACCCCGCCGCCCAGGAGGCGCTCGATCTCGAGGGCGAGCTGACCGAGATTCAACTCGGGCACCAGAAGCCGGCGCGCCTTGGCCGCCGCCGCGCGGAACGCCTCCTCGGGGAACGGCCAGAGCGTGATTGGGCGAAACAGCCCGGCCTTGATCCCCTTGGCGCGCGCCTCGGCGACCGCGCGCGCGGCGGCGCGCGCCGAAATGCCGATCGCGGCGACCAGGATTTCGGCGTCCTCGACCTCGAGGGTCTCGTAAGCCTCGATCTCGGCCGCGTGGTGGGCGAGCTTGCCGATCACGCGCCCCGTCACGCGCGCGACCGTCTCCGGGTCCTGGGTCGGAAAGCCGCTCTCGGCATGGGTCAGGCCGGTGGTGTGGCTGCGGTATCCATCACCCGGCCGGGCCATCGGCGGCACCATGTCGGCGGGCGCGTCATAGGGTCGGAACCCGTCGCGCGGGCCTCGCGCCCATTTGCGCTCGACCGGTTTGCACTCGACTGGCCGACCCGAGGCGACTTCGGGCATTTCGAGAGTCTCGACGAGATGGCCGACGACCTCGTCGTAGAGCACCACGACCGGCACCCGCAGGGTTTCGGACAACTCGAACGCGCGTTGGGTTTCCTCGAAGACCTCGCGCACCGAGGCCGGGGCCAGCACGATGATCGCGTGATCGCCGTGGGTACCCCAACGCGCTTGCATGATATCGCCCTGGGCGGGGCGGGTCGGCATGCCGGTCGACGGCCCGCCGCGCATCACGTTGACAATCACGCAGGGAATCTCGGCGCCCGCCGCGTAGCCGAGGTTCTCCTGCTTGAGCGAGAAGCCCGGGCCGCTGGTCGCGGTCATCGCCTTGGTCCCGCCCATCGAGGCGCCGAGCACCGCGCCCATCGACGCGATCTCGTCCTCCATTTGGACGAAGATGCCGCCGATCTTCGGCAACTCGAGCGCCATGCGCTCGGCGATCTCGGACGACGGCGTGATCGGATAGCCGGCATAGAAGCGACAACCCGCCGCGAGCGCGCCGAGCGCGCAAGCGTGGTTTCCCTGAAGATTGCGAAGTCGGCCCATCGCTCTCATGTCAGGCGCTCACCTCTTCCCGCCCCACGCGCACCCTCTCGACGTCGATCGCGAAGTCGGGACACAGCCACTCGCAAAGCCGACAGCCGGTGCAACGGTCGGGATATTTCAACTCGACCACCTGGCGGGCGTTGAGCGCCAGGCAGCGCTCGGGACACATCTTCACGCAGATGTCGCAGCCCTTGCACCACTCGGGCGTGATGCGAAGGGTGATCTCGCTATCGGCGACGAAGTCCTCGCTCGCCGCGGCGGGCGCGGCGGGCGCCATGGATGGGCGATCGCGCATCTCGGCGATCCATTCGCGCCCCTTGAGGAACGCCGCCCGGTTGACCGCGCGCGTCTTGGGGGGCACGAACTCGAGGATCACGTCGAGCCAGTCCTGCTCGGCGAAATCGAGCGCCGTCGACAGCGCGCCGAGAAGCATGGTGTTGGCCGCCCGCGCGTTGCCGAGCTCGGCCGCCATGCGCGTCGCATCGAGCGCGAAGCCCTTGCCGACCTTCTCGATCACCTCGGCCGGAGTCTCGCGCGAATAAGCGGCCACCGCGCCGCGCTTGCGGTCGAGACAGGCGAACGGCGGCACGATCCGCTGGGTATCGGCGATGAAGGTGCCGCTCTCGGGCCTGAGATGGCCGAGCCAGCGCAACCCCTCGGCCCATTCGAGGGCGAGCAGGATATCGACCTGGCCCTTGGGAATGGTTGGCGACCAGATGCGGTCGCCGTAGCGCACATGGCTGAACACGGCGCCGCCACGCTTGGCCATGCCGTGAACCTCGCTTTGCTTGACGACATAGCCCTGAAGCTGACACAGCCGCGCGAGCACCTTCGAGACCATGATCACGCCCTGGCCGCCGACGCCGACGACGAGGACGTTGGTGGTGGGCCGGACGGTGGTGGGGGCGTCCCGGTCTTGAGCCTGCATCGCGCGCCTCGGTTTCCTTGCTCTTCGTTCTTGGTTTCGAGACGACGGCTCAGCGCGCGAGCGGCTGGATGCTGTCGCTGGGACAGACCTGGGCGCAAAGGGTGCAGCCGATGCAGCTCGCCGCGTCGATCCGCACCTTGTGGTGGCCGTCGTGCCACGCGTCGCTCCAGACGATGGCGGGACAGCCGAGGTTCATGCAGGCCTGGCAGGCGATGCAGCTTTCGGCCTTCACGGTCAGGGCGAGGCCCTTGATCTTGAGCGGGTCGAGCACGCAGGGCCGGTCCGAGATCACCACCGAGACGCCCTTGAACTCGGTCGCCTCGCGGAACCCGTGATACATCGCCGCGACGTCGTATGAATCGATCTTGCGGACCCATTCGACGCCGATGGCGCGGACCAGGGTCTCGAAGTCGATCCGGTGGCTCGTCTCGCCGTAGAGGGTCTTGCCGGTGCCCGCGTGATCCTGGCCGCCGGTCATGGCGGTGATGTGGTTGTCGAGCAGGATGACCGTGATGTCGACGCCGTTCTGGACCGCGTCGATCAGCGGTGGAATGCCCGAATGGAGGAAGGTCGAATCGCCGATGGTGGCGACGATCGGCCGGGTTTCCCGCCCCGCCTTGGCCATGCCGACCGCGTTGCCGATGCTGGAGCCCATGGAGACGCAGGTGTCGATCGATTCGAGCGGCTCGACCGCGGCCAGCGTGTAACATCCGATATCGCCCATCACCCGGGCGTCGAGCGCGCGCAGCGCCATGTAGCTCGAAATATGCGGACAGCCGGCGCAAAGCACCGGCGGGCGCGGCGTCGGCGTCGCGTCGAAATCGACCCCGCCGGCGAGCGGTTCGAGCACCCCGGCCTTCTCGAACCCCGCGCGCACCAGCTCGGGCGAGAGCTCGCCCACGCGCGGGAAGAAGGCCTTGCCCTCGACCGCGAGTCCCATGGCGTGGATCTCGTTCTCGATCACGGGTTCGAGCTCCTCGACCACGAACACCCGCTCGACCGAGGCGCAGAACGCCGCGATCGTCTTGGCCGGCAGCGGAAACGACGACCCCAGCTTGAGCACGCTCGCCTCGGGCAGCACTTCCTTCACATAAGCGTACGGCGTCGCCAGCGTGACCACGCCCACCGCGTCGCTTCCCTTCTCCCAGCGGGTCAGATCGGACTCGTCGAAGTGCTCGCGCAGACGCGCCTCGCGCGCGATCAGCAGCGGGTGGCGGGCGCGCGCGTTCGACGGGATCATGACGTTCTTGTGCGGGTCCTCCAGGAACCCCCGGGGTGGGTGGTCGACCCGCTCGCCGACCGTGACCAGGCAGCGGGTGTGCGAGAGCCGGGTCGTCGAGCGGACGATCACCGGCGTGTCGAAGGTCTCCGAGATGTCGAAGGCCCGGCGCGTGTATTCGAGCGCCTCCTGGGCATCCGACGGCTCCAGGCAGGGAACCATGGCGAGCCGCGAGAACAGGCGCGTGTCCTGCTCGTTCTGCGAGGAATGAATGCCGGGGTCGTCGCAGACCACGATCACGAGACCGCCGTTGACCCCGATATAGGTCTGGCTCATGAGCGCGTCGGAGGCGACGTTGAGCCCGACATGCTTCATCGCCGCGAGCGCGCGCACGCCGGCGAAGGACGCGCCGATCGCGACGTCGCAGGCGACCTTCTCGTTGGTCGCCCATTGCGCGGCCACCTCCTCGCGCGGAAAGCGCGCGAGGTTCTCCATGATCTCGGTCGAGGGCGTGCCCGGATAGGCGGCGCCCACGCGCACGCCCGCCTCCCACGCGCCCCGCGCGATGGCCTCGTTTCCGGTCATGGGCCGGACGCTGGAGTTCCTCGCTTCGTTGCGAAGCGCGGTCGTCGATTGATGATTCACGGCATCCCTACCCTGCCGGAGTAGACCATGCGGTGCCCGTGGATCGTAGGGACGAAACTAGCCGCTCGCCCCGTCCCTGACAAGCGCTTTGCGGCGTGGCAAGCCTTTGTTTTGCCTTTGCTCTATGAAGTTTTCGCGCGGTCTTGGAGCGATTTGGAAAAGTTTGCGCGCAACGACGCCCCCGACCGCGCTCCGCGCGCAGCCACGGGATGTGCTTGAAATGATGATTTCCCGCATGGCGATTTTGGGCTACGCCGAGTCTAGTCTTGGTCGAGCCGTCCGAGCGCGATGATCTCGTCGAAGGCCACGCCCGTTGGCAAGGTCCCGAGCGCGTGGCCCCAATCGCCGCCGAGGCGCGAGGCGCAGAAGGCGTCCGCCACCGCCGGCGGCGCGAAGCGGACCGCGAGCGCGCCTTGCAGGGCGAGCGCCATGCTCTCGACCAGGCGCCGCGCGCGCGGCTCGCGGTCTCCCTTGGCGGCAAGGTCTTTCTCCAGCCGCGCGATCGCCGCATCCAGGCGACGGTCGCCGCCACGCGCGGCGTCGAGCTCGGCGAGAAAGGCGTCGAGGCTATCGGGCGCGCGCGCCATCGCGCGCAGCACGTCGAGGCAGATGACGTTCCCCGATCCCTCCCAGATGCTGTTGACCGGCGCCTCGCGGTAGAGGCGCGGCATCGCCGATTCCTCGACATAGCCGCCGCCGCCCAGGCATTCCATCGCCTCGAAGACGTGGTTGGGCAGCCGCTTGTTGATCCAGTACTTGGCGATCGAGACCGCGATCCGGGCGAAGGGATCGCCCGGCGCGTCGAACCCGCGAGCGACCCGCGCCGCCATCATCGTCGCCGTCGCCCAGTCGATCACCAGATCGGCGAGCAGGTTGCGCATCAAGGGCTGGGTGACGAGCGCGCGCTGGAAGGCGCGGCGGTGAACCGCGTGATGGACCGCCCAGACCACCGCCTGGCGCATCATCCCGGCGGCGGCGAGCGCGGTGTCGAGCCGGGTGTGGTGGACCATCTCGATGATCGTGCGGATGCCGTCGCCCTCCTCGCCGACGATTTGCGCCCAGGTTCCCCGATACTCGATCTCGGCCGAGGCGTTGGAGCGGTCGCCGAGCTTGTCCTTCAGGCGTTGGATGAGGAACGGGTTGCGGCTGCCGTCGGGGCGCCAGCGCGGCACCAGGAAACAGCCGAGGCCCGCGTCGCCGTAGGCGATCGTGAGGAAGGCGTCCGACATGGGCGCCGAGCAGAACCATTTATGCCCGGTCAGCTCGTAAGCCCCGTCGCCGAGCGCGCGCGCCCGGGTGGTGGCGGCGCGCACGTCCGAGCCGCCCTGCTTCTCGGTCATCGCCATGCCCATCGTCGCCCCGCTCTTCTCGTCCGCCGGGATGCACCGGGGGTCGTATTCGGGCGCGGTGATCCGGGGCTCCCACTCGGCCGCCAGCGCGGGCGCGCGGCGCAGCGCCGGCACCGCGGCATAGGTCATGGTGATCGGACAGCAGACGCCGGCCTCGGCCTGAACGAGAAGATATTCGAGCGCCATATGCGCGACATGCGCGCCCTTGCGCTTGGCGGTCCAGGCGATCGAATGGACCTCGTGGCGCTTGGCGAGCGTCATCAAGGCGTGATAGGCGGGGTGGTAGTCGACCTCGTCGATGCGATGTCCGAAGCGGTCGAAGGCGCGCAGCTCGGGCGGATAGCGATTGGCCGCCTCGGCGAGCGCCCACACGGACTCCTCGCCCACGGCCGCGCCGAAGCCGCGCACCCGCCTTTCCGCCCAGCCGGCGCCCTCGCGGCGCAGCGCCGCGCGCAGGATCGGATCGCTGTCGTAGAGATTGTAGGCCGCGATCGGCGGCGGTTGGTTGGTGACCTCGTGGGTCTCGAGCGTGGCGATCGGCGCCCGCGGCGGCATCGAAAATCTCCCGCCAATGCTGCATGGCGTCGCCGAATGCCCATCGAACGGCCCCGGCGACGCCCGATCAGGATCGGCGGCGCGCGCGGCCCTGTCAACGCTCTCCGCCACGAACTACTGAAAATCAGCCGCGACGGTATTACATTCAAACAAAGTAAATTTACCGCAACCGGAGCGGGACGGTATATGGTTTGTTCACCATTTTCATCGATAAGCTGTTGGTCCGATTGGAACCTCGCCTGACTCAGCCGCCAGGCGCATCGAGAGGGGGGCCGACCGCCGACGCTCGCCGTTCGAAACGTGACACGAGATCAGCCGTCGGAACATGAACCAGAAGCAAGACCTCGAAATCAGCGAAACCACCTACCAGTGGTGCGTTCGGGCGTTCTCGTTCCTCTACAAGCACCTCGAGGTCAATATCGCGGTCCACGACAGCGACGACCGCATCGCCAATGGACAGATTTTCCTGTTCAACCATTTCGCCCGCTTCGAGGCGGTCATCCCCCAATACCTGATCTACCGCGAGACCGGGGTCTACTGCCGGAGCGTCGCGGCGAGCGAGCTGTTCACCGGCAACGAAACGCTTTCGAAGCTGCTGCGCGCGGTCGGCGCGGTGCCCAACGATCTCCCCGGCCTCCTACCCTATCTCGCCGCCGAGATTCTGCGCGGGCGCAAGGTGGTCGTGTTTCCCGAGGGCGGCATGGTGAAGGACCGCCGGGTGATCGACGAGAACGGCCAGTACAGCGTCTTCTCCTCGAGCGCCCACCAGCGGCGCAAGCACCACAAGGGCGCGGCGGCGCTCGCGATCATGCTCGAACTGTTCAAGAAGCGGATTTTGACCGTCCACGAGGCGGGCGAGACCGCGCGGATCGAGCGCTGGGTCCGCGCGGTCGGCCTCGAGAGCGCCGAGGCGCTGCTCGCCGCCGCTCGCCGACCGACGCTGATCGTGCCGTCGAACATCACCTTCTACCCGATCCGCACCGACGACAACATGCTCCGCAAGGCGGCCAAGCTGTTCGGCGGCGATCTCGCCGGCCGGGTGCGCGAGGAACTGCTCATCGAGGGCAACCTCCTCCTCAAGCCGACCGACATGGATATCCGCTTCGGCACGCCCATGGCGCCGGGAATCGCCTGGTACTGGTGGGAGCTTGCGCTGCTCAAGCGGATCTTCGCGCGGGTCAACAGCCTCGAGGATCTGTTCGGCCTGAACCGGATCTCCGATAGCTGGATCGAGCATCTGGTGACCAGGGGCCTGGTCCACAAGACCCGCAGGCTGCGCGACCAATGCATGCGCGAGATGTACCGCCGCGTAACCGTCAATCTCAGCCACCTCGCCGCGCGGCTGATCCTGCGACTGCACGACCGGGGCCAGGGCGAAATCACGCGCGCGCGGTTCCACCACACGCTCTATCTCGCGATCAAGAGCGACCAGACCGAGCCCGACATCTATCTCCACCACAGCTTGACCGATCCCACGGCTTACGGCGGCATCCACGAGGGCGCCTGCCCAAGCTTCGCCGAGTTCCTGGAGGCCGCGGTCTCGTCGGAGTTGGTCGAGATGACCGAGACCCATTACCGCTTCCTGCCCAAGCTGCGGGCCGAGCTTTCGTTCCACGAGGTGCGGCTCGAAAACATGGTCGCGGTCTACGCCAACGAGGTCGCGCCCATCGGTCCCGCCTGCCGCGCCGTCGACCGCGCGATGGATGCCGGCGCCGAGCTCGACCCGGCGGCGCTTTCGCGGCTTTTGTTCGACGACGAGCTGCGCGCCCATGCCCTGGCCAAGAGGGCCTACGCCAAGCCGCAATACGTCGAGATCAATGCCCAACAGACCGCGACCCGGAGCGGCGAGCCCTATCTGCTCGAGCCCGAGGAAACACGCGAGACGAATGGCGCGAACACGCTCGGCATCGTGCTGGTTCACGGCTTCCTCGCCTCCCCCGCCGAGCTTCGCGAGCTCGGCGAAAAACTCGCCGCGCGAGGCCATCCGGTGATCGGGGTGCGCCTCGCGGGACACGGCACCTCGCCCTGGGACCTGCGCGACCGGACCTGGCAGGATTGGCTCGAATCGGTGCGCCGCGGCTACCAAATCATGAAGGGACTGACCGAGCGGGTCTGCCTGATCTGGTTCTCGACCGGCGGCTCGCTCGCCCTGTGCCTCGCGGCCGAACGGCCCGACGGCCTCGCCGGCGTCGTCGCCATCTCGGCGCCGGTCCGGTTCCGCAATCGGAATCTCATCTTCGTTCCCGTGATCCACGGCGCCAACAGGCTGACCCGATGGGCCTCCTCCCTCGAGGGCGTGATGCCGTTCCGGGAGAACGAGTCCGAGCATCCCGACATCAACTACCGCCACATTCCGATCCGCGGGTTGTTCGAGCTCCGCCGGCTGGTCGCCGAGCTCGCCCGGCGGCTCGGCGACATCGCCTGTCCGATCGCGGTCATCCAGGGCAGCGACGACCGGGTCGTCGATCCGCGAAGCGCGCGGATGATCGTCAACAAGGTGAAATCGGCGGAAAAATCGCTCCATATCGTGCCGTCGGACCGCCACGGGATCGTGACCGAGAACATCGGCGACACCCATGCGATCATCCTCGATTTCGCGGCCGCGCTCGCCGACGGCGCGACGCGTCCGGCGCCGCCCGAGCCGGCGGCCGAGGGGGAACGCGATGCGCGCGCCGCGCTCTGAACCCATCGGGCGCGGCGGGGGGCGCTAATCCATGCGGCCGGGCTTCGCCAACGGCCTGATCCGGGCGACGCGCGCGCTGCGCGGCCTGTTCGCGCGCGCCGGACAGACCACCGCGTCCGACGCGTCCGAGACGCCCGCCTGGGGCCGCCCGTATCCCTGGGAGCGGAGCTATCCCGAGGGCATCGAATGGGACGTGACCTTCGAGCCGATCCCCCTGCCCACGCTTTTCGATCGCGCGGCGGCCGAGCACGAGGCGCGGACCTGCATCGATTTCCGCGGCCGGCGCTATCGCTACCGCGAGGTCGCCGATCTCGTCGCGCGCGCCGCCAAGGGTTTCCAGGCGCTGGGGGTCCACAAGGGGCTCAAGGTCGCGCTGATGCTCCCCAATTCGCCCTACGAAATCATCTGCTTCTACGCGGTTCTCAAGGCCGGCGGCACGGTGGTCAACATCAATCCGCTCTACGCCGAGCGCGAGATCGACCGCGAGATTCGCGATTCGGGCGCCCGCATTCTCGTCACCCTCGACATGCTGACGCTCTACCGCAAGGCCACGCCCCGGCTCGAAAGCGACAGCGGGCTGGAGCGGATCGTCGTCTGCGGCATGGGTGGGATTCTGCCGTTCCGCGAAAAGGCCCTGTTCAAGCTGCTCAAGCGACGCGAGGTCGCGCGCGTGCCCGACGACGACCGCCATGTCCGCTACGAGACGCTGATCGACAACGACGGCGCGCCGGACCCGGTCGAGATCGACCCGGCGCGCGACATCGCCGTGCTCCAGTACACGGGCGGCACCACCGGCGTTCCCAAGGGCGCCGAGCTGACCCACGCCAATCTTTACGCCAACATGCGCCAGGTCGCGATGTGGGCGCCCGATCTGCGGCCGGGCGAGGAACGGATTCTCGGCGTGCTGCCGCTGTTCCACGCCTTCGGCATGACGGTGGTGATGAATCTCGGCATCGCGATCGGCGCCGAGATCGTGCTGCTGCCCCGATTCAAGACCGGCGAGGTGGTGCGAACCATCCACCGGCGGCGGCCGACGGTGTTCATCGGCGTGCCGACGATGTATTCGGCGCTCAACGTTTCGCGCGAGATCGGCGAGCACGACTTGTCCAGCCTGACCTACTGCATCTCGGGCGGCGCGCCGCTGCCGGTCGCGGTCCATCGCCGCTTCGAGGAAATCACCGGCTGCACCCTGGTCGAGGGCTACGGGCTCAGCGAGGCGGGACCGGTCTGCGCCGTCAACCCATTGATTGGCGTCAACAAGGTCGGCTCGGTGGGGCTGCCGCTGCCGGGCACGGTGATCGAGATCGTCGCGCTCGACGATCCCGAGCGCGTGCTCCCCCGGGGCGAGCGGGGCGAGGTCTGCGTCCGCGGCCCGCAGGTCATGCGCGGCTACGCCAACCGGGCGCGCGACAACGTCGAAGCCTTTCGCGGCGGACGCCTGCATACCGGCGATATCGGCTATTTCGACGAGGATGGCTATCTCTACATCATCGACCGCATCAAGGACCTGATCCTGTGCGGCGGGTTCAACGTCTACCCGCGCATGGTCGAGGAGGTCATCCACCTGCACCCGGCGGTCGAGATGGCCGCCGTCCGCGGGGTTCCCGACCGCCACCGGGGCGAGGCCGTCAAGGCCTTCGTCAAGCTGCGCGAGGGCGAGACGCTCTCGGCGGCCGAGCTCAAGGACTTTCTCAAGGACAAGCTCGCGCCGTTCCAGATGCCCCGTCGGATCGAGTTCCGCGACGCGCTGCCCATGACCGCGATCGGCAAGGTCGCGAAGAAGGAGCTGGTCGCCGAGACGTCGGACGAGACCCCCGAGGACCAGAACGAGCCCTCGTGAAACGGAGGAGACCACCATGAACAACGTCGTCATCGCCGGCTATGCCCGCTCTCCCTTCACGTTCGCAAGCAAGGGCGCGCTCGCCCGGGTTCGCCCCGACGAGCTCGCCGCGCGGGTCGTCAAGGGGCTGATCGAGCGCACCGGCGTGAACCCCGACGACATCGAGGACCTGATCCTCGGCTGCGCCTTTCCCGAGGCCGAGCAGGGGCTCAACCTCGCGCGGCTGGTGGTATTTCTCGCCGGGCTGCCGCGTGGCGTCGCGGGCGTCACGGTCAACCGTTTCTGTGGTTCGTCGATGCAGGCGATCCACATGGCCGCCGGCGCGATCGCGCTCGGCGCGGGCGAGGCGTTCATCTGCGCCGGGGTCGAATCGATGAGCCGGGTGCCGATCATGGGCTACAACCCGATGCCCCATCCGGGCCTCTGCGAGACCTTCCCCCAGGCCTACATGTCGATGGGCGAGACCGCCGAGAACGTCGCCCGCGAATACCAGATCGACCGCGCCGAGCAGGAAGCCTTCGCCGCCGAATCCCAGGCCCGCGCCGCGCGCGCCCGCGCCGAGGGCCGCTTCCGCGACGAGATCGTCGCCATCGCGCACGACGGCGCGACCATCGACGAGGACGGCTGCATCCGGCCCAACACCACGACCGAGACGCTCGCCGGCCTCGCGCCCGCCTTCGACGCCCAGGGGACCGTCACCGCCGGGACTTCGTCGCCGCTGACCGACGGCGCGGCGGCGACGTTGGTGTGCAGCGAGGACTACGCAGCGCGAAACGGTCTTTCGCCGATCGCGCGCATCCGGGGAATCGCGGTCGCCGGCTGCCGGCCCGAGGTGATGGGCATCGGCCCGGTTCCGGCGTCGAGGAAGGCGCTCGAACGCGCCAGGCTGTCCGTCAACGAGATCGACATCGTCGAGCTCAACGAAGCCTTCGCCTCGCAAAGCCTCGCCTGCATGCGCGACCTCGGCCTCGACGCCGCCCGGGTCAATCTCGACGGCGGCGCGATCGCGCTCGGCCATCCGCTGGGCGCGACTGGGGCGCGCATCACCGGCAAGGCGGCGACGCTGCTTGCCCGCGAGGGCGCGCGCCACGCGCTCGCCACCCAGTGCATCGGCGGCGGCCAGGGGATCGCCACCGTGCTGGAGGCCATGTCGTGAGCGAAATCCGCAAGGTCGCGGTGTTCGGCGCCGGAGTCATGGGCGCCGGCATCGCCGCGCAGATCGCCAACGCCGGCGTGCCGGTGCTGCTGCTCGACATCGTGCCCGAGGGGGCCGCGCGCCGCAGCGCGCTCGCCGAGGACGCGATCGCGCGGCTCGTCAAGTCGCGGCCCGCCGCCTTCATGCACAAGCGCAACGCGGCGCGCGTCACCCCCGGCAACATCGAGGACGACCTCGACCGGATCGCCGACTGCGACTGGATCGTCGAGGCGATCATCGAGCGCGCCGATCTCAAGCGCGCGCTCTACGAGCGGATCGAGGGCGCGCGCCGCGACGGCTCGATCGTCTCGTCGAACACCTCGACCATTCCACTCCGGACCCTGACCGAGGGCCTGCCCGCACGCTTCGCCGGCGATTTCCTGATCACCCATTTCTTCAACCCGCCGCGCTATCTCAGGCTGCTCGAGCTCGCGGCGGGGCCGAACACCCGCGACGACGCGATCGCGACCATTACCGGTTTCGCCGACCACGCGCTCGGCAAGACCGTGGTGCGCTGCAAGGACCGCCCCGGCTTCATCGCCAACCGGCTCGGGATCTACTGGCTACAATGCGCGGTGGCGCGCGCCATCGAGACCGGCGTCACGATCGAGGAGGCCGACGCGGTGCTTGGCCGGCCCATGGGCGCGCCCAAGACCGGGGTGTTCGCGCTGCTCGACATGGTGGGGCTCGACCTGATGCCGGCGGTGCTCGCGAGCATGGCCGGCGCCTTGTCCGCCGACGACCCGTTCCACGCCGTCCATCGAACCCCCGAATTGGTCGAGCGGATGATCGCCGAGGGCTATACCGGCCGCAAGGGCAAGGGTGGCTTCTACCGTCTAAATCCGGATGCGGACGAGAAGATCAAGGAGGCGATCGACCTCGGGACCGGCGCCTATCACGTGGCGGCCCGGCCCAAGCTCGCGAGCATCGCCGCCGCGCGCAAGCGCGGGCTTCGGGCGCTGCTCGAGCACCCCGACAAGGGTGGACGCTACGCCTGGTGGGTGCTCGCGCGCACGCTGTCCTACGCCGCCCGGCTGGTGCCCGAGGTCGCCGACGACATCGTCGCCGTCGATCAGGCGATGCGCTTCGGCTACAACTGGAAATACGGCCCCTTCGAGTTGATCGACAGGATCGGCGCCGACTGGTTCGCCGCCCGCCTGCGCAACGACGGGTTGGAGGCGCCGCCGCTTCTCGCGCTCGCGGCCCGGAAGGGCGGCTTCTACCGGACCGAGGACGGCCGCCTCCAAGCGCTGACCCCCGAGGGCGAATACCGCGATGTCGCGCGGCCCGAGGGCGTGCTGCTGCTCGCCGACGTCAAGCGGCGGAGTCGCCCGCTCGCGGCCAACCGCTCGGCGAGTCTTTGGGACATCGGCGACGGCGTCGCTTGCCTCGAATTCCACTCGAAGATGAACGCGCTCGATCCGCTCACGCTGCGCATGGTCCGAAAGGCGGTGCGGATCGTCTCGAACGGCTACAAGGCGCTGGTGATCTACAACGAGGGCGACGCCTTTTCGGTCGGCGCCAATATCGGGCTGCTGCTGATCGCCATGAAGCTGCGCGCCTGGTTCGCCCTCGGCCCGCTCCTGCGCCAGGGGCAGAACGCCTACAAGGCACTCAAATACGCGCCCTTCCCCGTGGTCGGCGCGCCCGCCGGCATGGCGCTCGGCGGCGGCTGCGAGATCCTGCTCCATTGCGATGCGATCCAGGCCCATGCCGAGACCTACGCCGGGCTGGTCGAGACCGGCGTCGGCATCGTTCCCGCTTGGGGCGGCTGCAAGGAGATGCTCGCGCGCTGGACCGCCGACCGCAAGCGGCCGCGCGGGCCGATGCCGCCGGTGAGCCGGGTGTTCGAGATCATCGGCCTGGCGACGGTCGCCACGTCGGCGGCCGAGGCCCGCGACTCCCTGTACCTGCGCGAGAACGACGGCATCACCATGAACCGCGACCGCCTGCTCGCCGACGCCAAGGCGCGGGCGCTGGCGCTCGCCGAAGACTACGCGCCGCCCGAGCCCCCGTCCCTGTCACTGCCCGGCGCGACCGCGCGCGCGGCGCTGGCGCTGGCGGTCGGCGCGCTGCGCCTGAGCGGCAAGGCCACGCCCCATGACGCGACCGTGGCAAGCGCGCTCGCGGGCGTGCTGAGCGGCGGCGAGACCGATATTCTCGACCAGGTCGACGAGGACGCGCTGCTCGCCCTCGAACGCAGCGCCTTCGCGACGCTCGCGCGCCATCCGGCGAGCAAGGCCCGGGTCGCTCATATGCTCAAGACCGGACGACCGCTTCGCAACTGACCCGAGGAGCCGCGCCATGCCCGCCCTTCTCCTGATCCTCGCCGTCGCCGCGCTGGTCGCGCTCGTTTATGCCGGGCGCGGCTATTGGGCCTGGCTCGCGGCGGCGGCGCTAGCGCTCGCCGCCTGGGCCGCGGCCGGGATCGAGACGCCCGCCGCCTTCTCGGCGTCGGCGGCGCTCGCGGTCGTGCTCGCGCTGGTGTTCGGCCTCGGCTTGATTCGCCGGCCGTTGATCTCGGCGCCCCTGATGCGTCTCGCGCGACGCGCGCTGCCGCGCGTGAGCGAGACCGAGCGCGCGGCGCTCGAAGCCGGAACCGTATGGTGGGACGGGGCCTTGTTCTCGGGCGATCCCGACTGGCGCAGGCTGCTGGACTTCCAGGTCCGCCCTCTGTCGGAGCGCGAGCGAGCCTTCCTCGACGGGCCGGTCGAGACGCTCTGCGCGATGATCGACGACTGGCGCGTCTGGCAGGATCGCGACCTCTCGCCCGAGGTCTGGGACTACCTCAAGCGCGAGCGGTTCTTCGGCATGATCATTCCCGAGAGCTACGGCGGCCTCGGCTTCTCGGCGATCGCCCATTCGGCGGTCGTGGCCAAGGTCGCGAGCCGCAGCATCCCCGCCGCCTGCACGCTGATGGTGCCCAACTCGCTGGGACCGGCCGAGCTTCTCCTGCGCTACGGGACCGAGAGCCAGAAGGACCACTACCTGCCCCGCCTCGCGCGTGGCGAGGACGTGCCCTGCTTCGCGCTCACCGAGCCGCACGCCGGCAGCGACGCGGCGTCGACGCGCAGCCGGGGCGTGGTCTGTCGCGGAACCTACAACGGCGAGGAGGTGCTGGGCATCCGGCTCGACTGGCGCAAGCGCTACATCACGCTGGCCCCGGTCGCGACCGTGATCGGCCTTGCCTTCCGGCTCTTCGACCCCGATCGCCTTCTCGGCGGCGAGGAGGACCTCGGCATCACCTGC